>Ga0209541_10009348_pt1 | contig 15899 bp, 19 predicted proteins | sample RifCSPlowO2_01_FD_184027 | JGI IMG/M metagenome (GOLD analysis project Ga0209541, IMG submission 184027) | Groundwater microbial communities from Rifle, Colorado - Rifle CSP2_plank lowO2_0.1 (SPAdes) (version 2) | ecosystem: Environmental > Aquatic > Deep subsurface > Groundwater | place...
ATTGGTCTAGCAACATCATTTACAGCCGGACGTTTTAGCCACTAAACTAAGGAGGGATCTTCAGAGCGGGTTCCTGCATCTTTATAAATCTTTTGGGGTGCTGAGAACGAGATCAGAAGAAAGAAAAAGTGAGAAAGAAAAGGAAAAAAAGAAGAAAATTTCCTCAAGTCTAACGTTTCACGTCCTTGAGGAACTTCTTTGCATCGTCCTTGAGCCCAAGACCCAGGCTGATTCCGAGTGCCAAGGCAACTCCCAATGCAAGGGAACCCACCACATAGAGGATGATGTTCTCGAGCAAGGTAACATCAATGCCGATTTGGTTCAATGCTACAATACCCACCAAGATGATGATGGTATAGTACAGGATTTGACTGACCCAGGTTGCTCCTTTGACTTTAGTTGCAACAACTTTGTGTGCCACATAGTCAGCAACGACCAATGCCATGAGGATAAACACCACGGCAACGATTAAGTTTGGAAGCCACATGACGACTTGTTCAAGGAATCCTGTGAGGACGCCAAGATTGACCAGTTCGACAGACTGACCAAGGAACAGGATGAAGATGTACCATTTAATGATGCTTCCCACAATGCCTGCGAATTCTGCTTCACAGATTACACCAACTTTGCAGACGCGGTGAATACGCTTGTCCAGCTGGATGCGTTCAAGAAATTCTCGCACAACCCATCCAATAAGTGCTGCGATCAAATAACCCAGGACCAAGACAATAATTGCAGCAACAATTCCTGGTAAGGCGTTAAGAGAATTATTAAGTAATGCTCCAAGAGCATTCAGAAGATCTCCTGCCATAGCCATGATAAACCCACCTCTTTTTTCTTGATGTTTGATCTTGTATTTTCACACATATACTTCCTTATCGGATGATGAAAATGGTGATATAGCAATACCCATCATACCAATCCTGATGTGAAAATCGTGATAATCAGTTGTGTATTTCCCCACCTATCCTATCTAACTTGTATTTTGAGTTATACTCCTATAAAAATATTTCTATTTTGTGCGTATGCTGTTCATTGTTCTGTTCGTCGTCAAAGGGAATAAGAAAAATAAAAATTTCTCTCGCAAGTAGTAACTATTGTTTGTGGCGATATGCATTTTACAGCAATTTTTACTTGAATTCTTATGTTCAATCACTCATTTTTCTGCACCACTATCTTTAAATAGTTTAGAAAAACTTGCGATCTTGATCGTTGTTGGAATTGTTTACTCGGCAATGAAAACTAGAAAAGAGAGAAAAAAGAGAGAAACTAGGGGTCATGGGGTATGAAAACTCAGTATAACACAAACACATCACGTTCATCTCTCCCTATCCTTATTGTGGTGTTTGTTGCACTTACCTTACTGATAACTGCATGCTATAAAGCACAACCCGCACAACCAACTGCACAACCTGCAGGAGATGAACAAGAAGAAAAAGAACCCGTTCTCTTGGGGCAAGGAGAAACAGAACAAGAAGAAACAAATGAAACTCCCGAAGAAGAGCTTGATGAACCTGAAGAACCTGCTGTGAAAGCCTCAATCTCGGTTGTGGAACTCATTGAAGTGGAAGAAATCCCTGATGAGGAAACTCCAACAAGCCGTCTTCTGAGAAACGCAACAGAACTCAAAAAGCAAACCAAAAATACTACAACAGACCCCGCTGCAATAGACCAACCCTTCTTTGAACCCGCTGAACGTTTTCCTGGAATCAAAGGAAATGCCTCAGGCAGTAGTCTCATCAATATCAGCAAAGACTTTTTTGACCGCATTCAAACCGTAACCGTTGTTGAAGGCGAACCGATCAAACTCAAACCCATTGGCAAAGATCCTGATAACGATCCTATCACCTATACGTTCACCAAACCTTTTGATCTCAATGGACGCTGGCAGACCAAACTGGGCGATGAAGGAACCTACACCATTCAGATTACCGCTTCTGACGGCGAGCTCACCATTACCAAACCGATAAAAGTCAAAGTCTTGCATCGCAACAGGCCTCCTTTCATCAAAGCCATGGAGCCCTTATTTGTGGATGAAGGAAAAACCCTGCGCATTGCTCCTGTTGTAACCGATCCTGAGAAAGACAACCTCACGATTACTTATTCAGGTTGGATGCAGCGTGCAACGAAAGAAATCGGATATACTGATGCAGGCCAGTATCAAGTGACCATTGCTGCTTTTGATGGACAATTAAATGCTTCCCTCAGTGTACCCATCATCGTCAACAATGTCAATCGTGCTCCTGACTTTTATGTGGTTGTAGAATAAGCAGGTAGAAACAAGTAGCTGTCTGCAGTCATGTGGTGGTAGAGATCATCATGAATCAGCTTCGTAAAGATCATAAGAAGAGAAACGTGAGAAACGTTCTGATGGGGTTCAGTTGCACCCTTCTCCTACTTTTGCTTATCATTCTTTCTTCTTTTGCACTGTTGGTCTCTGCAGAAGAAGCCGATGCATTTCTGCTTTCTTCCCGCATCATCAAAAACAAGGTTGCACCGGGTGAATGGGCCGAATTTGAAATTGATATCTATAACGGATACTCCTATCCTGAAACCTTCCGCATTGTCAACCAGCAGGAAGGCGTAGAATGGAGTCTTCTAACCGATCCGAAAACGTTTATCGACGGCATTGTGCTCAAAGGAAAGGAACAACAGACCTTCCGCGTTCGTTTGAAGGACATTAATTTAACGCGGGATTACAAAAAACCGTATCATGTGCTTCTTGATTTGAAAGGAAAAGAATCGCACTATGTCAAAACACTGCGTTTTCCGGTGTATCTCATGCCCGGTTCGTACTCTGAACAGTCGGTGTTTCAACTCACCCCTCAATTTCCCAGCGTTGTTGATCCGAATGAACCCCAATCTTTTAAGGTCACGATCTTCAACACCAACTGGAAAGACTATCCACAGATTAAAGTTTCGTTGACGAGCAACTTCTTTTCCCGAGAAACCCTGATCGGCATGCTTGCGAATACCTCCAAAACCCTTGATTTTCCTGTCGAGCTTCCCAACACGGTTGATAAGGGATCTGATACGGTTCTGATCAGCTTATCTGATCCTGCAACCAAAGAGCAATTTGCCCGTACAACGGTAACGTACCAGGTTCTTGCACCGCATGCTCCCTTTGAGCGCGAGCTGGAAACGGAAAAGTCCTTTTTGCTCTATACTGATACGATCAGCATCAAGAATCCTCAGAACTTTTATTCTGAACAATCTCTCAGAATTCCCACCTCGTTCCTTGAACGCTTTTTTGGGTCAACGGATCCCGAATTGGAGCGCGAGGAGATTGATGGGAAACTGTACTACACCACCAAGCTCCGCCTCGGGCCTCAAGAAAGCTTTGTGATTACGATTACAACGAATTACCGCCTGATTGTGTACGCACTGATTGCGCTTGCTGTCTTGATTTACATTTATTATATGTTTAAGAGTCCGATTATGGTCGTGAAGCAGGCCGAGAACATCCGCTTGGCGCATGATGGTTTGCGTGAATTGACCGTGGTGTTGACCGTGACTAATCGGAGCAAGAAAGCATACAGCAATGTAGAAGTCTTTGATCGAGTTCCTAAACTCATGCAGCTGTATCATCGTGTTGATCAAACCTTCAGGCCGTATAAAACAACGCATCACCCGAACGGGGCTATTATTTCCTGGCAGTTTGATCTCACACCCCAAGAGGAAAGAATCATTCGGTATGTGTTAAGTCCTAAAATTGAAATCATCGGAGATCTCCGCCTGCCTAAAGCGTTGATGAAGTTCTACGAAGATGGAACACCTGTCCGTGTGCAGTCGAATGAACTGGATGTGAGCACAGGCACCCCCCGGCGTGAGGAGAAGATCGAGGAGAAGCCGGAGTGAGGAGAAGAAATCTTTAGGTGCACTATTCCTCGGCATCGGCACTATATCTTTTTCTCAAGAATCACAGCTGGACCTTCCTTTTTAATTGGTTTGTATCCTCGTTTCAAGTAAAGTTTTCTCGCTACATTATCTTTAAATACTTTCAAACGAATTTTCTTGAGTTTATGTTTCTTCGTTTCTTTTTCCATTAAACGCATTAAACAAGTTCCTAATCCTTTTCCTTGCATGGATGGAGAAACTTGAACATTATGAATATAAGAAAAACCTTCTTTGAATTCAAGATCATAAAAAGCAACGCGTTTTGTTTTATATTCAATAATTCGAATATTTTTCTTATTGAAATTATCTCTAAATACGTTTGGACTCCATCCGCCCCAATGTTTAACAAATAGAGTGTGCATGTTTCTTTTCAATACTTGGTAAACAAATCTATAATCCTTATTTTTACAAGTTCTTATTTTGAATGTATACTTCTTGACTTTGATAATCATAGAACGAACAGAAACTTAGGTATATTAAAAGGTGTCGGCATTAACATCATTAACGCTGAACCCAAAGATTCCCGATTGCAGTAAGAAGTTTTCTATGGCCGTTGATCAATTTCTTCTTTTTCTTTTCCTCAGCAAAATGCAAATAATTTCTTTTGATACAACCAATTCTCCTGTTTCTTGCTCTAACTCTTTTCTTGCATTTTCAACTGTACCCAAATTGGGGGCAGTTCAAGTTGGATAAACTCTCATGCCCCTTATACCAAAATCTCTTATTATATTTTTTTGTGATCAACGATCTCAAGAATAAATGCGATGATTTCAATTTTCATTTCTGATTTTACCGAAAGATTTATAAATAACTAAGTACATTTATCGAAAGATAACGCTAAAAAGATGAGATAAAGACCTATGAAAAAATCTGAAGGAGTCTATAGGGAAATATTATATCAGGCAATAGAAAAGAAAAACAGGACGCTGACACAGTCAGCATTAGCCAAAACACTAAAAATTTCCTTGAGCACCGTTCATGCCTCAATACAACGCCTTGAACAGATAGGTGCAGTGCATGTTAAAAAAAGGAATTTTGCTGTTGTTGACATAAAAAAAGCCCTTTATTTCTGGGCAAGTATAAGAAACCTGCAGAAAGACATCATCTACAAAACGAGAATTGACAAGCCGGTAGTTGAAATAGAAAAATCAATGCCCGACCACATCATCTTTGGCGCATATACTTCTTACAAATATCATTTTAATGATGTTCCTGCAGATTATTCTGAACTATATATTTATGCCGATAAGGAAGAAATAGAAAAAGAAATAAAAGGAGAAATAAAAAAAAGATTTCCTGAAAAAAAAGGAGTACCCAACTTATTTGTTATCAAAAAAGATGTTCTTATTGAAAAATACGGAAAAAAAACAACGATAGCAAATACTTTTGTGGATTTGTGGAATCTCAAAGAATGGTATGCAAAAGAATTTGTAAAATCAATGGAGGAAAAATTGCATGGAATTCTGGAATAGTCTGCTGACAGGGAAAAGCTGGAGGATCATGCAGGAGCTGAAAAAACAAAACTTCCGCTTTATTGTAATAGGCGGCTGGGCTGCTTACCTGTGGACAAAACAGCATAAATCAAAAGATATCGATATCGTTATCCCAGACTATGTAGAGTTAGAGGCGATTGGAAAAAAATATGCATTGAACAAAAATGATAATCTAAAAAAGTATGAAATAAAATTTGATGACATTGATGTTGATATGTATCTGCCCTATTATTCTAAACTGGCTTTGCCACTCAAAGAACTGCTTGCAAACACAACTAAAGTTGAAGGATTTGAAGTAGTTAAGCCAGAGATTCTTCTGATATTAAAACAGGGAGCAGAGCTTGATAGAAAAGACAGTATTAAAGGACAGAAAGATAGAATAGATATCATGACTTTGTTATGTTTTGCAGATGTTGACTTTAAAAAATATAAAGAACTGCTGTCAAACAATAAACTTCACCATTTTAAGCAAAGACTGAAAGAAATAGTTATATCTTTCACGGAAATAAAATATCTTGGATTAAATACCAACGATTATGCCAAAATTAAAAAGAAACTGCTTGATTTGGTTTAACGTTCCTTCTTTTTTGTATCACTCAAGCTTTTTACTATATATCAAACTACCCGTCCACCACTGTCCCGTTCTCTCCCTTGTTCATCCGTATCATATGATCCACAAACCCTTCAATCTTGTTCTCGTGGCTCACCAAAATAATCTGCTCCATGTTCAGCTGATCCAAGACCTCGCGCATCCTGTCCAGCTGTTCTGAACTAAATCCATCCGTAGGTTCATCAAGAATAATCAAATGCTTGGTGTTGATCGTGCTGACCATATCGTTAATCACGCGATTCAAGGCAAGCCGATAGGCAAGCGCAACAGCTGTCTTTTCTCCTCCTGAAAGATGGTCCAATTCTGTTTCATAGCCGTTTTGTTCTACACGCAACGAGAAATCTTCCTGGAGAGACACCTGCAGGAATTCATCTTCAATCAGCATCATAAACCATTGTCTTAACACATAATTAAAACTCTGATGAATAGAGGCCATCCTCCTTTTCTCCATCGTTGTAATCATCGTATACAAGACCTCTTCCATCCAGTGATGGAGCATCTGCAACCTTGCTATCTTCTGTTTCACTGCTTCTTTGGTTTGAATCTCCTGATTGAGCTGTTCAATTGTTTTATTGACTGCATCCCTGTCTTTTTCAAGCCGTGCATGTTCCAGTTCATGTTGCTTGAGGATCCTCTGTTCTTCCTCTTCCTGCTGTTTTTCTCGGCTGTACTGTTCAAGCAAACCCGGATATGCAATGAGTATCTTCTCCAACTCGATTCTTTGCTGCTCCAGTACTTTGATCTCTTGCACCACATCCTGTTCTTCTTTCTGCACTCTGTTCAACTGTTCCTGTTTTTCCTGAAGCTGATCTTTGATATATCCTATTTCCTGTATCCGTTTCAAAAGCTGTCGATGATACGCTAGATTCCTCTGCTTTTTTTCGAGTTCCTCCTGATTGATCGTTATAAAATTCTTTGCAAGGGAGTCTTTCTCGTCAAGATAGGTCTGATACAGCACTTTTTTTCCTTCTAAATTTTTATGCACGCGTTCAAGAAGCACGATTTCAGTCTGGAGTTTTCCTCGGTGCAATGCACACTGGCGGAGCTCGGTGATGCGATTATTCATGTGCATCATTGTCTGTTGTAAAGTCTGCTGCTGCACCAGCCAGGTTTTCAGCTCTGCTTCATATCGTGCGCTCTGTTCTGCTTCTGAAGCCTTGATGCGCTGCTTGTGCTCATGGGGAACGCTCTGCAAACAGGTTGGACAGGTAGCAAGCTCTTCCATGTGCTGTTGTTTTTTTCTGCTTTCGTTCAGGAAAATCTCCAGCTCATTTTTTCTCAGCGCATGGTGCTGGAGTTCTTGTTGAAGCTTCTCGTGTTCACCTTCACGTTGAGGAAGTTCCTGCACCAGACGTGTCACTTCTGTAAGCTCCTGTCTTTTCTCGTCGAGCATGATCAGTTCTTGTTCCTGCTGATCCATCTCACTCTTCAGCTGGCCCAATGCACGGTTGAGGGCTCTGATCTTTTCCTGCTGGGCAACAGCAAGCTGTGCCTGCTGTTGGAGGTTTTGTATTTCCTGTTCCTGGCTTGCATCGTGTTGCTCAAGCACTTCTCTTTGTTGAAAGAGTTCTTCAGAAATAAATGGCTCCTCATCTTGAAGCATTCCTTTCTTTCTCTGCAGAGCAATGATCGTTTTTTTCAGGATCTCCTGCTCGTTTTTTTCCTTGACAAGGGCCCTGTTCTTTTCCTCAATCTGTGTCTGCATCATTGCTTGCTGTTTTTCTTGTTCTTGATACTGTTTTATCGTCTGTTCGAGTACTTCTTTCTTCTTTTTCTGTGCATCGAGTTTTTGTTTTTGTTCTTGAACATGATGCTGTGCCTGGTTTACCGTTTGTTGCAGTGCTTTTTGTTTTTCTTCTTCAACCCTCAGCGCATCTTTCTTGAGTTCAAGATCCTCGGTCTTTGCCTGGAGGATCCGGATTTCAGTGCGCATTTCTTTGGTGTACAACCCGATATTGTCCTTCATTTGTTTATACCGATCAATCCCAAAGAGTTTTCTGAGAATATTGAGGCGCAGTTCGGGATCTTGGGTGAGAATGGCTTTCATTTCTTCTTGGGGTGTGTACACGGTATAGCGGTACAACAGCGATTTTGTTTTACTGACCAAATCCAGCGGGTAGCCCAGCAATTCGTACATTTTTGCTTTGAGTTCAACAGCAGTTCCATCAGTTTTCATGCCATCGACAACCAAATACCCTGCTTCTTGTGCAATGCCTTGTTTGGTGCGTTTGAGCATCCGCTTCATAATAATTTCCTGCATGGCAGTGTGGTTGGTGAGCGAGGGAAGCGTCATGTGCAGTTCAACACTTCCTTCGCGTGCATCGTGGCGAAGCAGAGAAGCTCCTGAGAGACCTTGCTGAGTTCCAAACAATGCAAACTCTAAGGCAAGCAAGACTGAGCTCTTTCCGCTTCCGATATCGCCTTGTAAAAGAACTTTTCCCTTGGGAAATGTAATCGTGCTGTTCGTATGGCTGCGGATATTCTCTAACTTCAGTGATCTGAGAAGCATCTCTCCCCCTCTTTATTCTCTTTTTCTCGCTTTGATGAGGGAATGGTGCGATCTATAAAAATATTTATGGCTCTGAGTTGAAGTATCCCACAACAATCTTTATAAACCATACTTCCCAAAATACCTTCAAAGCGGGTGATAGCGTGCGGAAAAAAATACGAAATTCCAACTACGAAAGTTTTACTCCTCATCTGGTAGCATTGATTGTTCTTGTTTCTGTGATTGGCGTTGCTTCGGTTCTTGAAGATAAGTACGGCACGAATGCAACAGGAACTGAATCCATTACCGGTGAATTGACTTCCTCAGGTATGGTTGATACTTACGGAAAAGATAGGTATGTAAAACAGCGCTACACGAATGTTAATGAACGTCCAAAGTATACAGGAGAAGGCTGTTCTGCTTGTCAAAAACTGAGCGTCAAAGAACGAGGCTCAGCTGATATCGTAACCTGCCATGGCCAGTATCAAATTCGTGTTCCTTTAATTGAAGATGCAACAGAAACGCAAGTAGGAAAAGCCTACTTTAATGTCAACGGCGAAGTGTTTAGTCTGCCTCAGGGCGATATTTACTCGCTCTTTGACAGCGCCCGCGTGAAGCTTACAGAAGTCAGAGGAAAAGGGGTTGAGAGTCAGGCGACATTCTCTATCGGCAATGTGATCTCTTCTTCCCGCTTAAATGAAAAAGAAGCAGTTGATCTTGCGACCTGTAAAGGCAATTATCACGTCGTGGTGGACAGCGTCAATTACGAACCCTTCAAACAAGCCATTCTACTCGTCAACGACAAGCAGTATGTGGTGCATGAAGGCGACAAGATTCAAGTGGACAACGGTGCAGTGCTTGATGTGTTTTACATTGAGAAAGAGAAAACAAAACCCATTGGTGTAGTTGGATTTGATTTGGAATAGCGTTAGAGCAAATTCAGATTTCTATCCACACCTATCTGATAGCAATCCTTTTCTCCCCTTCCAATCGTTTCTTAAATGCTTCTATCGTCGGGAAAGGGAATGGATCTGTATTATAAGAAAGTGCAAGATAATACGACACATATCCGGCAAGCAGGAGCGATGAAAGGATCCGTGCAAGTCTATTCTTTCCCGTAATCTTAATAATCAAAACCGGAAGACCCTTTTCCTGCAGAATCTCTTTCGTAATCTCCATGCGTCGTTTGATGCGTGCATCATCTTCTTCATCCTCTAAAATCAAAACAAAATAATCCGTAAGAATCTTGTTAAATCCTTCAATTTCCGTGTGGTTCATTTCAGGAATCACATTGCAGAATGCCTGGATTTTAGCATTTTCATTCATCTTAATTTTCCAAATGCGAGCAATGCAGTACATGGTTTCAGAGGAATAAATCAACGGCGTTCTGTTGATGAGCCGCTTTGCAATATCTTTTGCCTGTGCTTTATAGTTTGCTTTGAGAATTCCAACCAGGTTCAGGAAATCTTTATTTTTTGGAATCAGTCCTGAATTTTCAAGGACAATGAGCATCGGAAGTGCTTGATAGCCGATTGCTTCGCGTGGAGGGAGTCCAGGAGGAACTTCAATATGGGGCACTTGTTCTCGAAGTGCTTTGTCTTTTAGTTTTCCACCTGAAGAAATGACTACGATACTGCATCCGCGTCGTTTTGCTTCTTCATACAAACAGAGCGTTTCTTCAGTATTGCCAGAATACGAGACAACAAAAACAAGCGCATCCTTATTGACCCATTTGGGAAGTTCGTAGGTGCGCGGAAAATAAAAAGGAAGGATTCCCTTGATGTAGCAGTTGACAATATCTCCTGCTGTTGCGCTTCCACCCATGCCTGCAATGACGATCTGTTTTATGGGATTCTTGATCTTAATATTCGCTGCAAGCGAAAGTGCATAGTGGCATTGTTCATAGAAACGGTCAAGAATATTCAGCATCTGGTGCTGGTCAATCGGTTGCTCGCGTTGCGTAAGGTTAAACATCGTATCCCCATCTCAATCTCTTTCATTTCAACCTCTTTTTCAGAACAGAGGTATTTCGAACGCTTTTATAAAGCTTTGCTCGAGCCTTCGAGTGTCATCAGGATGTTGTCATCATCTACTTTAAAAATAGAAAACACCCCTCAGAAAAAGAGGGGTGTCTATGGTTCAAACCTTGCTGGCGGTTTTAGTATGCTTAATTCTTGCCTATATGATCTCAGAATTCTTCCGTCGTTTTGGACTTCCCCGCGTCGTTGGTCAAGTCGGAGCAGGCCTTTTGTTAAGCTTGTTGATTATGAAGTATGAAATTTTTACGATTGAAGATTTTACGATTCTGTCTTTTCTTGCAGACATCGGAATTATCCTCCTGTTTTATTATGTGGGTTTAGAAACCAATTTTCAGGCCTTCACCAAAAATCTCAGAACCTCGCTTCTTGATTCTGCTTTTAACACCCTCCTTCCCCTCATCGGTGGTTTCTTATTAATGCGTTATCTCTTTGGTCTTGAGACGCTTCCCAGCATTATCATCGGTGTTTCTCTTGCAGTGAGCGCCCAGTCTGTTTCGATTGATATTCTGGAAGAACTCAAAATGCTGAAATCAAAAATAGGGGGCCTGATTATCAGCATCGGTGCGGTTGACGATATGGTTGAATTGATCCTCGTTACCGTGCTCTTATCTCTCGTCAATTTTGCCGGCGGAGAGCAGCCGTTTTCAGAATTATTGATTGATGTGTCTATCTTTATCCTGCTCGTGTTTGTTGCAAAAATCTGGCTGATTCCGTTCCTTTTGAAGATTTTTCGCCGCGAACACTCCAGCACCTCGCGCTTCATGGGCTCAGTCATCATTGTTTTTCTGATGGCTGTTTTATCAGAAATTCTGGGTGTGGGAGTTTTAATTGGAGCGATGATTACCGGTATGATTGTACGGCAGACGATCTTTAAAGATGCCACGATTCCTAACCAAGAAGAATATGATATTGCCCGTTCAACCCACATCATTGCTTTTGGCTTCTTAGTTCCTTTGTTTTTTGTTTGGATTGGTTTGAATGTAGATTTAAGCTTGGTTGCAACGAGTTTGGACTTGATTCTTGCCTTTGTGCTCATTGCTTTTGTAGGAACGATTGGGGGAACCATTCTTGCTACCCTCATCCGGGGTGGGACATTTAAGGAAGGGCTTACGCTTGGCTGGGGATTGAATCCCAAGGGAGATGTCGAATTAGTGATTGCGAGCCTTGCTTTAGAGTCCGGCATTATCAATGCACAGATTTTCACAGCCTTGGTCTTGATGTCCTTAATCACCACCATTGTGTCGCCGATTGTCTTCAAGAGGCTGGTGAAGAGCTAGGCAGGGGGGCAGTACCGATCGTTGCCATTCTTGAACAAACTTTTTATAGGTGTACCGCATAAACTAGGTATATTAGAATAGTCAATAAAAACGATCAATAAACACGAATCAACTGAGGTGGAAGATATGGCTGGAAAGAAAAAAGGAACAAATGTCCCTATGGATCTTTTTGCTGACGCAGCACGAGGAGGAAAGGGAGAAAAATCAGCGGTTCCGATTGGCAAAGAAGTAGCTTTGAAAAAGCGAGTTTCCTTGAAAGCGGCATCAGAGAAAGCGAAGAAGAGGTAAGTGTCTATTTTTTCTTGATTCGCTTCTTTTCTTTTTCTATACTTTCTTTCTCTTTCCTATCTCTCTTCTCTCTGGAATATCGGAGCACCGATCTGATCATAAAGATGATTTACCAATGATTTAATTCCGTCATATTCTATCGGTAACCATTGTTGAACATCCTTATATGCTTCCGCTACATCTCGAAGCGTGAGTCTTTGCTCTCCTTGTTCGAGTCCTTCTTCCCTAATCATTGCATTGAAGTAGACCTCTGATATTCTTTCTAAACCATCAAGTCCTGCTTTGAGTTCATCATATTTTCTCTGTGTTTCTTCAGGTGTGTTGGTCATATTGTTCCTCCACCATTCCTATTCTCATTTTTGTGAGTCGCCTTGTATTTAAATATAATTCTCCCCCAAAGGGAGAAAAACAGAAAGATTTTTAAAATTGAAAGAGATAAGGGAGTCTATGGACATTGAACACCTTTTATGGGAAATGGGGCTCAGTAAAAATGAGATTAAAATTTATCTCATTTTGCTCAAACTAGGTTTAACCACAACAGGCGCAATTATAAAACAAACAGGGATCCATAACTCCAAAGTGTATGATGGACTCGAACGACTGGCAACTAAGGGTTTAGTTACGCATGTTATTGTTGCAAACATCAAGCATTTTAGAGCGGTTAATCCTGATCGATTGCTTGATTTTTTGGAAGACAGAAAGAAAAAAATTGAAGAACAAGAAGAAGACATCAAAAAATTTCTTCCCGAATTAAAGAATTTTCAAGAGCTTGAAATTGATGAAACAGAAGCAGAAATATTTCGAGGATGGAAAGGAATGGAAACTGTATTTAACGAGGGAATAAAAGTAATGAATAAAGGAGATATGTGGTATGTTTTAGGAGCGTATGCGGGCGAAGATAGGGAAAGAACAGACCAACTTATTACTAAAATAATAAAAAAATGTGAGAAGAAAAAAATGAAATGGAAAGTTATTTACAATGAAAATGCACGAAAGACCTTCAAACACGAACAGATTTCACCGATCACCGAGAATAGATTTTTGAAACAAGAAACTCCTGCAACTATCAATATCTACAAGGATGTTATGTTTATTGCGCTATGGATTAAGAACCCCGTAGCGTTTCGTGTGAAAAATAGAAAGGTTGCCGATTCTTTCAAAACCTACTTTAAATGGATGTGGAGCTTAGCAAAACCCTGATTCGGAGAGAAAGATTTATATATAAACATATATAACTATTGATATAAATCCATATAATTTGTGAGACTATGCAAGAAGTGATCCATTATCCCAATCTGAAAACCATGCTTATGGTAGAAAACGTGCTGAAAGAAGCAGAAACAACGCTTACTCGAGAAGAACTAAAAGAGCGTTTACCCGTACAAATCATGCATCAAACATTAAATGTTATTTTAGAATATATGGAGCAACGAAATTTAATTCTCGATGGACATAAAGGCATCCTCTGGATCCACAATGATAGTCCAAAACTTCGCGAAGCAATTCGGCGAGGAACAGAACTATGAGTTTTAAAGGAAAAGAGATAAAAGTGATTCTTTCGGAAGAAGCTACTGAACAATATAACGCATTAAATCGGATCGTTGGTAATGAACTTCAGCAAGGTGTGACCTCATCAGTTCATCAATCTCTTTTCAGGTCAATAGAGCGAGTTAAAGGGTGGCTCAAAGAAAATCCTTTTGCAGGAGATCAAGTAAAGAAAGAACAAATTCCAGATTATTATCTGAAAAAATATGACATTACCAATCTCTGGCGGATTGAACTGTCAAACTATTGGCGGCTTTTGTATACGATCCAATCAAATGAAATAGAAGTTATCGATTTTGTGCTTGATATTCTTGATCATGAAAAATATAATGACAAATTCGGTTATAAAGGAAGGTAATTCTTTTATATTTACTTATGCAGCTTCTTCTCTTTCAAGAAATCAAGAACCGTCTTAACCATATCTTCTACCGTCATTCCTTCAGTATCAATGATCAAATCATAATTTTTTGTATTATAATAATCAACGCCGTAATATTTTTTATATCTCATTTTTTCTGATGCAATGCGTTTGACGAGCTCTTTTTTTGTGGCTTCCACCGATGGAAACTTTTCTTCATTGCGTTTGCTTTTGAAGACACGTTGTGCAGCAGTGTCCATGTTTGCGTCGCAGTAGATCTTAATAGACTTTGGGATGAAATGAAATGCAATTCTTGCATCAATAACAAAGTTGTCTTCGGTTTTTCCCAGCTTTTTCTGGCGCTCGTCAAGCTCACGGTCAATAGTACGATCCTTTTGCGCCATCTCACTCAGCTGAATCAAGCTCATTTTTCGCTCGACTGCCATCTGCCTCATGAGATCTCCTGTAGAATAATGCTTGAGATGCAGTTTCTCAGCAAGCCGTTTTGCAACACTGCTTTTGCCAGTACCTGGCTTGCCTGAGATAGTGATGATCATAACGATCTTAGCAATGTCGTTATTTATTAATATTGTTGGTCTTGTTTTTACTCTGTTAAGATACGGGGCATAAGAATGAGGTTTGTTTTGGAATCATATCTTTGCTTCTTTATTACCTAACACCTCTAAGACTGCGTAGTTATTGAAAAGATAGGGAAGATAATCTTTTGCATCTGGGAATGGATCAGTTCTTAATTTTGAAATGTTTTGTTTCATTAATTCCTTTGCTTTTTTAACTGCTTCATGAGCTGAGTTTCCTTTTAGCAACGATTGAACTAAACTATTTGAAGGTTCTAAAAACAATTTAGCACGTTCATCCCTTTGAATTGTCGTCTGTGATTGACCATCCATTCCCAAAGCAAATTCATCAACATAACCAATAAACGTAGTTTCCTCATTTGCAACTCCCTTTCCTAATTCTGCAGCAGAACTACAAGATAAAGAATAAATCATCTTCTTTTCTAACAATCTGTGATTTTTATCCAAAACAATAAGTGCTTCATCCTTGTGCCCGCAAATGGTGCGTGAGTTGCCGTGCCCATTAAACATAATAAACCTTGGATTAATCGTTTCAATAATCTCAGTAATAACTTTAAAATTGGCTTTTTCTTTCTCCTTGTTTAAAACTTTGAATCCTTTTAACTCTGCTTCTTTTAAAAGTTGTTTGCTATAATAAAATAGGTAAGAAGTTACATCATCATGCGCCGGTCTCACAAAAAGAATTTTTTCCATATTAAACAATACCATCTTTTAATGCTTGTAAGTATCTCAATTGAATTTGTATTATTTTCTTCCCTATGGGACTTCCCTTATTTACTTCTTTCAAAAGATCATCTCTTCCAAGAAACTCCCCACGAGAACCTAAAGCAATTTTAACGTTGGGGGACATACTTTTTATCCTTTCTACCACAATTCTTTTTATTATTTCTTCTTTGTTTTTCATAGTATCTCCAGCTCAATGAGCATTTTTAATATCTTTTCTCCTCTTTCTGTTTCATTACTAATTTCTTCATGCGCTAATTCCCAACTTATTGGCTCATCTTCAATTATAACGATGGGAAGTTTTCTTTCTTCAAGGGGAAGACTCGCATATACCTTAAAAAAACGTTCTGCATTTTTTAGCATAAATCCCTAGTGATACTGCCCTATAAAAATATTTCTCCTTCCAGACCACCATTGTGCTATCACGTTTTTAGTTAACATTAGCATACCATTATAGAAATAGTGTATGCATAAACACAGGATACCTATTTTACCTATAAAGTTTACGATCCTACCACCGCCCCCATTCCTCCCTAGTCAGACCAACAATCTTTATAAACATTCAAGCCCCTTTTTGGGGTAATT
>Ga0209541_10009350_pt1 | contig 15897 bp, 25 predicted proteins | sample RifCSPlowO2_01_FD_184027 | JGI IMG/M metagenome (GOLD analysis project Ga0209541, IMG submission 184027) | Groundwater microbial communities from Rifle, Colorado - Rifle CSP2_plank lowO2_0.1 (SPAdes) (version 2) | ecosystem: Environmental > Aquatic > Deep subsurface > Groundwater | place...
GAAGGGATTACTTCGACATTTGATGGTGAAGGCGGAAAAATAAATGGCGGCCAGATCTTTGAATAAAGTATTGCTTATCGGGAACCTGACCCGGGATCCTGAGATGAGGTATACCCCGCAGGGGACGGCGGTATGCACTTTCGGGATGGCGACTAACCGGTCGTGGGTGACGGACGGCGGGGAGAAGCGGGAAGAGACGGAGTGGCACAGGATTGTCGCCTGGAACAAGCTGGCGGAATTGTGTTCGCAGCTGCTGCACAAGGGCCGCCGGATTTATGTGGAGGGCCGGCTGCAGACGCGGCAGTGGACCGGACAGGACGGGCAGCAAAGGACGGCGACGGAAATTGTGATTGAGGATATGATTCTTTTGGATAGCAGACCAGGGCAAGCAGTACAAACTGAGCAAGCCGTTTCGGAAGAGCCAGTTGTAGCAGAGCAGCCGCAAGTGGTGGAGAAGTCTGATGTTGCCGAAGATATCCCCTTCTGATTATGAGAAAAGCGCAGGTCAAAAAAAGGATAATTAAGGTACCGAGGAACTGCGAGTTTTGTAAGGCCAAAAAGGAACCGGTGTTTTCGGACGTGGCCACACTGTCCAAATATGTTTCGGAGCGGGGAAGAATAATCGGCAAGGACAGGAGCGGAGTGTGCGCCAAGCACCAGAGACATTTGGCACGGGCGATCAAGAGGGCGAGGGAAATGGCACTTCTGCCATTCGTTGCCGGATTATAGACGTAAACCCTAAATCCTAATATCTAAATCCTAAACAATTTTCCAATTTTTTAAATTCGAATTTAGAATTTGTTTAGAATTTAGGATTTCGAATTTAGAATTTATCTGGTAGTATGGTTGAATGAGATTTCGGAATTGGATACTCATTATCTCTTTGGTTGCTGTTTCAGGGACGATGGGTTATGAGTTCGGGCAACAGAGGTTGAAGTGGAGTTTTGAAAATTGGAAACCAGCCGTCGTCGTCAATAAAATGCCGACTTTGGCGGGTAAGCCCTCCGACGTCGATTTTGGGTTGTTCTGGACGGTATGGGACAAGATGAACGCGGAATATGTGGATAAGACGGCTTTGGATGCGACAAAGATGGTAGACGGAGCGATTTCGGGCATGGTAGCGGCGGTCGGGGATCCGTATACGGTATTTTTACCGCCTCAGGAAAACAAAGAAGCCAAAGAGGATTTAGGCGGCAGTTTTGAGGGTGTGGGAATCCAACTGGGATTTCGCGATGGCCATCTGGCGGTAGTGGCACCGCTCCCGGGCATGCCGGCGATCAAGGCGGGGGTGCGGGCGGGGGATTATATTTTGAATATTAAGGATGTGGCGAAAGACGTGGACCGGGATACGGAGAGTATGAGTTTGCCGGAGGCGGTGAAGCTGATCCGGGGAACGAAAGGAACAAAAGTCGAACTGGAACTTCTGCACAATAATAACGGCGAGAAACCTTACACGGTGATTTTGGAAAGAGAGACGATTGTGGTGAAGTCGGTTCAGACAGAGATACTGGATGGTAATGTTGCCTGGATAAAACTGACGAGGTTCGGGGATCTGACACAGGATGAATGGAACACGATGGTCTCCGGCCTGGGAGATGTAAGGGGGATTGTGCTGGATCTTCGAAATAATCCGGGCGGGTATCTGGAAGGGGCAGTGTATATTGCCGGCGAGTTTTTGCCCGTCGGAAGAAACGTGGTGTCTCAACAGTCGGGCGACGGGACTAAAGTTGACGATGCGGTGAAACGCAATGGGAGATTGCTTAAAGACAAACTGGTAGTGTTGGTGAACAAAGGCAGCGCGTCTGCATCGGAAATACTGGCGGGGGCACTCCAGGATTACAAACGGGCGAAAATTGTGGGCGAGCAGTCGTTTGGCAAGGGATCGGTACAGCAGCCGGAGGATTTCCCCGATGGGGCGGGGCTGCATGTGACTATCGCCCGCTGGCTGCGGCCGAACGGTGAGTGGATCGATAAAAAGGGGATAACACCTGATGTTGTGGTGAAGTGGGAACCGGATGAAAACGCCTCCGATTCGGCTGATTGGAAAAGCGATAAACAACTTTTGAAAGCGGTGGAGTTACTTTAACGAAAGTTATATAATTTGAACATGGATCAAATAAGACGATTGACAGAAGGACTCTTTGGGCGAAGGGAGCAAGGATCACCTCAAGTTAGAGTAGTTGATGTGAGTGGAAGGTTTGACAATGTGGTGAGAGAAAAGGAAAAGTTGGATGGTAAATGGGGATTGGTAGTTGAGGGATTAAAACAGGACCGTTTGGATGCGGTGGAGGAGATTCGGGAAGTGGCCAGATTAACGGAGGATGGCGACAGATTTGTGGCATTGGCGAGAGAGGTAAACCATGACGAGGTGGCTGTTGGTCAACGATTGGCTTTGGGAACGCAGAGGTACGAGGAGTCTTTTGCTGCAGTGAGTTTGATGGATGGCGTGCACGATTTGATGGACGTTAATTGGACTTCCAGGAGGTTGCTGGATTTGGCGGATTTGGAAGATGTTAAAAGGAGAAGTGAACAAGAAGAGGTTTTTAAGCGAGATGGAGCTTTGAGATTAGTGGCTAACTACGATTTAGAGAATCGGTACTTAGATGTTCCAGCAGGTGTTGTTGAGTCTGCTGGTAAAGGAGGCAAATTGGGGATGGCCCGATTTTATTTGGGGGTTAATATGTGGGCCCATGGAGAGATGGCCAATTTGGCTTCTGAAAAAGTGTTGGAGTGTTTGGAATACGGTTTGTCCCCTAAGGACATAGGGGAGGTTAATGAGGGATCTGACTTAGAAAGGAAGATAAAGGTGCTGTAGGATTGTCATCAGGTTGACATACGTTATTGAGAGTGGTATATTGAGATTATGTTGCAAGTGAATGTGTTTTCTAATACTGTTCCGGCGAGGCAGTTTCAGAGGGGTTACAAGAAAGTTTTTGATCGGGTGAGGCGGACCGGCGAGCCAATGGTAGTAATGGCTAACAACCAGCCGCAGACGGCCATCGTGAGCCTGGAAATGCTTTTTGAGTATCAGAAAATGAAGCTGGAACAGGAAGCGTTTGCGGCCATTGATAGGATAAGATATAGAAATATGGATAAAAACCCGGATGAGGTATATGTGGACGTGACTGAAGAAGTGGAGCGGATGAGACGGAAGAGAAAATGAAAAAATTGAGAGTTGTAGTTGATACGAATATTTTGATAAGCGGAGTAATTGTGGGAGTCGGCAATCCGGCTAAATTGTTGGATTTGTGGAGAGCGGGAGGATTTATTTTGGTAATTTCGAAGCCAATGAGAGCGGAATTGGAGGAGGTGCTGCACCGGCCTAGGATAATAAAGAATTATGATCTGAACGAGAAGGAAATAGAAGGGATTTTGGATTTGGTTGATGTAAAGGCGGAAAAGTGGGAAAGAGTGGCCGGTGCGGCCGGACTAGTTCGGGATAAGAAGGATGAGATGGTATTGGGGACGGCGATTGAGGTAGGAGCCGATTTTTTGATAACCGGGGATAAGGATTTATTGGAACTGGCGGGAAGGAAAGTGTTGGGCAGGCTAAAAATAATTACGGTAAAAGAGTATTTAGAGCTGTGGTGATGTTTTCAGGTGGATTTCAGAATTGAAAAATATTATTGAAATGTATTAATATGTTTGGCGTGAAGGATATGAGAAAATATTTGATAGGTGCGGCGGGGGCGGTGATTGTTGTGGCGGCGGTGTTGGGCGGGGCGGTGGGAGAGAGGATGTGGGGATTTCTGGATAAATATATACCCAGAAATAGTTCACAGTTGTCAGTTGACAGTTCACAGAAGGTTTTAAGGGAAGAAAGTGTGGTAATTGACGTGGCGGAGAAGGTGAGTCCTTCTGTAGTTACGGTAAGAATCAAAAAGACTCAGATTTTCCGGCAGCCAATTTTTGATTTTTTCGGACAGTTGGGACGGACACAGGAGCGAAATATTGAGCAGGATATCGGAACCGGGTTTGTGATTGAGGACGACGGGCTGATTGCTACTAATAAACACGTGGTGGGGGATACTGACGCGAAATACGAAGTTGTGACCAAAGACGGTAAGACATACGAGGTGGAGAAAATTTACCGGGATCCGGCGAATGATTTGGCTATTTTAAAAATAAACGCCAGCGGTTTGAAACCCGTCGAGATGGGAGATAGCAGCAAGCTGAAAGTGGGTCAGTTTGTGGTGGCCATCGGGACGGCGCTGGGGGAATTTAGACATACCGTGACGACCGGGGTGGTTTCCGGATTGGGGCGGGGAATTACGGCCGGAAGCGCGTTTGAAGGCTTTGCGGAGAGGTTGGATGATGTTATCCAGACCGACGCGGCGATAAATCCGGGGAATTCGGGCGGGCCACTCCTCAACTCGGCAGGCCAGGTTGTCGGGGTAAACACCGCGGTTTCATCCGAGGGGCAAAATATCGGATTCGCGATTCCAATTAATGTCATTAAGGAGGCCATAGACAATTTTAATAAAACTGGACAATTCAGCCGGCCCTTTTTGGGCGTAAAGTACCGAATATTGGATCAGAAAACAGCCTTGATGAACGATGTGCCGCAGGGCGCGTATATTGAGGAGATTGTCGCTGACTCTCCCGCCGAGAAAGCGGGATTGGAAGCGGGGGATATTATTACCAAGATAGTAGGGCAAAAGATTGCCGGAGATGACGGTAGTCTGGCCAAGATTATCTCGGGTAAAAAAGTGGGGGACAAAGTGGACGTGGAGTATTACCGGGACGGAGACACAAAGACGGTGACGGTGACGCTGGAAGAAGCGAAGTGAATGTTGTTTATGGTTGAGGCAGGGGATGACCGGATAGGACTTTGATTGTCTCCAGGTCCCAGCCTTCTTTTCTAAGCTGACGCAATAGATTTGCCTCATTGGGAAGATGTCTATAGCATTGGAGACAGATTAGGGCAAGACCGCCTATTATTTCGTTTGAGCCGGAGAGGCCCATGGCTGGTGTCCCCAGGATGGGTCGATATTCCCTTGAGCCAGAACATCCTTTATGGTCACACCGAACAGTACCGTTAAAGGGTGTTGGGGTGTCATCTGGGCCTTGCCATTCGATTACAATAGCCCTTTTTGCCCATTCTTCATGGTGTACCCAACATTGGCCCTCTATTTTAGCTTTTGGCATGGGTGGATTTTAGGCTGGGGATGAGGTAAAATCAAGGGATGGGTGTGACGTTTGTTAAGGGCAAGTTGAGGAGTCTGCGAGATGCTTCCAAGTGGACCGAGGCGGAGTTTTTGGTGGATACCGGGGCGACTTATACTGTAGTTCCGGCGTCGGTAGTTGAGAAACTGGGGATTGAACCGGAAAGAGATGTGGAGTTAGTATTGGCCGACGGAAAGGTGATGAAGAGGAGGGTGGGTACGGTGGTGTTTGAGATGGGTGGCCAGTCGGTGTATACGCCGGTGATTTTGGGCCGGAAAGAAGACAGTTATTTATTGGGGGCGGTAACTCTGGAAGAGATGGGTTTGGCCATAAATCCGCTGACCCGCAAAATATATTCCCTGAAGGCGTTTGTATGAAAGCAGGTGTCCATCCACAATGGTATCAGGCGACGGTGACGTGCGCGTGCGGGAACACATTTATGGTGGGGTCGACGAAGGCCGCGATCAACGTCGACATTTGTTCCAAGTGCCACCCGTTTTTTACGGGTGAAATGAGGTTTGTGGATACGATGGGCCGGGTAGAACGGTTCCAGAAAAAACAAGCCGCGATGGCGAGTGCCCCCGCGTCTAAGAAAGCCCAAAAGTTGCTGAAGAAAAGGCAGGAGGAGGAAGAAGAGGCGAAGAGGCCAAAGAGTCTCAAGGAAATGTTGGACAAGGTTAAGGCTGTCGCGTAGATCATGGATTATCTGGAACAGGAAATTGCCAGGTTGGACGCTAAAATTGCGGAGACCGAAAAACTGGTGCCGGAATTGGGCAATGTGGCACAGGAAGAGTTGGCCAGCCTCAGGGAACAAAGAGCGAAATTGGTGAAAGTTGAAGCGCCGGAGGCGTTCAGGTCCGTGATTTTGGAAATGCGGCCGGGAGTAGGGGGCGAGGAAGCTAAAATCTGGGCTGGTGATTTATTGAGAATGTACTCGAGATATGCGGAAGCAAAGGGATGGAAAATTGAAATTTTGGACGAGGGGGTAATAAAAGTTAAGGGAAAAAGTGTTTGGGAAGAATTGCAACATGAGACGGGGGTGCACCGGGTGCAGAGAGTACCGGAGACGGAAGCGCAGGGAAGAATACACACTTCGACGGCTTCTGTAGTTGTTTTGCCGGAGGTGGCGGAAAATCTGATTGAGATTAGGGAAGATGATTTGGCATGGGAATTTACCCGGGGTGGGGGGCATGGAGGGCAGAACGTAAATAAGGTGGCGACGGCGGTCCGGCTGACTCACAAGCTGACGGGAATAGTGGTGTCCTGCCGGCAGGAAAGGTTTCAGGAGCAAAACCGGAAGATCGCATTAGAATTGCTCCGGGCACAGCTTTGGGAACAAGAGCAGGAAAAGAAGAATAAGTTAGTGAGTGATCAGAGATTGGCTATCGGAAAAAGTATGCGGGCGGAGAAAATCAGGACGTATAACTATCCACAGAACCGGGTGACGGACCACCGGATTGGCAAAAGCTGGCACAAACTGGACAGGATTATTAACGGCGAATTGGGAGACGTGATCGGGGCTTTAATTCAGCAATAATAACTCCGGCCGCAGTGGTCAGAGCTCCTAAAATAAAGATCAGAGACACTTTCTCGTGTAACCAGAAAAGGGACAAGGGGATGGTAAAAATGGGGTAGAGGTAGGTGAAGACCGCTGTCTCGCCGGTTTCTATGGTTTTTTGGGCCCGGTGCCACAGCGTGTAGGCCAGAGTACCGGAGATCAAAGCCATGTAGACCACGCCAGCGTGAGCGCTGGCTGGGATGCTGGATATTAGATAATAGATGCTGGACGGAGAATAGAGGAGCAGAGTTATCGGGAGGATGGTGAGGAAACCGACGATGAATGAGAGCTGGGTGAGGACGAAATCGAAGTGGGCAAGGTGGCGAAGCAACAATTTGGCCATAACGGCCAGGACGACACCCACAAGAAGCGAGGCGACGATGAATAAATTACCGGTGATGGACGCGCCGGGTTCGAAGATGACGGCTAAGGTGCCCAGAGTGGCCACAGCCATGCCGATTTTTTCGCGATTGGTGACATGTTCACGCAGGAAGGTCACGCCTATAGTGGAAACCATGATGGGATACAGGGCGTTGATGACGCTGCCGTCCAGCGCCGTTGTTTGTTCATAGCCCAGAAAGAGGAGACTTAAAGAAACCGTAGAAGTCAGAAAGCAATACAGGACTATCCAGACGGCATCAGAGGTTTTGGTCGGCCAGTGGTTTTTAGTGTATTTGAAAAGTAATATTAGGCCGAAAACCGCGGCGATGGCGAAACGATAGAGGAGAAAGATGAATGGGGGGATGTAGCCGACGGTGAATTTAATGACCGGGCCGGCCACGCCCCAAATGACAGTGGTCAAAAGAAGCAGGGCGTAAGCCTTAGCGCGGGGCGAGGTCACGATTTCATTATATATATTGGGAAGGAGTGAGGGTGGGGCAAATTTGGTTGTCTAAAAGGCGTTTGTCCCAAGTTATTAGTGTTGCAGAATGAAGTTTGGCGGTGAAAACAATGATTAAATCAGAGGACTTGAGGAAGCGTCGGTTTTTTGTGACATAATTTACGAGTAGTTCTAGAAATTCATCGTCTAAGGACGTGGTTTCGATTTGTTTGAGTTTGTCATAAATCATTGGTAAATTCGGTATTTTTTGTTGAGAGAGAATTATCATTGTTTCAGCAGTTACCAGAGAAGAACTTGTAACCTTGACATCTTTGGAACTAATACGCTCCCAAAATACAAGAGACTGGGGAGTGTTGGAATCTGAGCCAAAGTAAGAGATGTACACCGAAGAATCGATGAGTATTTTTGGCATTTAATCTCTTTGTTCCCTGACTAATTTTACCGCGGATTTGGAAAGTTTTACCCGATTTGAATCTGGATAGGAAAGAATACTTTTAATGAACCTCTGGCTGGGCGTAAGCTCGCCGGTTTTGGCTTTGATAACCATATCCGCGCCTTCGCGAATAAGCTGGGAAAGGGATTGGTCAACAGTCCGGGCTATCTGAAGAAGCTGGGCATGGGTGTCGTCGGGAAGATAAATTTGGGTTCTGGTCATGGGTTAATAGTAATGTATATGTCATGTGTTGTCAAGTAGTTTTAGGAGGGAGGAGTTGGAGGAGATGAGATGGGTGTTTTTGATGCCGGCGGCATGGGCGGCTTGAATATCCGATTCTGAATCGCCGATCAGGAGAGAATTTTTCAAGTCTATTTTAAAATCTTTGGCTGCTTGGAGGATAAGATCCGGTTTGGGCTTGCGGCAATTACAGTTGTGATGATAATCGTGGTGGCAGTAATAAAAGGCGTCGATTTTATTTTGCAGTGTTTTGTTGATGTGGGTATGAATATCCGACAGTGTATCGTGATCTAAATGGCCGAGAGAAATACCACGTTGATTGGTGACAATGATGATTAGATAGCCAGCCTTTTTAAAATGGGTTAGGGCTGTTTTAACATCAGGGAGAATGACTAATTCGGAGACAGACGTGACGTATTTGTGGTCTGGCGGTTTACGATTGATGACTCCGTCTCGGTCAAGAAATATAGCTTTGGATTTCATTTTGGGGAACTTTAACTTGTTCTCCGGTGGCCATATTTTTGAGAGTGACAATATTTTTTTCTAATTCCTCGGGTCCCAAAATGGCGACGAAGGGGATGCCTTTGGCCGAAGCGTATCTTAATTGCTTGTCGAGTTTGATATTTGGATCAGGATAGAGTTCGGTATTAATATTTTGAGTACGAAGTGATTTGGATAACGATAGGGAATTATTTAATAAATCCGGCGAAAAAACGGTGACGAGGACGCGGGTGGGGGACACGGGTAAATCCGGCCAAAGATTGAGGTCGGAGATGACGTCGCAGATCCGGTCCAGGCCGATGGTCGTGCCGACGGCGGGCAGATCGGGGCCGCCTAAGTTTTTTATTAGCTGGTCGTAGCGGCCGCCGCCGGTTATTGAGCCGATTTTGGGTTTTTCCACCATGGTTTCAAAGATTGCACCGGTATAGTAGTCGAGGCCGCGGATTAAAATCGGATCGAATTTAACATTTTTGGCCCCCATTTTTTTAGCCAGATCGATAATTTCTTTGAGTTGCGGGTCGGGTTGGGCCTTTTCCAGACAATAGAAAAGGTCCTTTATTTGTAAGGGGGTGATTTGTTTGGATTCCAATTCCAGGCTGACTTCTTCCCGGGTTTTTTTGTCCAATTTGTCTATCGACTGAAGGACGGATAGGGATTTGTTGGAGGGGATATTGGATTTAATAATCAGATCGAAAAGAATTTGGCGGGAGTTGACGCGGATAGTGAAGTCGGAAAATTTGAGAGCTTTTAGCGAGTCTGAAATAACGGCTAGGATTTCAGCGTCGGAAACGGGGGAAGTCGTGCCCACGGTGTCGATGTCACATTGATAAAACTCGCGGTAGCGGCTTTTTTGGGTGTTTTCTGCCCTGAACGCAGGCTGGATTTGGTAACGTTTGAAGGGTTTTGGCAGATCGGGGTACTGGCCCATAACCCGGGCTAGGGGAACAGTCAGGTCATACTTGAGACCCACATTGCGTCCTCCCGGGTCTTTGAAAAGATACATTAGTTTCTCGGCTTCCTCACCGTATTTGCCGGTCAATACTTCGGCATATTCCAACGTAGGTGTCTGGAGTTCGGAAAAGCCATAGGACTCAAAGACTGCCTTGAGAGTGGTAATGACTTTATTGCGAATGGTCATGGTTTCCGGCAAAAAATCCCGGAAGCCTTTGAGGGTTTGTGGCGTAGTCATGATTTGATGAATCGCTTCAAGTCCTCTAATTTTAACAGGGTTTGATGATCGGAGAAACGAATTAAAGCAAAGCTGGGTTGAGTGTCAAAGCCTACGTATTCGATGATTTTTCCAAGTAATTTGGCTTCTTTAATCGCCGGAATAAGATCCGTGTCTGAACTAATGAGAATCAGTCTATCATATTCTTTTCGAACCGCTTTCATGCAGATGTCGATGGCCATTTGAACATCTACCCCCTTTTCGTGATATGCCGAATCACTTTTAAGAATGTACCCAGTTTTGACCTGAATACCTTGGTTTTCGAGACCGGAGATAAGTTTGTCTTGGGATTTTTTAAGATCCTTACTTTTGGGGTTGTTAGGCTCTTCGCGGATTCGGCCTACATAGTAGAAGGCTTGGAATTTGGGAGTTTTTGCCAACCACTTTATGAACGCTGAATAATCGAATAAAAGAAGATTTTTCGCACCCGTTTGCTTAAGTTTATAGTATAAGTTGCTTCCGTCGATGATTACTAGGATTTTTTTCATAAAAAACACCCGCCTCAACTTTCGCTAAGACGGGGGGTTTTAGTGGTTAGATAGTAACAGTTTCGGCAACTTTTGTCAAACCGGGGAGTGGGCAAAAAATCCCGGAAGCCTTTGAGGGTTTGGAGAGTCATAGTGTTATTCTAACTTAATTTCAGTAACTTTGGCTGTAATAATTAAACCTGAACTTGATTTTTGAACTTTAATTACATTCCCAGACGGTTGAATTATCTTGGAGACTTTGTTGAGAAGACTGAAGGCAATGCTTCCGGAGCCGCAGGACGTTTCATTAACAATCGATTGGGTTTCTTTGACGAATACGACTGGGTTGATTTTGGTGTTTTGATAGGTGACTAAGCCGAAAGCGGGGAGATTGAAACGAGAGGCGAGAGCGGGCAAGACAATTTCTGGATTTAGTGACTTGTTGGTGATGGTGTAGCCAATTCCTTTGAATAGGATTGTGTTATCAATGATTTTGTATGGAAGATTCAAGGCAAGAGATGTCAAACCATTTCGGTTGACATATTTAACTGTTTCATTAACAACGCTGGTTGATAGTTGGCCGGATTTTTTGTAGTTGGCGGCTAGAGCTAAAGTAGCATTTATGCACAGTTCGTTACCCATCATTTCTAGTTTGACTGCTCCGTTTGCAGTTTGGCTTACAAATCCAACTTGATCAGCGAGATCGGGAAGAAACTTTTTTACGATTGATTGTTTTTCCCACGGCAGATAATCCCAAACTAAAATAGTGGGATTTCCTTCGGCAATTAAAAATCTTCTGATTAGCATAAGGGTGAACGAGGGGGATCGAACCCCCGATTTCAGCTTCACAAGCTGACGTGTTTCCTCTACACTACGTTCACCTTGAAAAGGGAAACAAAAAAACCTCCCGTTCGCTAACTCCCATACACTGGAGTATGGTAGTTAAGGAACGAGAGGCAAAAAAATTGGACCTCCCGCGGTCCCATCCTTATTCCCCTCCGTCGCCAAGGCTATGGAGGGACTCTTTGGCTGGCTCGACCTTACGGTGATTTCAGCTGACTGATTTTTACGCTTTGTCTTGCGTACAGTATTTGGCTGTCTCCTGGCGCCGCGTGACCGGCGCTCATAACGGTTTTCGAATTGTAGGCATTATTATAGCGGATAAATTTGACTTGTCAAACTTTAGTAGACTTGGGGATGGGTGCCAATGTCGATGAAGACGGCTTCATTTTTGACCTTTAAGGGGGTGGTCATTGAGGATTGGATCTTGGGGGTTGATTTCAAAAAGCCTTGTTCTTTCTTGGGCTTTTGCTGCTAGTTTAGCGTTGTTTTTAACTCGTTTATTGTAGGATTTGTGAAACGAGTTATGAAAGAGAACTTTCATCATTTATTGAGATAGTTGAACATCTCATCGACAGAGGCAAAAGATTTGAGTTTGGCTTTGCCTGATTCTATTTCATCGACCATTTTATTGTATCTCTTTATGGCTTTGGGGGAAAGCTGAACGGGGGCGGGCTCAAAGGTTATTTTTACTGCTTGGGTGGGAAGTTGGGCTAAAAAGACCCGGACGGCTTCCTGAAGGGATGAGAAGCCTAGACGAGAAGCGGCAGAGCCAGCTTGATCGCGCAGGGATTTGGAGATGGGAACCTGGAGGATAGTGGAATCCATATATATGATTATAATGGTTTAGTAATAGTTGTCAACCAGCGGGGTTTGAGGAGGTTAGGGAGATTTCAACAGATGGACGAGCTTGGCGGTGAGATTCTTATCTGATGTGACGGTGCCCACGATGATGAGTTTGGCACCGACTTTGATGTCAGAGGCCTTGGTTTTGCCGGTGTATTTAGTGGTGGAAGAGAGTTTAACCGTCCAATCTTTGAGGGTGATCGTGCTGGAGGTAACTTTGGTGACAACACCGAAAATGGCACGGCGTTTGTCCTCGGCCGGTTTGGCGATGACTAAAATGCGTTTGGCCGTGAGAGTGCCGGTGCCGTCAGCGTCGCCCATGGCCAGAATAAACAAACCGGTTTTGAGATCTGCGGGTGTGCCGTCGGCGCCGCCGGACAGCTTGATTGTAGTGTCCGGGGTCACAGTTGCCGTGCGGGTGGTGTTTCGGAGAGTAGTTATAGTGATTGTGGCGTCGGATTTGGCGGAAATCGTTCCCAAATATGCCCGTTTTTTGGCTTCGTTTTTGATGGCGTTCAGTTCCTCGGCAACCTTTTTCTGGACGGCGTCACGGATAGAACCGGGAGTGGCTGTTTGCGCCGAGATCGGCGCAACAATAACCAATGACCAAATTCCAAGAAACAAAAAGTGTTTCAGTTTCATACTTTTGCAGTTGTGTAAGTAATTGTGAGGGTTTGGGTGGCGGAGTTGCCGGCAGTATCAATGGCGGTGATGGTCAGGTTGTTGTAGCCGCCTTCGAGCTCGACATCGGCCGTGAAATTGCCTGATGTATCGGCGGTTACGATTTGTTCACCAAGTTCGGAGACAATGACGACGCCGGCTTCGGCTGCGGTTTTGCCGGTGATCGTAACTGTGTCTTTAGTGACCAGCGCTTCATCTTCCGGGGAAGAAACAGTGAGTTGTAGATTTTGGGCAGTGGGTTGTGAGATAGGGGTGGGTCCCACTTCGCCCTGAGGGGCTACGGTTGGGGCAGGGGTGGGAGTGGGTTGGGCGAGCTGGGCGTCTTTGAGGCTCTTGTTGGCAGTCCAGATGCCGAAAGTGATGACCAGGCCCAGGCCGAATCCGATGGCAACCGCGAGGAATACCTCTTTTTTCATAGCGTTGGCCTTGAGATTAACAACAGAACCTGATATTGTCAAGAAAATTATGGAAATCACGTATTTGGGGCATTCGAGTTTTAGGTTGAAGGGGAAGACCGCCACAGTGGTGACCGATCCGTATGACGAGAAGCTGGCGAAGTTTCCCAGGGATGTGGCAGCGGATATTGTGACTGTGTCCCATGATCATTTTGACCACAATGCTGTGGATAAGATTCAAGATCCAGGGTTCAAGATTCAAGGGCCGGGAGAGTACGAGGTGAAGGGTGTTTCTATCGTTGGGGTGCATACGTGGCATGACGACAAGAATGGGTCGGAGAGGGGGGCGAATACGGTTTATGTAATAGAAATAGACGGGTTGAGGGTGGCGCATCTGGGGGATCTGGGGCATAAACTGGCTCAGGAACAACTGGATGAAATGGGGCCGATTGATGTGGTACTTGTGCCGGTAGGTGGAGTGTATACGATAGATGCCAAAACGGCGGCGGAAGTTGTCCGGCAAGTGGATCCGTGGGTGGCAGTTCCCATGCACTACAAACAACTGAATCCGGAGCTGGCCCCTGTCGAAGATTTTCTCAAAGAAATGGGAAAACCGGACGTGGTTGCCGTTCCCAAGTTTGTAATCACGGCCGACCGGTTGCCAACGGAACTGCAAGTGGTAGTGCTGGAAAGAAAATCCTAAATCCTAATATCTAAACTCTAAACAATTTTAGAATTTAGGATTTAGTGCTTAGAATTTTTCGGAATGTAGTATTATCTCAAGTGTATGGCCGATGTGAAGATACCGCCACACTCTTTTGAAGCTGAGCGATCAGTATTGGGGGCGTGTCTTTTGGACAAGGACGCGGTGATTGCGGTGGTTGAATTTTTGAAACCGGAGCATTTTTATGAAGAAAAGCATGGGAGGATTTTTGAAGCGATTTCAAACTTGTATCAGGAAAGAGAGCCGGTGGATGTAGTGGCGGTGGGAGAGAGGCTGAAAAAAAAGAAACTGCTGACAGAGATTGGAGGGCAGGTGTATTTGACGGATCTGGTTAACAGCGTGCCGACGGCGGCACACGCCGAGCACTACGGAAGATTGGTCAAAGACCATTACACCAAACGCGAACTTATTTCAGCGGCAGGAAAAATTACCAGCATGGCCTTTGACGAGGGGGGAGATGTGCGGCAAATCCTGGACTCGGCCGAGCAGAGCGTATTTTCGCTGGCCCAACAACATCTGAAGCAGGTGTTTGTGCCGGTCAAAGACATTTTGTCCGAGTCGTTTGACCGGCTGGATGAGCTGCATAAAACGCCGGGTAACCTGCGGGGAGTACCGACGGGTTTTGCAGAATTGGACAATACGCTGGCCGGGATGCAGGACAGCAACCTTTTGATTTTGGCCGCCCGGCCGGGAGTGGGGAAAACCGCACTTGCGCTGAATATTGCCCAGAACGTGGCGTTTAAGTACAAGCTGCCGGTGGGATTTTTTAGCTTGGAAATGAGCCGGGAGGAGTTGATGGACCGGCTGCTCGTGTCCCAGGCGGAGATTGACGCCTGGAAAATGAAGACAGGCCAGCTGAACGAAGACGAATTCGCCCGGCTATCCGAAGCGATGGGTGAGTTGTATGAAACGCCGCTGTTTATCGATGACACGCCCGGGGCGTCGATATTGGAAATGCGGACCAAAGCCCGGAGGCTGCAGGCGGAACACGGGTTACGCCTAATCATTGTTGACTATTTGCAGCTCGCCCGGCCGGTTCGAAACCTGGACAACCGGGTGGCGGAGGTGTCGGAGATTTCCCAGGGACTGAAAAATTTGGCGAGGGAACTGAAGGTTCCGGTGATGGCCTTGTCGCAGTTGTCGCGGCAGGTGGAAGCGCGGGGAATCAAGAAGCCGCAGCTGGCGGATTTGCGGGAGTCCGGGGCGATCGAGCAGGACGCGGACGTGGTCATGTTTATGTGGATGGAGAATGAGGAGAATCTGGAGGATATGAATCTGGATATTGCCAAACATCGAAACGGGCCACTGCGCCAACTCAAACTGCGTTTCCGCCGCGACCGGATCAAGTTTTACGGGGTGGAGGGGAAGAGGAAAGTGGAGTAGTGCCGAAGGACGGATTCGAACCGTCACGAGCTTTGAGGCTCACAGGTTTTTGAGACCTGCGTGTCTACCGTTCCACCACTTCGGCATCCTGTTGCTTATTTTAGCTTCTGGGGCGTAAAATTGCCAGGTTTATGATGGTTGTTCAGGATATCAGAAACGGGACGGGGTTTTTGCTGGACGGCCAGCCGTGGGTGGGACTGAAGTATGAGCATGTGAAGATGGGCCGGGGATCGGCGACGATCAGGATCAAAATGCGCAATTTGATCACCGGGTCCATTATTGAAAAGTCATTTATTAATTCTGCCAGAGTGGAGGAAATTGATTTGGTCAGGAAGCCCATGCAGTATTTGTATAAAGACGGCGAGTCGTATATGTTTATGGACCCAAAAACTTATGAACAGGTGGCGATCGGGGAGATAGACGAAGGTAAGTATCTGAAAGAGGGAGTAACTGTGAATGTGCTGTTTTGGGACGAGAAGGCGCTGGCGGTGGAACTGCCGCCGAAAATGGAATTTGAAGTTGTGGAGTGCGATTCGGGAATAAAGGGCAACAGCGTGTCCAATTTGTACAAGCCGGCGAAATTGGATAACGGAA
>Ga0209541_10009353_pt1 | contig 15894 bp, 17 predicted proteins | sample RifCSPlowO2_01_FD_184027 | JGI IMG/M metagenome (GOLD analysis project Ga0209541, IMG submission 184027) | Groundwater microbial communities from Rifle, Colorado - Rifle CSP2_plank lowO2_0.1 (SPAdes) (version 2) | ecosystem: Environmental > Aquatic > Deep subsurface > Groundwater | place...
GAGCAAAATCAGGAAAGAAAGTTTGAAGCGCGGAGGCAGCTGTTCCATATACTTTTAGGGCTTTCAATAGTGGTTTTCATAAATTACAATATCCTTAACAGGATAACTATGCCTATCATAATCATAGCAGGATTTCTCATTTCACATTACAGCAAAAAATCAAGCATACCTGTTATAAGCTGGTTCCTCTTGAAGTTTGAGAGGAAAACTCACTTAAGGACTTTTCCTGGGAGGGGGGTTATTTTTTATTTTCTAGGCGCTTTTATAGTGCTTCTTTTGTTTGATGATAGGAATATAGCTTTGGCATCTATAATGATACTTGCTTTTGGAGATTCAGTTTCCCACATATTCGGAATACACTTCGGAAAAACCCCTCACCCATTATCAGGAAAGAAGTTTATTGAAGGGGGAATAGCGGGTTTTTTTGCAGGACTTCTTGGAGCTATGGTTTTTGTAAACTTTCAGGAAGCTGCTTTAGCTGCATTTGCAGCAATGGCTGCAGAAGCAATAGATGTTAAAATCGGCATAGAACAAGTTGATGACAACCTAATAATCCCTGTTGTAGCAGGAGCAACTATCTGGGCATTAAGAATTCTTACTTAATTGTGCAGTATTCTAAATTATGTCAGGTTTTTTAATAGTTCCTTTGCTTTTTAAAATACTTTTTGTTGTTGTAAATACTATCTGGGCATTCCGGCAGAGTATCTCCAGTTTTCTACACTTATTCTGCCGACTCTTAAATTTCCACAATTATTTGTTGCGAATACCCCATCGCTTGCTATGATTGGGATTTTCATTTTCTGAAATATCTCAGCGATTTAACTTTCTTCAAAGAAATAATCTCCCTGTAGGGACTTTATGGTTCTCTTCAATTTTGCCTCTGCCTCTTGGGGCAATTGCAAGTTAAGTGGTAAAAATAAACAACTCAAGAGTATTGTAATGAATGTAAATTTTGTCCCGAAGGGACGGATTTATGATTTATATTCAAATTAAAGTTAAGCACACATAACTTGACTTTGCAGCCTCTTGGATACTTTTATAAACTCTGCGGTTTACGGTTCGGAAAATGATTACGGAACAATTAAGGGAATATCTGCAGAACAGCAAACCTATTTTTGAAGACATCTTGGGGCAGGACGAGTGCAAAAAATCATTAGCTTCGGCGCTTTTGGCAGGGAGGCATATAATCCTTGTAGGTCCTCCCGGAGTTGGAAAAACCACGCTTGCAAAAGATGTCTCAAAACTCCTTCCTGACATAAAAATAGTGGAAGGCTGCAGTTATAACTGCACTCCGGACAACCCCTCATGCATCTCATGCAGGCAAAGCAAAAAACTAACAGCAAAGAAAATTCCCGGAGAGCAGAGGTTTGTAAGAATACAGGGGAGTCCAGACCTCACAGTGGAAGACCTTTTGGGAGATATAGACCCAGTGAAGGCGTTCAAATACGGTGCACTGTCCATAGAATCATTCACTCCTGGAAAAATTTTCAAGGCAAATAACGGAGTTTTGTTTTTTGATGAGATGAACAGGTGCCCCGAGAAAATACAGAATGCACTGCTGCAGGTTCTTGAAGAGAAAAAAGCAACAATAAACTCTTACGAAGTTAATTTTGACATAGACTTTATCTTTATAGGCACAATGAATCCTGAAGACTCATCCACAGAAAAACTCTCAGACGTTCTTGTTGACAGGTTTGATTTTATTTATATGGGTTATCCTGAAACAATAGATATAGAGAAAAAAATAATTCTTCAAAAGGGAATTAAACTTGCGGATGTTGGCGATAATATGCTTGGCATCATTGCCTTTTTTGTAAGGCTTTTGAGGGAGGACTCAAATCTTGAGAAAAAGCCATCTGTCAGGGCTTCAATAGGGCTTTATGAGAGGGCGCAATCCAACGCTTTGCTAAACAAAAGAAACTATGTGGTATTTGACGACATAAAGCAATCCCTGATATCAGTTTTGGCCCATAGGATAAGCCTTAAGCCTTCTGTTAAATACCTGAAATCAGCAGAGGATTATCTCAAAGAGAAATTCGAAAAGAATATGAAACAGGCCTCAAGCGGAATCGAGGACACTGAAGAGCAAAACTCTGGTGATTACCGGTGACAGCCGGACAGAAGTAAAAGAAATATCAAAAGCAGAGGAGATAAAAGGAAGTCTGGATTTCCAGCACATTGAAGACAAACTTATGCATTCTGTGCTTGACAACGACAAGAATACAATAGAAAATGGAAAGCTTCTTAATGATTCAATAAGCTATGGCATTGGCTCATTTAATCCTGACATTATGTTTGACAACCTTACAAAAAGCTATTCACTCGCAAAGCAGATTTACGGAGAGTCGATATTAAGGATGCTTTCAGGATATGATGGAGGTTATCTAAAAAAGAATCTTGCTATTCCGGAGTTCAGGAAAGAAATTAAGGACAACATATCCAGAAAAATATCTCAGTTAATGGATGAAGGATTAATAGCTGGTGATTATTCTATAACTGAGAAAGGACTGGAGCTTGCTTCATTGGTTCTTTATTTTCAGGAATTGGACAGTGTTCTTCCTTCAGGAAGCATCGGGCAGAGATTTCATGAAAAGCCATTTTTATACGGAGAAAAGAAGGGAGATTCTTATTTTAGGAAAGGGAAAAGATACAAGGACATAGATGTCAAAAAGTCCGTGAGATTAGCAATAAGGAGGAGAAAAAGCAAAATAACCGCATCAGATTTAAAAATTTTTGAGAGGCAGAGCAGGGGAACTTTGGAGATAATCTACGCTTTGGACGCTTCAGGCTCAATGAAAGGCAGGAAAATAGACTGCTGCAAGAGGGCAGGAATATCCCTTGCTTACAGGGCTATAACAAACAAGGATAAAGTCGGGATTATAGTTTTCGGTTCTGACGTGAAATTGTCAGTGGAGCCTACAAATGATTTTACAAGGCTCATCAAATCAATAGCTTCAATAAAAGCATCAAATGAGACGGACATAGCCTCAATATTCCATAAGGCAGCGAGCCTTTTTCATAAAGACATGGCAACGAAACACCTTGTAATAATAACTGATGCCATGCCTACAAAAGGAACTTCCCCGGAAACTAACGCCATAGAAGAGGCTTCCATCGCGAAGAATTGCGGAATAACGCTTTCAATTATAGGAATCTCTCTTGATGCTAAGGGGAGAGAGTTCGCAGAAAAGCTCGCAAAAATAGGCGGAGGGCATATTTATATCGCAAAAGACGCAGAAGATATCGGAGCAATAGTTCTGGAGGATTATTATTCTGTTTATTAAAATGACTAAAATACTTGCGTTTTCGGACACTCACGGCTCAAAGCAGGCTTTGCGAAAGATAAAGCACCTCTCCAAAATCAAGAAACCAGATATACTAGTTTGTGCTGGAGACATAACTGTTTTTGAGACAAGATTAATGTCAGTACTTTCTGATATAAACAAGATAAACAAGCCGGTGTTGATAGTCCACGGAAATCACGAATCTCAGAAATCATTCAAAAAAATAAAATCCCGTTTCAAACACATACACTATATTCACGAAAAATCATTCTCTTTAGGAAATACTTTATTTGTTGGATATGGAGGCGGAGGTTTTGATTATATTGACAAATCACTAAAAAAGATTTCCAGAAAGCTGGAATCTATAATCAAGGCGGCAAGGCAAAATGGAAATCGCGTCGTTCTCATCACTCACGGCCCGCCTTATAAGACGAAGCTGGATAACATAAAAAATGAGCACTCAGGAAGCAAAACTTTAAGGAAATTTATAGAAGACACCTCCCCTGATATTGTTATCTGCGGGCATATCCACGAGAATTTTGGCAAAGAGGATTTGATCCATAAAACAAGAATCATAAATCCCGGGCATTATGGGAAGATTATTGTTGTTTAAACTTATCTGCAGCCTATGAATTTAAATGAGTTGTTGTCTGAAGAATCAAATCTTGACGATTTGACAGTATTATTAACGCAGCCTTTTGATATTGATACTGCGGGTTTTTCTCTTGTCTTTCAGATAGGGCAAAAACAAAGACGCAAAAGCAAAAATAGGTATGATAATTCTGTGGAAGCCACTGTGTTTATTTCTTACACAATTCATCAGATGCCTATTTTCGGAGTTCCGGGAGAATCGTCGCTCTTATTCCTGAATCTCATTAGTCCTTATCAACATTATTTTGCATCAAAACAAAAGAACAGAGAAATTTCTGATGAGGCGAAATTTAGGATATTGAGAATACTTGAAGAAATAAAATATTCACACAATCATCCAACAATCAGTTATGTTTTAAGAGAAAGCAGAAATCATTTTGTTTCAGCAATGAAACATCTTGGGGAGATTGAGAGCCATAAATCAATAGCCAGCATCAAAGACAATATGCTAAATGCAATATGCTGCATAGAATTAATGTATGAAAAAGTTGTGGGAGATTATTTTCCAAGATAATTCTTGAGAGAATAAATCATTCAATCAAATTTCATAACCCTGCCGTCAAAATCTTCTTTCATCATCAGGACAACTCTTGAAGGCTCGTGCTCATCAATGATTTTGTATCCGCAGTGCTCTGCAATTTCAAGTGCAAAGCTTTTGACTTCTTCATGGGATGGCATGTTACCCTCTTTTAATCTTTCACGCGACATTCCAACAAACATATACGCTTTCGCCTCAACAAACATCGGGTTGCTCAGCCTTATCATGTCTGCCCACTGCTCAGGATTTTTCATATTCATTCCCTTTATGAAGGTAAATCTCAATGCAGTTCTTGTCTTCTCTCTTAATCTTGGAAGAAGAGTCAGTGTCTTGTATAATCCCTGCCAAGCATTGTTTATTATTGGCCTGTCTATTTTGTTGAAGAGGGATTCATTCGGAGCATCAACTGATATGTACAGCTGGGTAGGCGGCTCATCAATAAGTTTTTCTATTTTTTCAGGCAGCAATCCATTGCTGACAACAAATGTGGAAAACCCGTTTTTTTTGTATTCCCTTATCAACTCGCTTAATTTGGGATACATTGTAGGCTCTCCATCCAAAGAAATTGCTACGTGCTTAGGATTAAGGGCTTTCCATAATTTTTCCTTGTCTGCCTTTTCATTCCCTCCAAATCCTGAGAGAAGCTTTCTTTGGGCTTCTATAGAATTTTCAACTATCTCTTCCGGGATGTCAATTCCCTCTTCCATTGCAGGCTCTGTATGGTATCTCAGGTCGCGCCAGCAGAATACGCAAGCGTTGTTGCAAGTAAATGTAGGGGTCATCTGCAGGCATTCGGCACTGCTTATTCCGTAAAATCTGCTTTTATAACATCCCCCTTCTCCCTTTAGGTCGCTCTTTGTCCACTGGCACACCTTAACCCTGCTGTGGTTTCCTATAACGTCATATTGCTGTCTTTTTAGTATTAGCTTAACTTCCTGCCCTATCATAATCCAAAGAAGGACGCAAAGATATATAAATTTTAGCGCAATGTCCTGATTTTATGGAAGTAAAGCAGGCATTAAGCCATCTGGAAAAGAACTCCCTGTTTAAGTCTTGGAGGAAAAAAAACACAAAAGATTTTTTTTCTTATGCTTTCAAGCTCCTCATGGAGGAGAAGGATGATGACTGGCAGATAGGTTTTTACAGCAAAAGCAAGGACACAATAACCACTTTTGTGATAGAAAGCGGAAAAGTGCGCATAAGGGAAGACGAGCAGGTTTTCAAGAAAGAGGATTCAAGCGTAGCTGCCATAGAACTGGATAAAGCAAAGATGGACTTCAAAACAATCATGGAATCTGCTGAAAATTATGAGCATAAAAATTATCCAAAAGAAAGAAATCTGAAGGTTATAGCAATACTTCAGAATATCCCCAAGTATGGAACAATATGGAACATAACTTTCGTAACTGAAACCTTCAACACATTAAACATCAAACTAGAAGCATCAACAGGAAAAGTTCTTGAATCAAAGCTTGAAAGCATATTGTCATTAGGAAAACAGAATTAACTCTAAAATGGTCTCAATAAGAATAATCAGGGAGGATGATGCAAAGCTTCCGCATTACTCTCATAACGGAGACTCTGGAATGGATTTATACTCTGTCGAGGATATTATCATTCATCCAATGGAAAGAAAGTTGATAAGAACTGGGATACGGATTGAGATACCATCTGGCTATGAGGCGCAAATAAGGCCAAAAAGCGGACTTGCTATAAATCACGGGATAACTCATCTCAACACACCGGGAACAATAGACAGCAATTACCGAGGGGAAATAAAAATCATACTGATAAATTTGGGGAGCGAGCCTTACAAAGTAGAAAAAGGCAGGAAAATAGGGCAGATGGTCTTTTCAAAAGTTGAAACTGCGGTTCTGGAAGAAACAAAAGAATTAAACCAGACTTCCAGAGGGGATGGGGGATTTGGAAGCACTGGACTGGGTTAAGAAAACTGAAATTTCAATTCTAGAAATTAAATTCATTTAGCCTGCAAATCTTTATTAACACATTTTAATTCTCCTATTTTGATTGAAATGCAGGCTTATATCTCAAAGGTTGATGTTTCCTATTCGGACTGGGCAGAGAAAAATTGCATCTTTGTTTATTTTGCAGGATGCGATTTCATGTGCCCTTACTGTTTTTCCTCTCCCATACTTGATTTTAAGGACGAGTACCTCAAGGATTTACGTGAGATAAAGGATATAATCAAATCATTTTCCCATTCAACTGATTCCATATATATCACTGGAGGAGAACCTTGCCTGCAGAAGCCAGCGCTTCTTGATATCCTCAAATTTTCAAGGCAGCTGGGACTGGAAACTGGAATACAGACAAACGGGAGCAATCCAAAAGTTATAAGCTCAATAGTAAACTCTAAGCTTGTTGATTACATCTCTCTTGACCTAAAGGCGCCATTTGATGAAGACACTTTTGAAAAGACAACCCGTTCCAAAACTTTCTTCAAGCAAACACGGGATATAATGGAAAGTTTAAAGGAAACAATTCATCTTCTAAAGTTGTTCGGCTCAGAAAACATTTCTATTGATGTAAGGACAACTATCATTCCAAGTTTAATGTTCAAGAAGGAGCACATATTGAGGATAGCATCTGAGGTAAAATCCATTAATTGCAGATGGATATTTCAGCAGTACACAGCAAGCGCAGGCAGGGTCCTGAGTTCCAGCCTTGGAGGAGTCAACCCACCCACTTCAGGTTTTCTTGAAAATTTAAGGGAAGCCTGCCTTAAAATTTATCCAACATTAAACATAATAATAAAAACCTCAGATTTCAATTCTTATTAAGAAAATTTTTTCAGTGCTTTTCAAATTTTAATATTGGGTTTCTTGCAGCCATTACAGCATCCAGCCTCCTTACCGGAGTTTTGAATGGAGAATTTTTCACAACATCTGGAGTTTCTTCAGCTTCCTTTTTTATGCTAATCATGGCTTCTGCAAACTCATCCATTGTTTGCTTTGACTCTGTTTCTGTTGGCTCTATCATCATCGCTCCATGAACTATGAGCGGGAAGTATATGGTAGGGGAGTGAAATCCATAATCAAGAAGCCTTTTGGCAATATCTGCAGTGGTTACATTATTTGGCATGTTCATGTCATTTATCACGAACTCGTGCTTGCAAATTCTTTTATAGGGCAAATTATAATCATCTTTAAGCTTTGCGAGAAGATAATTCGCATTAAGGACGGCATTCTCAGAAACTTCGCGGAGGCCTTCAGCCCCTAAAGTCTTAATGTAAGTGTAAGCCCTTACTATCACTCCAAAATTTCCAAAAAATGCCCTGATTCTTCCTATAGACTCGTCATTTGAGTAATAGCAATATTTTTCCCCTTCTTTTTTTATTCTTGGATTGGGGAGGAGAATTTCAAGTTTTTTTGTTACTCCTATCGGCCCCGCACCCGGGCCTCCTCCGCCATGTGGGGTTGAAAATGTTTTATGGAGATTAAAATGCATTATGTCAAATCCCATATCCGCTACTTTTGCTATTCCCAGTAAGGCATTCATATTTGCCCCGTCGCAATAAAACAGGGAGCCATTGTCATGAAGAATTCTTGCAATTTCCATCACTTCCCTTTCAAAAATACCCAAAGTGTTTGGATTCGTGAGCATCAATCCTGCAACATTCTTGTCAAGATTTTCTTTAAGATTATTGATGTCAATCTCCCCTTCCTTGCAGGAATTTATTGTCTTTACAGAGAATCCGCACATGGCTGCAGAAGCCGGATTTGTGCCGTGCGCGGAATCCGGAATCAAAATTATTCTTCTATCCTCTCCTTTATCCTTAAAATATTTTTTCATTATCATGACTCCTGTCAGTTCTCCATGAGAGCCTGCAGCAGGCTGAAGAGTGAATGCGCTCATTCCTGTTATTTCACATAGGAACTGCTCCAGATTGTACATTATCTTCATAGCTCCCTGGACGTTTTCTTCTTGACTCATGGGGTTCAATTCACTAAATCCCGGGAGTCTTGCAATATCCTCATTTATTTTAGGATTATATTTCATTGTGCAGGAACCAAGAGGATAAAATCCACTATCAACTCCAAAATTTCTTTTAGAAAGTGCAGTATAGTGCCTCACTACATCAACTTCTCCAAGCTCAGGGAGGTCAAGCTCTTTACGAACAGATGTTTCAGGAATATCAATTTCAACATCGGGGGTGTCCAGTTCAGGCAGGGTTATTCCCTTTCTTCCCGGAGAGGTTTTTTCAAATATCAGTTTCATCCAAAGCACCTTTTATTTTTTCTATGAGTCTTTCAGCATCTTCTTTTGAATGGGTTTCTGTTGAACACACTAATATGCAGTCTTTCAACTCCGGGTAGTGTCTCTCAAGATTAAGGCCCGCCTCTATTCCGGATTTTTCCAGTCTTCCAATAACACTCTCAGAATTAGGAATTTTAACTGCAAATTCATTAAAGAAAGGATTAGGGAATCTTTTTTTTATTCCAATCTTGTCAAGATTCTCCTGAAGGTATTTCGCTTTTTTTGCATTGATTAGTGCAATATCCTTTAGCTGCTTACCTACAATAGAAAGATAGACAGAACCTGCAAGAGCGAGCAAAGCCTGATTTGTGCAAAGGTTGGATGTGGATTTTTCTCTCCTTATATGCTGCTCCCTCGCAGTCAATGTCATTATATATCCTTTCATCTTGTCCATATCAACAGTCTCTCCAACCAATCTGCCTGGTATTTTTCTCATATATTCTTTTTTTACGCACATGAATCCGAAAGCAGGGCCTCCATAGCTTTTAGGTATTCCGAATGACTGGCCTTCTCCAACTACTATGTCTGCTGTTTTGGGCGGCTCCAAAAGCCCAAGTGAAATAGCTTCAACAACGCATACAACTAGCATAGAATTAGTTTTTGATGAAATCTCCCTTATTTTTTTGATGTCTTCAACACATCCAAAAAAATTTGGGTTTTGCACAAGAACTCCCGCAACATCCTCTCCAATGCACTTTTCAATTTCAGAGCAGTCTGTAATTCCCCCTTCATATCCCACTTCCTTATACTCTATATCATACATGCTGCAATATGTTTTTACAACCTCCCTATATTGCGGGTGGATGGTTTTAGAAGTGATAATTTTTTTTCTTCCACTTATTATGCTGCACATTGATGCAGCTTCTGCCAGCGCTGTAGAGCCGTCATACATTGATGCATTTGAAACATCCATTCCAGTGAGCCTGCACATATAAGTCTGAAATTCAAATATTGACTGAAGCGAGCCTTGGCTCATCTCAGGCTGGTAGGGTGTGTAGGCAGTATAAAACTCAGACCTTAACAGCATGTGATTGATTACAGATGGAATAAAGTGATTATAGCTTCCTGCGCCCAAAAATGACAGTTTTCTTATATTTTTTTCAGATAAACTGCTCATGTCAGCTTTTACCCTTGCCTCAGAAAGAGGTTTATCAAGTTTGAGCCTTTCTTTTTGTATAATAGACTCATCAATGTCCCCAAACAAATCCATAATGCTGTTCACTCCTATGGTCTTAAGCATCTCTCTCTTTTCAGATTCTGTATTAAGCACATAACTCATTTTAGTGCTCCTTCATCATTTCCGTGTACTCCTCGGAAGACATCAGTGCATTCAGCTCATCTTTATTTTCAAATCTTATTTTGAATATCCATCCTGTTCCATAAGGATCTTTATTTATTAGTTCAGGATTTGAAAGAAGTTTTTCATTTACCTCTATAACTTCTCCCGAAACCGGAGAGTAAACATCAGAAACAGATTTAACTGATTCAATCACCGCAGCTGTTTTCAATTGAATCAGGTTTTTTCCTTTCTGGGGAAGCTCAACAAATACAACATCAGTCAAAGCATGTTGGGCAAAGTCCGTTATTCCGACAATCCCCACACTTCCGTCTGCACTTATCCATTCATGTTCTTTGGTGTACTTAAAATTCTCCGGATTTTTCATTTTACATTCCCTCCATTATAATGATAGAACGGACGTTTTACAATTTTTGCCCTGTGCACCGTATTCCTGATATTTATAGAAATTGCACTGTCAACCTTGGCATGAATTCTTTTTATCATGGCAATCCCTATCCCTTTTTTGAATGTTGGGGAATATGTTCCTGACACAACCTTCCCTATTGCTTCATTTTCACAAACCACTTCATATTTTTCTCTCGGAATTGAGTTGTCTGTCATCTCAAATGCCGCAAGCTTCATCTCAGTCCCAAATTCTTTTTGCTTTGAGATCACAGGCTTACCAATATACTCATATTTTGAATCAGCTGTCCAGGAAAGTCCGGCTTCAACAGGGGTGGTATTTTCATTTATTTCGTGCCCATAAAGAGAATAGCACGATTCTAGTCTTAAAGTGTCCCTCGCCCCCAACCCTATCGGCTTTATTCCATAATCCCGTCCAATCTTTATTATGGAGTTCCAAACTTTTTCAGTATCTTCCCACGGAGTGTACACTTCATATCCTTGTTCTCCTGTATATCCTGTTCCAGATATAATAACCTGCACTCCTTCTATATTCGTTTCTTTGTGGCAAAACCTTTCCGGAGCATTATCTCCACTCGCCTTTTCAATCACTGCTTTTGATAATGGCCCCTGGACATCCAATTTCCCTGTTTTATCTGAAACGTCATTTATATCTACCTCAAGCCCTTTAGAATTCAGCTTCAGCCATTCAAAATCCTTTTTTGTATTGCAGGCATTTACAACCATCATATACTTATTGCTTGCGAACCTATATAAAAAAACATCGTCAACTACATTGCCTTTTTCATTACACATAAGGGAATATTTCGCGCGATTTTCTTCAAGGGACTCCATGTCTCTTGTCATGACTTTTCTGATAAGCTTCCTGACGTCTTTTCCAGATGCGATAATCTCCCCCATGTGGCATATATCAAATAATCCCACTTTTGTCCTCGTTGTTATATGCTCATCAATAATATTTGTGTACTGCGCTGGCATATTCCATCCTGCAAATCCAACTATCCTAGCTCCAAGCTTTTTGTGTGTTTCTAAAAGGGGGGTGTTTTTCATTCCAGAATCTGCCGCATTGCACATTTATGCTGATGTTTGGCTTTGTTTTAAATATTTTTTGTCAATAGGATTTTGGCAGGCGGATTAAGTAATTGAGATGTTTAACCGTTTTTAGTATGTGATTAACACCTTCCAGTTTTTCAGACTGATTTTTTGCATTCATCTTTCGAGTGAGGTTTATCCTCCAATGACAATCAATGAAATACTATGCGGAAAATGACATTTTAGAAATCTTTTTATTAATGGAGGGTTAACTCCGCTTTATGTCAGAGCTTCTTCAGATTCAGAGAAAAAGACTTCCGGAATGGTTCAAGATAAAAATGCCTTCTGATAAATATTCTGAAGTTAAAAATATAGTCAAAGGAAACAGTCTGCACACTATATGCGAAGAGGCAAGGTGCCCGAATCTTTCAGAATGCTGGAGCCACGGCACAGCGACATTTCTTATTCTGGGAGATACTTGCACAAGATGGTGCAGTTATTGCAATGTGAAGACAGGCATGCCTAAATTTACTGATTTATCCGAGCCTTTGAAGGTTGCAGATGCTGTAAGCAAGCTCAATCTTAAGTATGTGGTTATAACCTCTGTCACAAGGGACGATTTATCGGATGGCGGTGCATTAATCTATTCCAATACAATTTCCGAGATAAGAAAGTCTGCGCCTGAATGCAGCATAGAAATATTAATACCAGATTTTAAAATTATAAAAGTCGGGGAAGGCGGAGTTTTAAGAGATGGCTATCTGAATATTGATGCCCTTAAAGTTGTTGTGGATTCAAAACCTGATGTGCTCTCGCATAACATTGAAACTGCAAGGAGAATATTCAAAAAAGTCAGGACCGGCGGAAATTATGACGTATCCTTGAATCTTTTGAGGAAAGTTAAATCCTTAAATCCAAGCATGCCAACTAAATCCGGAGTAATGGTTGGGCTCGGAGAGTCTCTCGAGGAACTCTACGGCACTTTTCAGGATTTAATATCTGCAGGTGTGGAGTTTCTTAGCATTGGGCAGTATCTTCAGCCAAGCTCAATACACGCTCCAATAGAAAAATTTTATACTCCGGCGGAGTTTGATATTCTAAAGCAAAAAGCAATATCTTTCGGATTCATTCATGTTGAAGCAGGACCATTAGTCAGAAGTTCTTACAGGGCTGACAAATTAAATTCTCATATAAACAAATCATAAAAATCTGAAAATCGGCATAGTGGGATATTGTCAAACTCTTAATGTTTTTTCTTCAAGACATCAAATGTTTTCTATTAAAGCGACAAAAGAAATAACTGCAAGGGCAGGCATAATCTGCAGCAACTAATCTCCAATCATCTTCTCAACTTCCTCAACGACATTTTCAAAAACAGTCTTCATCTCTTTAGAAGCATCTATGGTAATTATATTATCTTTGACAAACTTCCCCATATTTAGAAAATTTCTTCTTATTCTTTCCATAAACTCCGAATTTTCAAATTTTTCCCTTTGCCTTTTTCCTATCCTTTTAATAGCGATATCTGGGGGAACATCCAATATGAAGGCCGCATCCGGCTTCGGGAATTTTTTATTTATACTCATTATTTCCTCAACTGGCACTCCCTGGGCATTTTGAAATGCTATATTTGAATAGTAATATCTGTCGCATATAACTATGTGGAGTTCTTCGCTCTTTGATGACAGGAATGGTATTATTGTATTTGAAACGTGCTCTTCCCTGTCTTTTACAAAAAGCTCAAGAAGAACTTCTTTGCCAGTTTCCGGTTTTTCTTCCTCTCTCAGTATTTTTCTTATTTTTTTTCCGTAGGCGCCGCTTGTAGGCTCTCTAGTCGTCAGAAGCCTGAATTTCTTTTTGGAAAACAGATGATTGTGGAGCATCTTTACAATTTCACTTTTCCCTGAGCCGTCAATGCCTTCAATCACTATGAATAAATTTTTTTTCATAACACCAAAAATCTTTAATAGTATAATAAACTTTTTGAAGGCATGATAGCCATATTGAGCGATTTTGGGTGCTCTGAATATTTGGGAGCAATGAAGGGAGTCATTTACTCTATAAATAAAAAATCAATAATATGCGATTTGTGCAATACAATCAGTCCTCAGAATATCCGGGAAGGTGCATGGATACTTCTTAATAACTACTCTTGCTTTCCGAAAGGCACCGTGTTTCTCTGCGTTGTTGATCCGGGAGTGGGTGGCAGAAGAGATTGCATTGCAGTAAAAACAAAAAATTACTTCTTTGTAGGCCCTGACAACGGACTTGTGTACCCTGCATCTTATAAAGACGGTATACGTGAAGTATTCTCACTTGATTCTAGGGCAGTTGGAATTTCAAAAACCTTTCACGGCAGGGATATTTTTTCCAGAGCAGCGGCATTGGTGGATTTAGGAAATAATTTAAGCAAGATAGGAAAAAAACATCTCTTGAGGGAAAAACTATCCTTTCATCTTAACGGCAGAGAAGGAGAAGTAGTGCGGATAGATAATTTTGGGAATATCATCACAAACCTTCCCCATTTCAGGAAAAAAACATATTCGGTTTCAGCTAATGCATTTTCAGGCAAAATGAATTTTTTCGAAACTTACGATTCTGCTAAAGCAAAAACTCCTTTTCTTATAAATGGCAGCAGCAATACTCTTGAGATTTCTGTCAAGAAAGGCAGTGCCAGCAAATTGCTTAAAATAAATTCTGGGGAGAAAATAAGGATAGAATGAGGATTTTACCTTCCCAGATTGAGGGATTCCGCGCTTTTTCTTTCATCATACAACTCTTTGATATCTTTGTAAACCTTTTTCTGCTCATCCGCGTTTAACCTGTTGTAGATTTCCGTGATATGGATGTAATCTCTTTTTGCTTCATCAAGCTTCATATCAAGCAGAAAACCCCTTGCGGATTTTATAAGACTTTTTATGGAGTTTATGTTTGTGCTTTCAGGTTTCACTTCATTTTTTAATTCCTGCTCTTTAGCCTGCTTTGCATCATGTTTCCTGCTGAAGACACTTTTGAAAATGGAGGGTTTTTTGTCTGCTTTTTTTATCCCTTCTATGGCATTTCTTATTTCTTCCTCATCTTCCGGGCGCTGAGATATCATAAGTTGGCTTTCATTATGGCTATGGGACTCGAGCTCTCTGAACACTTTTTCTTTGTCATCTTCTGAAATTATTTTTTCTGAAGGCAGTTTTGAAATAATCTCCTCAGGCTCAACCATTTTCTTAAAAAAGCTCATAATATCCCTTTCCCTGTAAAATTTAAATATCTTTCTAAATTATTTTTGATTACTTTTTAGTAGCATTTTATAGTGACTACTATTTAATTATAATAATAGAAATATTTTTAAAAAGGGAGCAATTACCTCATTTATCAATTTTGCGAGGTGTTTTAATTGAACGTGCTAAAAGGTTTATCATTTATGGCTTTGTTTGTTTTGGTTTTATTGGGCATTTCCTATGCTTACATATCATCCGGAGGAACTCTTTACGAGTTCGGGGTTTCCAGGGAAACTGCCAGTTTTTCTGAGGGCAGGCAGGCAACTTACCACACCAGGGATTTTGAGAGGAATGTTTATGTTTCTGAGCCTGAGGAAGGAATTCCAATATCTTACAGTGTTGTTCAGGGCAAGAATATGGTTGCAACTCTTTACGGAATCTATCCTGATTACATACTTGCAAAAAAAGGGGACACGGTGAAATTCAATCTCAATAGCGATGTAAACTGCAATTTTTTCGTAAGCGGTTACAACATAAATGCCAAAGTAAGGCCTGCTACAACAACTGAGGTTGCATTCAATGCAGACATGCCTGGAATTTACGCATATGGCTGCAAGAAATTTCTCTACCAGAAGGCAGGGCTTATTGAGATAGTTGATTGAATTAATTATTTTTTTTAATTATTTGATAAATAATTGCGGGACTGCTTCCTGTGTTAAACTCCATAACGGAACGAAGCGGAGTGAAAATGCAATGTGGTTGACCTAAGGGAGAAGTTTTATTTATTCCCTCATTCTATGGCTGGTAATCTCCACATTACAACTTTTGTTGGCAAGGCACCGAGCTTCGCATTTTTCAGCCCACCATTTTTCCTCATATTTTAATTTACAGTCATCGCATTGGAAATACCCTTCAATTTTTGAAACCATAACAAGATATCAATCCCATATCTATATAAATTTTAGGGGACAAATAAAATCGGATTAACATCAGAATTCCTCAGACCGTCCCACAATTCAACTTTTTCATAATTTAGTCATTAAGGCATCCGCTGGAAGCAAAAAATAATTATGAGGCAGTTTCTCCTATTAAACTTACTAAACTTTTGCAATTTCATTTATAAATAAAAATATAAGGAAGGTTGTTCATTTGAAGTATGGTGATACCAAATGAAACAAATCCTTCCAAAGCTGA
>Ga0209541_10009354_pt1 | contig 15893 bp, 13 predicted proteins | sample RifCSPlowO2_01_FD_184027 | JGI IMG/M metagenome (GOLD analysis project Ga0209541, IMG submission 184027) | Groundwater microbial communities from Rifle, Colorado - Rifle CSP2_plank lowO2_0.1 (SPAdes) (version 2) | ecosystem: Environmental > Aquatic > Deep subsurface > Groundwater | place...
AAATATGCTCAGAAGAGAGGTACCTCTCTTCATTTTCATGATTTAATCAAGATTTAAAGAAAATTGATTAAAAGTATGAAAAATTAGGAAGAGTTGTCCGACAGAGCATGGGAAAAGAAAAGCTTATAAATATCAATTTATATCTTCCCTCTCAATGAAAAAGAAGGTGAAGAAGTCCAACCATAATGTGCTCTATGGTTACATGATTCTGTTAGTTATAGCAATTCTTCTTGCAGTCGTCATTTCGCCACTGGGTTTGAAAATTAAAAATTCCCTCTCGGGAGCAGCCACCACTACTACTCTTGCCATTACCATCAATGCCGCTCCAGTGGTTCTTTTTGTGAGTAATGGAACTTCGCAAAGTATCATAGAAGGAACGTCTAGAACGGTTAACTTTTCCTTTCTTGCCAATGATAGTGATGGGAGAGGTGATCTCGACAACAGTACCGCACAACTTCGAATCAGCCTACCTGGAGAAGCCGATCGCTACAATACCACTTGTCACGCCATCGGTACGGTAGGGGGTAATATTAATTATTCTTGTTCGGTTATTATTTGGTATTTTGATGGAGCAGGAAACTGGATTATCAATGCTTCGATTAAAGATATCAATGCCGTATACGCTGAAAATAGGTCTTCCAATTTTAGTTTGGCATCTACCACTGCCTTTGCCCTTGGACCAACTGCGTTGACGTGGGGAGCACTAGAATTGGGAGCTACCAACAAAACATCCACTGCGGATCCTATGACCTTGAACAATACTGGCAATAAAGACATTGCCACCACTGGTATTACCGTCACGGGCTACAACTTGAGAGGATTAACTACCACCTCCGAATTTATCAACGATAAAAATTTCAGCGTCAGCAATGTCAATGGTTCAAGCAGTTGCAGCGGAGTGGCCTGCTTGGAATGTAATGGCACTATTATGTCGAATGCTACTGCTGAATCGCTGCCCAATGCTATCCTTAGCGCAGGAAATTATTCTCTGAACTATCAAAATGATACCAGTGGACAGGAGAATCTCTTTTTCTGTCTGATGACTGTTCCCTCTGAGATTAGCAGACAAACTTATGATACGTCAGCATCAAACCAAACGGCATCGTGGACTATTACCGTGACCTAAAGAGGAATGAGAAAATGAAAAACAAAATAAGTAGATATGTACTGTTGATAACGACTTTACTTGTAGCTCTTCCTGCTGTCCTGGGATTTGGAATCACTACCCCTTATTGGGATACCAACCCTTTAGTCATGCGGCCGGGTGAAACACAAGAAGTAACTCTCGTGCTTCAAAATATGATTGGGGGAGAAGATCTTACCTTTAAAGCTTCCATCAAAGAGGGGACAGAATTTGCCACGCTGATTGATGAAAATAATCAATATATTGTTCCTTTTGGATCAGATAACGTCCCGGTTAAACTTCGTATCAGCATTCCTAAAGAGACTGCACCTCTGAAAACAATGATACGAATTACTTTTTCGCAAGTACAGCAAGCTAAAGAGGGACAGATGATTGAAATGAGTGGGGCGATAACCAGTCAAATTCCACTGGAGATTGTCTCTTCTACACCATCAAAGAACGAAGAGTCTGGTGCAGTTTCAGAAGAAATTTCAGACACGGCATCATCTTCTTCCTTATCCGTAATATTGGTTGGAGTTGGTGTAGCAGTACTGGCAATAATCATTATCATAATAGTTGTACTTCATTTTAGAAATAAGCGTGAGGAGATTTGATGCGGCATGAGAAAAATAATTTCTCAGAAAAAACGTTAATTTTTACAGTTTTTTCTCTGATAGTAGTAATTATTCTATTTCTGATTGCTTACCCCCAAACTATAAGTATTATAGGATCAGCAATTATTGACGGTTGGGCTACTCAGACCACCACCGTGTCGGTTACGATTATAGATCAAGACTTAAATCTCACTGTCCCCTCCTCGGGAAACGTTACTCCTAGTGATGTAGACGTAAGAAGCTTGATTCCCGTTATTACCGGTCTTACCCCCGAATGGCAGATTAACCTCACCTTGCGTGGCACACCTTTACCAGTAGACTGGACTGCCCCTTCTTCCGATGTAGCAGGAACTGGCAGGTTTGAATATCTAGAAATAGATGTCAATAGCAGTGAGACCGCCGGAGGATCATATACCCTCTATTTTAATCTGAGCCAAAACACTCTTGGCACTATAAATCCCTCCAATGTAAGCCTCTTGCAGTTTAATAGCACCAGCGGAAATTGGAATAACCTAACTACTGTTGTCATCAATGGCAACTTGGATCCAGCACAATTTTACGGAATAGCCACACACTTTTCCCGATTTCTCATTGGCTCAAAACCACCGGTTGAAAGAAGCGGAGATAGTGGTGGCTCACCAGGTGAATCAGGAGGTTCAGCAGGCGGGGGATCATCGGGTGGGGGAGGAGGTGGAGGTAGCGCAAGAGAAAGCGGCACCAATATCTCATTATCAAAACCACCTTTACCGCCAAGGATTCCTGATGAAAGAGAAGAAACTATTCCTGAGCCCGTCCATCGACCAGGCAATTATTTTGATGTTTCATTGACCATCCCTTCACGATACCGAGAATTGCAACCGGGGGATGCACTCATCGGAGAAATTAGTGTTATTAACATCAGAAAAATTGGAGCGGTTACCGTTCAATTGGAAATCTCTATTGAGAATGAGGTGGGTCAGGTTTTCTTTAGCAAGATAAGCACTAAAGTAGTCGAAAATGAAATTACCTTTCTAGAAGAAGTTGATTTACCGCCAGATTTAAGTCCCGGATATTATATGATGATGGTACGGGTTACATTTGAAACCGATGAAGCAGTTGCTGGATATCCTTTTCGGATCCAAGGTGAGAAAGGGGCCCTGGTAGGAGGAGGATTCTGGCAACAAGCAAGGGGCCAAATTACTAATCCTCTTTTCTATGGAGCAGCGTTGATGGCAGTAATAGTTATTATTCTTGGTCTTATCGCTTTGCAGCACAGATTAAGAAGTCGGGTTGAACCACCTACACTGGGTATGCCAAAAGAGCAGTTGAAAGTCACAAAAGACAGGCTTAAAGATAAAAAGCTAGATTCAACCGAACTGACGAAACTGACCCAGTATATCAGAAAAAGATCAAAATAAGAGTTGAGGAATAAGATCATGGCAGCAAGAAAAAAAAGAAAAGTACTGGCTATTTTCTCACCAAAGGGGGGGGCAGGAAAAACCGTGACGGCGGCTAATATTGCTGCCGCTTTGGCTACTACTTTTGGAAAAAAAATTCTCCTCATCGATACTAATGTTACCAATCCCAGTTTGGGGCTTCATTTTAATATTCTCTATCCCAAAGTTACCATCAACGATGTCTTGGGAGGAGAATTCTCATTATCTGACGCGATGTATCACTACACCGATAATCTGGATATTATTCCGGCGTCATTAACTCTTAAAAAAGAGAGAGCCTTTACTCCTGAGAATGAAATTCAAGAGATGGTCTATCATTATGATATCTTGTTAAGCCAGGTAGCGAATGAGTACGATCTTATCATTTTAGATACCACCCCCGGTTTTAGCGCCGATACGCTGATAAGCATGAAAGTGGCTGATATTTTGATTTTTGTGACGAATCCGGATTATCCTTCTTTGGTTGCGTGTACCAAAGCGGTGGAATATGCCAAAAAAATGAAAGTACTAGTGAAGGGAATTGTTCTCAATAAAGTACGACAAAAATCATACGAACTTTCTCCCAAAGAGATTGAGAAAGCACTGCGCGTGCAGGTACTACAAACAATCCCATTCGATACTGCCATTATCAAATCCATTGCCCAGCGAAAGCCAGTGGTATTATACAAACCAAGATCCCAAGCCAGTTTGGCGTACAAAAAACTGGTGGCAAACTTAATTGAGGAGAAGTATCATCTGACCTTAGGAGAAAAAATAAGTTCGCTGTTCCATTTTTTTAGTTTTTAGAAAAGCATATAAACCAAAAAAATATCTTTCCAAGAACTATAAAAGTATCACTAGATTGAATAAAGGATTGTTGAAAAAATGACTAGACCTTTAAATTTACGCTTTTTTGTTGTACTGATAGGGATAATGTTAGTTTTACTTTCTTTTTTTGTCTCGGCGCAAGATGCCGAGATCCTTCTTAAGGTTGATCTTCCGGAACGGTATCGCCAGATTTTCCCCGCCGAATCAATAGTAGTAGAATCTGAAATTGTGATTCTGAAGACCACCAACCTGGAAGAGATTGTAGATGTCCTGATTGAATATAAAATTACCGATACCCAGGACAAAACCATTACTAAACTATCAGAAACTAAAGGGGGAACTTTGCGCATAAACGATGTCAAAGAATTGCGGCTGCCAGAAGGAGCTTCTGCGGGGACGTACCAAGTAAAGGTAAAGGCAAGCTTTAATGGGGTAACAGCAGAAAAATCAGAATCGTTTGTGATTGTTGCGCCGCCACAGGCAGCCCCTGCTCCTGCAACCATAAATTTGATACCGCTTCTCATTATTATAGGAGTGATTATCACGACGTTCCTGATTTTATTATATTATCAGTATCTTCGTTTCCAGAAACTGGAGCATAAGATCCGGAAAATAAGCGAAAAGGATTTAAAGAGAGAAGGACTTATAAGGTAAAAAAGATATTCGATACCGAAGGTGAACGATGTTTTTGTCCATAGCAAACCAGAATACTATTCTCCTGCTGGGAGAACTGCTAAGTGCAATTTTGTCGATGATTGCCATCGTAATGCTTTTTCCTATTCTACTTCGAACCAGGAAAAATTTGCGCGCAACCATACGTTTTTTTATTATAGCCATCTGCTTATTCCTTTTAATCAAGATTATCAGAAGTATAGGCGTGGTCTTCGGCCTAGGAGGAGTTTATGGGTGGGAAGGCTACTTTTCGGTTAGATTAGGTATCGCCTTACTCAATATCTTTTTTATAGGATGTATTATTTTTGGGATAACTCCGCTCTTTAAACTCATAAATGGACTAGCTACGCCACCTCGCCGGAAAAAAAGGAACTAAGCGTATTTCCACACCTTCCCCCAATCCCCCCGATACTTCGTCCAGAACATATATCCGGCAACCACTACCATCACCAGGCTGAACCACTGCCCTAAACTGAATCCAAAATATAAGGTATCTTCACGAAAGAAATCCATCAGAATTCTTCCAAGACCATCAAAAAATACAAAATTACTGGAGGTAGTTTTACACTATTATTCCTGTAATTTCTTAATCAATTCAAAAACTACCATTTTCTTCTTCTCCGCAGAAAGAGAAAACAAAGACTTTTTGACCATCTTTTCAGAGATGGTAAAGATATAATTGAGCTTGATAATACTATCTTTGATAGCTCCCTCTTTTTTCAACAGAGGTATTCCTTTCATCTCTTTATTACTGGTAACTCCGGCAACCACAATGTTATCATACTCTTCAAATAAGACTACTGCGGGTCTAGTCTTAACTTCAAAAGTATCGGTGAACTGTACTTCCGCCAAAATAACTTCTCCTAGCTTATGCATACTCCCACGCTTCGTCATCTTTATTATCCCATAACTCTTTCATCTTCGGCTGTTGAATCTTATGCAGGAATTCGTCGTATTGATTTCTTTGCTGGATGCTTACAAATAACGCGGTCATTTTTTCTATCAATTCAGTATAGGTCTGCCGAGGATATTCTTTTACCTTTTGCAGCTGCTCAATAGTTCTTTTGGGTAGTTGAATCGTTGACAGTTCATTCATATAGTTCACCAATAGTTAATTATATATCACTTATATATAAAGTTTTTTAGGTAAACTAGATAGGATAGTAAAATTAAACTCTACGTTCTAATTCTCACTCTTATTTAAACACCTTCCTCCAATCTCCCCGATACTTCGTCCAAAACACATACCCTGCCACCAGCACCATCACTACACTGAACCACTGTCCTACACTGAAGCCAAAATATAAGGTATCCTCGCGAAAAAAATCCATCACGATCCTTCCTATACCTTCAAAGAATACAAAATTCCAGAAAATAAATCCCGGGGTAAATTCTTTCTTCCAACTTAGCCATCCGAGCCATAAGAATACCAACAACCGTTGTCCGGCGGAATAGATCATATTAGGATGCCGGCAGGCCTCATCATACTGGGGAAATACGACACACCAGGATCCATTCCAGACTCTTCCTACCAATTCCCCGTTGATGAAATTCGCTATCCGGCCGAGAGCTAAAACCAAAATAGCGGGAACACTTAATATATCAGCAATCTGCCAGAAATCTTTCTTTCTCTTCCGGCAATAGAGCCAGGTAGCGGTCACAATACCCACAAAGCCGCCATGGAAACTCATTCCTCCCTGCCAGATAAAGAGCAAATTCCAGGGTTTGAATAAATAAATTTCCGGATTCCAGAAAATCATGAACAAGCGTGAGCCGATGAGCACCCCTAACATGAGATAAAAGACTAAGTCCCAGATTTCATCCTTGACCATACCAACTTTTTGTCTTTTTTGAGATAACCACCAGAACGCCAATAAAAAACCCAGTACATAGACCAACCCGTACCAGCGAATTTCTAAGGGGCCAAGGTCCAAGAGGATCGGATTAAGAGTATTGATCCACATATAAACCGATAGAAGAGGGCAGCTATATAAACGTTGTTATATTACATTTTAAATATACTATATATCTATTATAGATATACAGTAAATTTATAAACTAGAACTATCTTCTAGGCTTATCGATGTACTATGTTGACCGGGTGCAAGCCCAGGGCGCGAAACAGAGGAAAATCCCCGTACCAAAGAAATTCTGGAGAGACTTCTCTCTTGATTGTTTTGTCAAAATTGAACTGATCAATGACCCCGCTATGTTTTTTGTTGATACGGTTCAAGCTCAGGGAAAAATACAGCGGCGCATTCCCGTCCCCCAGAAGTTCTGGAATCAATTTTCTATAGGCAGTATGGTCAAAGTTGAATTTATGAGAAAGGAGAAAAAAGCATGAGCAAGGTAGAAACATCCCAAAAGAAATATCAGCTTCTTCTACTGGGAGTGCTCCTAACCCTAGCTCTTGCCCTGCAGATAACTCGCTATTTTGAATCAAGCGCCTTTGCCCATTCCCCCACCGGATTAAATGTGGCTGAAAATCAGGAGATTATTCTTTTGGCCTGTATTTCAGACGCATCCTGTTGCAGCGGGGCAGGCGGATTCCGGGATACTGGCACTGGCACTTGTTACAGCAATGCGGGATGTACCACTGCCTGTGGTGGAGGTGGTGATACTCCGGGAACCGGAAGCGTCTGCACCAATGTAACTACTAATCTTAATCTCAATCAAAGCGTTAATTCCACCGGCACCTGCTTTGTCATCAATGCCAGCAACATCATCTTAAACTGCTCGGGATATAAGATCAATTATTCTACTGCCGGGAGGGTTGGGTACGGCATTAATAACAGCGCCGGCTACAAGAATGTCACTATCAAAAACTGCTACATAGAGGAGGGGAATGTTACCGGAAGTGCCAGTCGAAAGTATGGCATCTACTCCTCAAACACGGATAATATTACCATCTGGAATAATACTATCCGAACCAGGGCTACCAGCAGTTACGGTATTTATATCAATGACTCACTCCGAACCAATATTACGGACAATAAAATCTTTACTTCCGGATCGAGCGGATATGGCGCTTACTTCTCTTCGAGCAACTTTAGTACCGTCCAATCGAATAATTTCACCGTAACCGGAGACAGCGCCATCGCTATCTATGCTGGCAGCAGTTCTGAACGGGGCACTATCTTTTCCAACGCGATTGTCGTTTCGGGATCAGGAGGATATGGGATTTATGCTGTCACTTCTTCCTATAATAATATCTCTTTCAATAATATAACTATGCCCACCTCAGAAACCAATGATGTAGGCATCCGTCTGGAACAAGGGACCTCCCACACCATTGTTGATAGCAATAATGTCACCAATCTGGGAGACAGCAGTTCTGGGGGGAGCAGCATCGGCATTCAATTAATAACTTCGACTCTCAACAATAGCATTACTTCAAACAAGATAGTTACCACCGGCACGAGCACCAATGGGATTACGCTGGGCTCTTCAGCAAACTCAAATCTGCTTACTTTCAATGAAATCAGCACGTCCGGAAGCAGTGCGGAGGGTATTTTAGTTGAGACCTCTTCCAGCAATAATAGTATACTTTCTAATAATATCACCACCAGCTCTGGAACTCGTGCCTCTGCTATCAAGCTGGCGGCTTCTACCGGGAACAATATCTCCACGAATCTTCTTACTGCCTCGGGGGGGGGAACTTCTTATGGCATTTATCTTACTGCCGGATCTAATTCCAGCACTATCTTGGGGAACAATATTACCGCTTCAGCCAGCTATGGAATTCTGCTGGAATTAAATTCCAAGGAAAACCTGTTCATGAACAACAACCTTTCTGACAGCCTGCTGTTTGAGATTTATGATAATACTACTGCTGATTTCAACAATTCTTTAGCCTACAGCAATACTTTCGGAGAAATCCGCTGGATCAATAATGGCACGGGCAGTTTCCTGAGCAATTTGACCTTAAATGTAACCAATGGTCTGGGGTTGGGATTAGGAAGAAATATCTTTATTGGCAATAACACCTTAGCTATCAACACCTCAGCTTTCTCAACTGCGCCAGCCCAAAGCACGGCACTGGCACGGATTAACTCGACGGCGAATATTACACTCTATGGGCTGGATCTCAGTTCGGTTAATATTATCAGGAAAGTAACTAACTTTACGGCTAATAGCACCGAAGTAGTTATGGCTGGGGGAGATTGCATCGGAACGGGCTGCAGTAACATAAGTTATACCGGGAATACCTTAATCTTTAATGTTACTTCCCTCAGCAGCTATTCAGGTAATTTTACTTTCTTTAATTTTGCTCCCACCTTTAGCAATGCATCCAATACCTCCCCTAACTTTAGGCGGTATCAGAATTTTACCGCCAATATCAGCATCAGCGATGATCGGGAGCTGGACTATTACATTTTTAGCACCAATGCCAGCGGCGCTTGGACGAATGTTACCGTTGATGTTTCTGGGACACAGTACAATGCCAGCCATCAGGCCAATATTACTTCGTCCAAAAATAGCCTGGTCTGCTGGTATTATTGGGCTAATGATACGTTTAAAAACTTTGAAAATTCAACCAGATATTGTTTCACCGTGCGGAATACGCTTCCCCGCTTCAAAACTTCACTGACAGCCCAAAGCGTCCAGGTGGGACGGAGCTTATCGTATCAGATTGAATGTGAAGATGATGATGCCAGCGATACGATTACGTACTATGACAATACTACTCTTTTTGACATCGGCTCGGCTACTGGCTTAATCAGCCACACCCCAGCGGCAGCGGATATAGGTACGTATACGGCTAATATAACCTGTGGTGACGGCGATGATAATGTTTCGGAAACCTTTGCCTATACCATCAGCGCCGCGGCGGCAGAAGCGGCAGCGGCAGTAGCTGCTGGGGGCGGAGGGGGAGGATCGCGCTATGAATGTAAGAGCAATGCCGATTGTCCGAAGGATAAGTACTGCGTCAAAAACATCTGCCTGAAAATCTTTGACCTTAAGATTTTGTATCTAGATTCTCCCATACCACCGGGAGAGTACCTAGACTTTACCTACTTTGTGAAGGGAATGGCGGATATTTCCGGTGATGTGACTTTTGACTTTAAAGTTGAACAAGATACTCAAATTGTGAGTAGTGGGTCAGATGTTATATTTATTGGGAGTTTTGAGGAGAAAACTGAAATGACACAACTTACTCTTCCTTCTGACCTTACGGAAGGAACCTACACTTTCACGGTTACCTTACGCTTTGAGGAGTATGAAATATCCAGCTCCAGAACCTTTGAAGTACGAAAAGAAACACCTTTCCTGCCCAGCGTGACCATTCTGGATCTGCCGGTCATCGAGCCAAACTACCAGTGGAATTATTCATTTATCATTGGTGTGAACAAAGATGAGCCTGTTTCAGCTGTGGTGGAACGAAAAATAAGCACTGCTGAAAGGACCATTTGGTCCAAGCAAGAAAGTTTGGTGCTCAATCGATCGCAGATTATCAACGATGTTATTCCTGGATTGGAGGAAGGAAATTATCTGCTGGAAGTAAGGGCTCAGATTGAAAATCATACTGCCACTGCCAGCCAGACGCTGATGATAGGGACACCGTCCGAAGAACCTAGTGAAAAGCCAAAAGCAGGCAAGGCAAAAGCGCTGGCAGGACAATCTATCTTTGCACGACTCTTTTTGACCACTTATGACTTTACAACCATCTGGGTCGGCGGGGTCATGGCACTCTTCATGATACTATTACTAACCAGCCTTATCCGCAAAAAGAAAGCCAAGAAACTTTTATTTACTCCCCCACCTAGTTTAGATGGATTAGAGCAATGGGTGAGGGAGATGCAGGCCATGCGCACACCCACACCCGAAATTATCAAGATTGCGCTGGAGCAAACCAAGTGGACGGAAGAAGATCTCAGAACGGTACTGGCAAGGATTGATGCTACTCAGCAGCTCCAAGCACATTATGGGGAGTATCTGACTGAAAAAATGCTCAATGATTTGAGAGCCTATATTACGGCCTGTACTAAGAAAGATATTTATAAAGGAGAGGTGATAACAACGCTACTACATCAGGGGTGGGATAGGCAGGCTATCGAACCCTACGTCGTAGCGTATTACCGATGATGAGCAGAATAAAAAGAGGTGATTGGACTAAGAAAGCTCAACAGAGCTCCGCGTATCTTGTTCTCATTCTCATCATAATCATTATTCTGCTGGGGACGGTAGCGGTAACAGAGGAGCGATGGTTTAATTCTGAAAAGAATGTGTTGACGGGAGCGGCGATTTCGCTGCAGGTGGAAGAAGAACCACTCAGCCAGGAGCCAAGTAAGGAACCAGTTTTGGAAGTGAACCAAAGTAATGGGACTGAACTGGTTAGTGCACCAGTTGATAATTCAGTTCCCGTAGAGAATACTACTCCCTCTGCTATTCCAGAGGATGTTCCCATCACCTTAGAGGAAGGTATAACTACCCTAGATGCGGGTGATGGAAGCAACTGCGGAACGATGGGCACCAGCATAACCTTAACTACTAATTTGGTGGCTAATGGCTCCTGCTTTAATATAACTGCCTCCAATATTTTCCTAGACTGCGCGGGAAGGATGATTAATTACTCCACTACTTCGTCTAATGAAGCGGCGATAAACAATTCAGGTGGTTATGATAACATCACTATCAAAAATTGTGTAATGGTAGAAGGAAGTGCTGATTTTAGTAATAATCCTACTCTTTATTTTGTGAATTCAGAAAATAACACTATCGCCAATAATACTATCCTTACTTTAGGCTCAAGCAGTGACGCAATTCGGTTCAGGGTATCAATAGACAGTATCATTGCTAATAATACCATTAATACTTTTGGATCAAGTGCAAATGCCATAGATTTCCTCAGCTCTTCTGCAGGAAATCATATTCTAAATAATAACCTAAGCACGGAGGGATCTTCAGCGGATGCGGTTACCATCGGCTCTACGGACATCTTATTATATCAGAACAATATTACCACCACTGGATCTTCAGCAAATGGAATAAATCTTGCCGGAAATGCTTTTCGAATTAATATCACTTCTAATTATATTGTTGTATCGAGTTCAGGCGGAAATGTAATCAAACTAGGGGTAACTCCTCTTTTCACTCTCCTTAACAACACTCTCATTGCTACAAATCAAAAGTATTTTATTTATCCTTCAAGTCTAACAACTGGTGGTAACGATATAATCTATAACAATACCTACGGCGAACTGCGCTGGCTAGACAATGGAACGGAAAGCTTCCCAGCGAATATGACTTTAAATCTTTCCAACAATGCCGGGTTTGGGTTTGATAGGAACCTTTTCATGGGAAATGGAACCAGCGCAGTGAATATTTCAGCTATGTCTCCCCTAGAAAAAATAAATGGAAGCATCCAATTAGTGTTCCGAAACTTAGGTTCAGGGTTATTGATGGACATTAAGTATGTAAGAAATTATACCACTAACCAAACGGAAATTTTAAGCGCAGGAATAAATTGTACTGGAAGCACCTGTACCCTAATTAGCTTTTCTCAAGGGACTTTAACTTTTAATGTCACTTTTCCGGCCAGTTACGCGGTAAATGTTTCTGCCGATGTAATTATACCTAGTATTTACCCCGATGCTGCTATCAATGACACCTCCGTCAATACCACTGAAATTATCAAACTCAATGCTACCCTCACTGACAATGAGGGTATTGATACCGTACGTTTCTTCATCCAAGGGTTTGGAAACCTGACTGCTTCCCGGTTCGGAAGCACCAACGAATATTACCTTACCTGCAACAGCACTTCACTTTGTAATACTACCAACGCGGGAGTATTCAACTGGACCAGCATTTGGGCCAATGATACGTTTAATAACATCAATACCTCCGCGCCGAATTTGCAGTTTAATGTATCTACTGATACCATCTCGCCCACCATTTCAGCCGATCAGACCATCAATGATACTTCGGTAAATACTACAGAACATATTAGGTTGAATGTTACTATCAATGATACCTATGGAGTGGATACGGTGCGGTTCTTCATCCAAGGCTTCGGAAACTTAACCGCCAGCAGAAGAGGGAACACCAATGAGTATTACATCACCTGCAACAGCACTTCGCTCTGTAATACCACCAGCGCGGGGGTATTCAACTGGACCAGCATTTGGGCTAATGATACCTCTAATAATATTAACACTTCCGCACCAGATTTACAGTTTAATGTTTCTACTGATACTATCTCTCCAGCTATTTCCACGGATCAGGTTATCAATGATACCTCAGTAAATATATCAGAACATATCAGGTTGAATGTTACTATCAATGATACCTATGGAGTGGACACGGTGCGGTTCTTCATCCAAGGCTTTGGAAATTTAACGGCCAGCAGAAGAGGAAGCACTAACGAATATTACCTTACCTGCAACAGCACTTCGCTCTGTAATACCACCAGCGCGGGAGTATTCAACTGGACCAGCATTTGGGCTAATGATACCTCTAATAATATCAACACTTCAGCGCCAGATTTACAGTTTAATGTATCTCTTGGTTGTGGAAGCAGCATAATTTCCTCAACCACCTTAGCCAGTGATTTGCCCGTCTGTGCTAATAGGGGGATTACTCTTGCTAATGACAATATTATCCTTGATTGCGCGGGAAAATCTCTGACCGGAAGCGGCGGTGACAATGGAGTTTAGCAAAAGGAGAAATATTTCTATAAAGAACTGCGTTATCTCTGGCTTTTCGTACGGCATAAACCTGAGCCATACCAATTCTAGCTTTGTTCTTAATAATACGGTAAGAGCGAATGGTATAGCTGGAGTTGGTTTGGAGATTAACAACACCTATAATCTGATAGCCAATAACACTATCTTATCTTCTAATTTTGCCAATTTTGGTTATGGTATATATATACATGCGCCTATTTGGAAATCTTCTCCAGGAGAGTTTGAAGAGGTAAATAATTCTCGAAACCGTATTGAAGGCAATAATGTAAGCCACCATTACACTGGTATTCAGGCGGGAGGAATGGAGGATCTATACCTCAATAATGTTCTCGATAACAACACGTTTGGCTTCAGTAACTCATTTTTTACCGGCGGCAGTGGTGCCATCCCCGGGACACTCAATTTTACCTTGGGAAAGGTAAGAAATAGTGGTCAAGGGTTTTATATTGCGGGGGGTAATGCCAATAGAGTCAATATTTACCATGTCCTTTTTGAAAGCAATGTCTATGACACACTTGCTTTTTCTTCGAGCCTTGGGGGCTTGGATGTATTCATCATCAATAGCACCGTTGACAAAAGTAAGATTATTGCAACCTCAAGCATGAAGACGTATGTAAAATGGCATACGTATGTCAATGTGACGGATAAGAATAACAACCCGCTAGTCAATGCCACGGTCGATGCTTATAATTCAGTCAATGAGCTTGACTTTACGGCTAACACTTCTTCTGATGGAAATGCTCTGCTGGAAATGACGGAGTTTTTCCGGGAGGGTGATACTAATTACTATGTTACACCTTCCACCATCAAAGCCCACAAGAGTAATTATACTTACAATACCACTACTATAGATTTAACAAATATAACCTCAGCCCAGCGTAACCTTAGCTTGCAGGAAATTACCTGTGGAGTAACCTTAGTACAGGATGCTGATTTGGGAAATAATTACAATTGTGCTGGTACGGGTTTGGTAATAGGTGCAGATAGCATTACCATCAAGGGAAATAATATTAATTTTACTGGTTCTGGCACTGGCACGGGCATCAATCTTAGCGGAAGGAGCGGCATTAAAATAGAAGACCTAAAAATAAGCAAATTTAATCGAGGAATTGATTTCCTCCAGACTAATAATTCTAACTTTAGCGGACTGCTGGTGGTCAATAATACTTATGGCATTATCTTTAATAATTCCCATAATAATCTGATCTATAACAGCACTTTTGATAATAATACTTTTGACATCTATGCTATCAACGATGGTGGAACGAACAATTCATTGATTAATGTGACCATTGATGTTAATAATATTACGGTGGAAGGAACCGCTACCGTGTACCGACGATGGTACGTGTACGTAAATGTTACATTTAATAGCCTTAACACGGCTTTAGTTGGTGCTTTGGTCAATGGATCTTTTGCCGAATCCGGCCTGGCTGATGATCTTCGGAACACTGATAATAATGGTATCACCCGCCTGGAATTAGCAGAGCTGAAAAAGAACAGCTCTGGCATTACTTATTTGACCCCCCACAATATTACGATTTCCTTTACCTTTGGAGGAACTACCACTACCAATACAACCTCTATTAATCTTTCTCAAACCAATAATACCCAAGTTAACTTCCACTTGAACCTTAATTGTACCACTCCTGCTAATCATCTTCGTATTAACACTTCAACCACTCTCTGTCCAGGTACATATGATGCTTATAATGTAACAGTTTCTGGAAGTAACATCACTATCACTTGTGTGGATACAGTAATAGATACCTCGAAAGAAAGAATTTCAATTTATTCTAAAAGTGGTATAATTATCGAGAATACCCATGGGGTGGTACTGAAAGGTTGTCAAATAAAAGATCAATGGTACGGAATAAAAGTTAGCAACTCGCGGAACGTTACTCTCTACAATAACACCCTTACCAACAACGGAATTTACTGTTATAATTCCACGCTGGGGAATATATCTTATAATAGTGTATCGAGAGGCACATCAACAGATGTTATCGATGGAATTACGCTTCACTACTGTAATGGAAATGTTGTTGCGGGTAATGTCTTAACGAACTTGTGGAGGGGTATTATACTTTGGGGAGATTATGATTCCGCTCTTTTTACTCTAGCAGGCTCTGATAATAACACGTTGTACTATAATGAATTCTTAACCATAGATTCTTCTTATTATCAAATTGATGGAACTACTAATAGTTATACCAATAGCTATAATACTAGTACCATCACGCCAGGTAATATCTCAGCGCAAGGTAATAAATACGGGGACTACTGTGGAAAAGGAAAAGACTTGAATGGAGATGGCTATGCGGATAATGTCTCTAGTTTTGGTGCTGGAGACTGGCCATACAATGAGACTACTACCAACAGAATTTCTGCGCCAGGCATTAATGTTACCGATTACGGTCCCCAGATGTTTGACTGCGTCACTGAAGTACGTTTAGGATCTACTTCCACTGGTGGAAGTTCCTCTGCCGCTGCCGTTGCTGCTGCCGCCGTTGTCGCTCCCGCTGCGCCGGCACCGTCCAGCAGCAAGGCT
>Ga0209541_10009356_pt1 | contig 15892 bp, 15 predicted proteins | sample RifCSPlowO2_01_FD_184027 | JGI IMG/M metagenome (GOLD analysis project Ga0209541, IMG submission 184027) | Groundwater microbial communities from Rifle, Colorado - Rifle CSP2_plank lowO2_0.1 (SPAdes) (version 2) | ecosystem: Environmental > Aquatic > Deep subsurface > Groundwater | place...
TAACAGCATATTAGCGATTGGCGTCATGCCACCAGTCTATAGCGAGAGCGAAGCGTCCCCGAAGGGGCGAGCGGTGACTGGTGGTAACCAATCGCAACGTTTGACAAATTTTAATGAGACACTATGATGTCACTTCTGGTGGTGTTTTAGTAGATGATATTGATATAAGGAATTACCGTTTAGAGGGTTTTAGGAAGAGAGTAGCAATTGTTTCACAAAATGTTGAAATCTTTAACAGGACTATAAAGGAAAATATTGCATTTTCAAAATCAGATGCTTCCTTTGCTGAAGTTGTTAAGGCTGCTAAACTTGCTTATGCACATGAATTTATCATAAAGTTTCCTAAAAAATATGATACTATTGTAGGGAAAGATGGTGTTAAATTAAGCGGAGGGCAAAAACAAAGATTAAGTATTGCTCGAGCTTTACTGTCTAACCCAGATATATTGATTTTTGATGAGGCTACTTCTTCCTTGGACTCTGAGTCTGAGAAACTTATCCAGAAAGCTATATTCTCTATCGCGGGAAAGAAGACCATGATAATAATAGCACATAGATTAAGCACTATAGAACATACGGATGTTATAATTGTATTAGAAAATGGGGAAATTGTTGAAAAAGGAAGTTATAAAGAATTGATAAGAAAAAAAGGAAATTTTTATAGAATGGTTTCTTTGCAGAAGATAAGAGGATAAGCTATTTTAACTACTTAATAGAAAGGACATAGAGAAAGGTTTATAAGCGGTTTTCTTTAGGTAGAATTATGAGAAAAGGATATGCTGAAGATCCAATAAAAGAAATCTCCAGAAAGGAGATATATAAATTTGCTAATAAGAGTTTGCCTAATGACAGGTCCAAAGTAACGGCAATATATCTTGCTTCTACAAATAGCAAAGAATCAGAATGGTTAGACAGACTAGGAATACCTCGTTTTAATAGAATAATCTTAGAAGAGGATGAAACAAAATTTGAAGAAGTTAAATTGATAAACAAGGATATAGTGGTCCTTCCTCTAAGTTTAAATGAGTTCCTAAAACAGGAAGCAAAAAACCAAAGATATGGACCATTCTGGTATTGCGGATTAGATTTCGAAAATATGTTGGGTACAGAAGTAACAAATGATTTGACTACGCTTGCAACAAATGGAATGATTATGGATGGGGGGGTGTTATATACTAATTTGGTAGGATATAGAGAACAAGATTCTTTAAAAGAAGATTATATCATTCGACTTTTTCGTTATGGTGATGCCAACCTTATTAGGAGAGTATTTGGTTCTCCTCTTCCGGATTTAGAAAGATTTCTAGATATACCCTACGCATCCCTTGGAAAAGATACCGAGTGGCATGAAGCGTTGGAGAGAGCATATAGGATGATGTTAAAATTTCTACCAAAAGAACAATTAGATACAATAAGAAGTTTTTCGGTAAGGCAAGCAATACATGATGCGTTGTGTAATGTTGGTCCCTCTTTAAGATTTCTTGATGATACCTGTCCTGAAATAGTAGAGCTACTCAAAAGAAGTGGCGATTTAGAACTCGATGATACTTATGGGGAACGTTATCGTAAGGGAATAATATTTGGAAAGTCGGTCGCTACACTTATGCAGATAAATAGGGGTTACAATTTACAGAGTCGCAAAGAAGGGATTATAGACAGGGTTGCGCATGTAGGAGAAGGTTTAGCAATTAAATATTTTATTGCAGGAAATCTAGGACTACTGGTGGCAATATTATGTGAAGCCGAAAACAATGGATACGTGATTACAAGTGAAAAATCATTTATGTATACGAGTAATAAAAATACAAAAATGCTACTGGATGTAATGCAACTTAAGAGAATAAATCCTTATGCTGCAAATACTCTCCAAGATCTCATTGATAAAAATATGTTTGTATATTACTCTAGGAAAAAACCTTATTTGGCTGAATACTTGCAAGAGGGAAAGGGGTTACGATGGTTGAGAGACTCTAATGCAAACAACTGTAACTGGCTGGAAAGAAAGGTAGGTCATCTAAAGAGATCGTTTCTTTTACAACACTATACTGAAACACCATGTATTGGGATTAGGAGAATTAATTTAGGCAGCGCATTTAGGCAACCACTAACGAATGCACTTGCGAGAAAATGCATTCGTGAAGGTCTTTCAGATGAAGAGATAGACTCTGAGTATCAAGTAGGAAATTGGAATGTTGTAAAGATGGCTAGAGAACAAATTACACTAGAACAAAAAGAAGATAATTCTAGAAGCCTAACAAAAAGAAATGATGTACCATCTGTACAAAAAAGAGAATTACCAAAATTATTAATGCCTGGTTCCGTCTATAGGATACTACCTGAAGAATCAAAAAAAAGAATAAATTACTTCATTGAAGAGGTTATAGAACCATTGCATCCAGTAAGAAGGGCAAATATAAGAAAAGCGTTCTCATATAGTAATTTAAAATATTTAATTAAACCAGAGATTTCATCATCAAGAATTTATGCTTTTTTTGATGATATATCTTTAGCTATAATGAGATCGGAAGTTATAACCCCAGAATTTTTAAATAAAGCATATATATCGGTAAGAGATGCTGTTACATTAACTCCTATTGTAGAATCCAGAACTATCAAAGAGCCACATAGTGGCATCAAAAATGAAGTAATAGAGATGATTAATGCTGGATTTTCAAGAGATGAAGTTTGGGAAGTTTATAAACAGCATTTTTCTTCGAGACGTCAATTTGGTGCCGTAATACGATGGGGGTTGAAATGATAATCTTGACTCTCGAACATTACCTAGTAGCGAGTAGAGATAAGCTTTTAATTTTTTTCATGTATAGTAGACTAATATGATAATAAGAGACCAAGTAAGATTATTGTTCAATTGGGGTAAATCTGATGAAGAGATAGCTAGAATTTTAGGTTTAAAAAGCAGAAAAAGTGTTAGTGCATATAGGGCTTGGATTACTATGAATGATAGAAAAAACAAGAACCCATATGCTCAAATAAAAGAATACGCAAGTGGAGATTATATTGTAATACCTATATCTGTAGTAGAAGAAAGATTAACCCCTGATCAATCAAGAGAATTAAATTCTTATTTGGCTGTACTAATAGGTACTAATCAAAATCCACATACTAATCAAAGAACTAAAAGAAAGCAAGAAAACAGAAGGTTAGAAGATAATTTAGATCCTTTACCAGAAAGTCAAGTCAGGGTCATCGTTTTGGAGTTAAAAAAATCTGGGCACTCTAATAGAGACATTTATACAGACCCTAGGTTAAGTGAAATTCCTATGGAAAACATAAGGGCATATATCGCTCATTGTCACCCTAATATGAGTTATGCAAAAAGAAACTTAATTTAAAATAGATGTGTCCTAAAATATTTAAAAGCTATTTTATTCTATTAACATTTTGATTAAAATCAGAGCTTATTTTAACCTTCTTTTTAAGATTTCAAAAAGCCCCTAATTTCTTTATAAAGCTTTGTGTGTTTAAAAAAATTTTTGGCCTTTACAAGCCTTAATTCCTTTAAATTTGGGCATTTCAGCTTGAGAAAAGTATATAAGTTTAGAGTCCGCGTTTATATATTAAAAGGTGAAATTTAACCTAAAATCTTCTTTTAGGAAAACATTACAATGGAGCAAAAAACTAATTACGGGGCTGAAAGCATTCAGGTATTAAAGGGTTTAGAAGCAGTAAGAAAAAGACCAGCGATGTATATTGGAGACATAGGTCAAAGAGGGTTACACCATTTGGTTTATGAAGTTCTTGATAACTCTATTGATGAGAGTTTAGTAGGGTATTGTACCCATATTAAGGTTATAGTTCATCAGGATGCAGGCATTACTGTTGAGGATAATGGGAGAGGTATTCCTGTTGATATTCATCCAGAAGAAAAGAAAAGTGCCTTAGAAGTTGTAATGACAATATTGCATGCCGGAGGTAAATTTGATAAAAAAAGTTATCAGGTTTCTGGAGGATTGCATGGTGTCGGTCTTTCTGTTGTTAATGCTTTATCTAAATTAGTGATAGTGCAAGTTAAGAGAGATGGCAAAGTATCACAGCAAACTTATTCTAAAGGAATTAAAACAAGTGAAGTTGAGGTTATTGGAGATACAAAAGAAACTGGAACTACAGTTAAATTTTATCCAGATGAAGAAGTATTTCCTGAAACTGAATTTAAGTATGATATTTTAGTTGGAAGATTGAAAGAATTAGCTTTCTTAAATAAAAATCTAAAGATTGAGATTTTAGATGAAAGAAATTCTAAAACTGAAATATTTCAGTATGCAGGAGGAATAAAGAGTTTTGTTGAATCTTTAAATTTAGGAAGAACTGCTTTACATCCTGTTATCTATTTTGATACTGAGAAAGAAAAAATTCAAGCTGAAATTTCTATGCAATATAATAACAGCTATGCTGAAGTTACCCACAGTTTTGTTAATATGATTCATACTATTGAGGGAGGAACTCATGAGGAAGGGTGGAGAACTGCTTTGACAAGGGTTGTTAATGATTATATTAAAAAAAATAAAATTACTGATATTAAACTAACAGGAGAGGATGCAAGAGAGGGATTGACGACTGTTATTTCTGTTAGAGTTCCTGAACCGCAATTTGAAGGACAGACAAAAACTAAGTTAGGGAATTCTGAAGTTAAAGGATTAATTAGCTCTATTGTTTATGATAAACTAGGAACTTTCTTTGAGGAAAATCCTTCAGTAGCTAAATTAATTATTCAAAAAATTGTTGATGCTGCTAAATCGAGAGAAGCTGCAAGAAAAGCAAGAGAATTAACAAGAAGAAAATCTGCTTTAGAATCTGGAAGCTTGCCAGGAAAATTAGCTGATTGTCAAGAAAGAGATCCTGCTAAAGCTGAAATATTTATTGTGGAAGGAGATTCTGCAGCCGGGACGTGTATTGGCGGTAGAAATAGAAAGACACAGGCAATTTTACCTTTATGGGGGAAAATGCTTAATGTTGAGAAAGCTAGAATTGATAAAATATTTGGAAATGACAAACTGCAGCCTTTGATTTTATCTTTAGGGTGCGGGATAGGAGAAGAATTTAATATTGAAAAGATAAGATATCATAAGATAATTATAATGAGTGATGCTGATACCGATGGTCATCATATAGCTACTTTGTTATTAACTTTTTTTTACAGGTATATGAAGTCTTTGATTGAGAGAGGATATGTGTATATTGCTATGCCTCCTCTGTTTAAAATTAAAAAAGGAAAAGATGAAGTTTATGTTTACAATGAAGTTGAGAGAGATAAAGTTCTTGATCAAATTGGAAGGGATAGTATTGCTATACAAAGGTATAAGGGACTTGGAGAAATGAATGCAGAGCAATTGTGGGAAACTACTTTAGATCCTGAAAGAAGATATATGAAACAGATAACAATAGATGATGCAGCTGTTGCAGATCAGATGTTTTCTATACTAATGGGGGAGGAAGTTGGACCTAGAAGAGATTTCATATTTGAGCATGCTAATGAGGTAAAAAATTTGGATGTGTAAAATGGGAAGAGTGCTATACTATGATGCTGATATGAAAATTAAATATAGACAAGACCTAGAAGTAATTGGCGTTAGCAGTTTTGATGAAGCCAAAGAGCTTTTAGAAAAAGAAAAATTTGATTTAGTGGGGATTAATGCTAGAAGAAAAGGTGCATTTAAATTTGCTGAACTTGTTAGAGACAGTAATTGTTACAATGTTGTTGTTTTCATTAGACCTCAGGATATGTTAACTAGTGATTTTGGTTATTTTATGGAAAGAAAGGTTGAAGGTGTTATCACTAAGCCTAGACTTTTAGCCTCTCTGGGCAGGTCTCTTAAAACTGCAAAAAATTTGAAGAAGTTAGTTGAAATTTTAGATGAGAAGGTAGCATAAAATGGCTGAAAAACGAGTTAAAAAAATATTGTGGGCGCAAAAAACTCTAGACGGAGCGAAGCTTGATTGTATCCATGCAAAAATTTATCCTGAAAGAGCTATAAGGGGAGAAATAAAACCTTTTAGATATGACTATGTTCATGTTCCGGCTGATTTCAGAATAGCATTGGACGAAATTCAAAAACCTTATGACGTTTTGATAACTGATTTAAGACTAGATACCAAAGGTGGGGAACATATAGGCCCAAGCGATCAATCAAAAGGTGCGTATTTGGCTGAACGTGCTAAAGAGTTTAATCCTTCCCTAATCGCAATTTTGTGTACTGGTGCAGAAACTTATTTTAGACAAAATGAGAGTTATATGTTTGATAGAACTTTCAGTTCCGAAGATGATGTTGAGAATATTTTAAGATTTTTGGAAAAGAGGTTAAAATAAGATGAATGAAATTAAAAACTTAAGGGTTCTTGTAATTGATGATTATACATATTATGGTGACCTTTTTAGGAGAAAGATAGAATCTGCTTTAAATGAAACGATAGAATTTCACTTTGCTGTAAATGCGAATGAAGGACTTTCTAAGCTTCAGTCTAGAAGATATGACTATATATTTATTGATGCTTGTTTAGAGGGATGTGGTGTTAAGCTTCCAGATGGCTATGAGATTATGATGGGAGCATATTTAGCTGAATTAGCTAGAAAATTTACGGATGCTAAGTTGATTGCTCTAACTGCTTGGGATTTGTCTCAGGAGGACGGTAAGGATAGATTTGATGCTATTTTAACAAAACCGGTTTTGTCTAAGTCTATTGAAAAAATAAAGAGTGTCCTAGAAAATGCCTGAAAAAATCCAACAAAAATTAATTGAAGAAGAAATGAAGGAGAGTTACATAGATTATGCTATGTCTGTTATAACTGCGAGAGCATTACCTGATGTTAATGATGGATTAAAACCGGTGCATAGAAGGATATTATATGCAATGCACAAAGCAGGATTGCAGCATACAAAACCTTTTAGAAAAAGTGCAAGAGTTGTTGGAGATGTTCTTGGTAGGTATCATCCTCATGGAGATATTGCTGTTTATGATTCTTTAGTTAGAATGGCTCAGAATTTTTCTTTGAGATATCCTTTAATTCAAGGGCAGGGAAATTTTGGTAGTATAGATGGGTATCCTCAAGCTGCAATGAGATATTGTATTACTGAAGATACTCTATTATTGACTGACAAGGGAATTGTTCCTATCGGCAATATTTCTTCAAAAGAAGAAAGTAACATAAACATAAATATACTTTCATATGGTGGCAAGAAGAACATAGCTACTAAATTCTTTAATTCTGGAAAACATAAAATTATTAGAATTAAAACTAAACTTGGATATGAACTTAAAGGTTCTTTTAATCACCCTTTGCTTTGTTGGACTCTGAGCGCTAATGGAACTCCAAAAATTGAATGGAAAGTTTTGAAGGACATAAATAAGAGAGATATAGTTTTATTGAGTAGAAAACCTTTATTTGCAAATGCAGATTTAGATTTAGTAAAGTTCTTTCCAAGGGGGTTATTAAGAGTTTCTGATATTAGACTTCCTTCTAAGATGAATAAAGATCTGGCTTTCTTATTGGGTGCTTTAGTTTCAGAAGGTTCTTTTCATCAGAATAAGATTCTTTTTAATAATTCAGATATGGGGTTTTATAACAAAGTTAAGTCTATAATTTTTGATCAGTTTGAAGGCATTAATCTCTATGAAAGGAAAATTGCCGGAAACTGCTTAGAGCTTTGTGTCTACCATAAAAAAGCAGTTGAATTCTTGAAGAACGTGGGGCTTAATGATGTTAAATCTTTTGGTAAAGAAATTCCTTTTTCAATATTACAATCTTCTAAAAAAACTGCTAGTGAATTTCTAAAGGGTTTATTTGAAGGAGATGGTTCAGTTGCTTTTAAAGTTGATAAAAGACATAGTGGAAAAAGCATGGAACTCACTTATGATTCTAAGAGTCCTGTTTTAATAAAACAGCTCAAAATTTTATTATTAAATTTTGGTATTTATACTTCTTCTCCGTATAAAGATAAAAGAAATGGATGTTTTAAATTAAAAATTACTGGATGTTATGCAATTAAACTTTTTAAAAATGAAATAGGATTTTTTTCTGATAGAAAAAACGATCTACTCTCAAATGTTGATTCCTTAAACTCTTCTAGAATGAGTAAGAATGATTTTATTCCTCTTTTGAATAAATACTTTAGAGATAAATACGGTGGTCAATTTATTAGCAGATATAATATTGACAGATATAACAATTTAGAAAGGCACTATAATAAACTAATCAAATTTATTGACTCCAAAGATAAGAAACTAATTGATTTTTTAATTAAGTCAAATTTTTTGTTTGATACTATAACTGAAAAATCTTATTTGCCTAAAGAACTTGTTTATTCTATACGGGTTGATAGTTCATGCCATTCCTTTATTGCTAACGGATTTGTGAATCATAACACTGAATGCAGATTAACTCCCATTGCTGAAGAAATGCTTGAGGATATAGAGAAAGATACAGTAAAATTAGTTCCTAACTATGATGAGAGCTATAAAGAGCCGATAGTATTACCAAGCAAGATTCCTAATTTAGTTATTAATGGAACTACAGGCATTGCAGTTGGGATGGTGTCAAGTATTCCTCCACATAACCTAAGAGAAGTTGCAGATGCTATTGTTGCTTTGATTGATAATCCGGAATTAAAAACTGATGGATTAATGCAGTATATTAAAGGCCCTGATTTTCCGACTTATGGAATTATTTTAGGAAGGGAAGGAATTAGGAAGGCATACAAGACAGGAAGAGGAAAATTAAAGGTAAAGGCCAAATGTGAATTTGAAAAAGACAAAATTATTATTTCTGAAATTCCCTACCAAGTTAATAAGAAAATGCTAATTGAGAGTATTGTAGGCCTGGTTAAGGATAAAAAGATTGAGGGCATTAGAGATATCAGAGATGAAAGTGATAGAAAGGGAATGAGAATTTCTCTTGAGCTTAAAGATAATGCCAATAATGAAATTGTTTTAAATCAGTTGTATAAGCATACACAGCTACAATCTACTTTTAGCGTTATAATGACTGCTTTAGTTGCAGGGCAGCCTAAAACTATGAGTTTGAGAAGTATGCTTAACTTCTTCATACAGCATAGAAAAAGAACTATCACACGAAGAGTGCAATTTGACTTGAAGAAGGCAGAAGATAGAGTTCATATTTTAGAAGGATTGAAAGTTGCTTTGAAAAATATCGATGATGTTGTCAAGGATATTAAAGGAAGCAAAGATGTTGAATCTGCTAAGCTATTATTAATAAATAACTATAAACTAAGTGAAATACAGAGCCAAGCAATTTTAGAGATGAGATTGCAAAGGTTAACAAGCCTAGAACAAAATAAAATTGAGGAAGAATTTAAACAATTATTAGTATTTATCAATGATATGAAAGCTATTCTTGCTTCTGAAGAGAGAGTTTTAGACATTATTAAACAAGAGATATTAACTCTGAAAGAGAAATATGGGGATGAGAGAAGGACAGTCATTATTGAAGAGGATGTAGCTGAGATTGAGGATGAAGATTTAATCAAGAATGAGCAGATAATCATTACTGCTACTAAAGATGGCTATATTAAACAAACTTTACTGGAAGAATACAGACAGCAAAAAAGAGGAGGTACAGGGTTAATTGCAACTGAGAAAAAAGAAGAAGATATAGTTGAGCATTTATTTTCAACCAAGAGCCATAGTTACCTGTTATTTTTTACTAATGCTGGGAGAGTTTACTGGCTGAAGGCTTACAAGATTCCTAAGGGAAGCAGGTATGCAAAAGGAAAGGCAATTGTCAATATTTTTAATTTAAATGAGGGAGAAAAAGTAAATGCAATTTTGCCTATTTCAAATCTTGAGAAAGAAAGCTATATCATGTTTGCGACTAAATCTGGGAAAGTCAAAAAAACTCCATTGAAGTCATTTTCAAAACCGAGAAAAGCTGGAATTAAAGCGATTAAATTAGAGAATAAAGATGAAGTTGTTTCTGTAAAATTAACTCCTGGCAATTTAGAGATTATTATTGGAAGCAGGAAAGGAAATGCTGTCAAATTTAATGAGAAAGATGTTAGAGTTATGGGAAGAAATGCTTCTGGTGTAAGAGGGATTAGACTAAAAGAAAAAGATGCTGTTGTAGGAATGGAAATTGCAAATCCTGAAGGGACTTTGCTGACTGTTACTAAAAATGGTTATGGAAAAAGAACTGCTATTAGTGATTACAGATTAACCAGGAGAGGCGGTAAAGGAGTTAGAAATATTAAGATTACTGAGAAAAATGGAGAAGTTGTTGGAATTAAAACTGTTAAAGATACTGATGATGTGATGTTTATTACTGAAAAAGGTGTTGTTATCAGAACTCCTTCAAATGGAATTAGTGTTATAGGAAGAAATACCCAAGGTGTTAGGGTAATGAAACTAAAAGAAACCGATAAAGTAAACTCTTTAACAAGGATTATTTCACAGATTGTTGTTTAAAATTGCAAAAGCTTATTATCCCAGGATTACTTCAAGAATAGGAAACCCAAACATAAACAAGATTGCTGCCCCAAAAACTGCAAAATATACTGTTTTATTCCATAAGAATACTTTTTTGCCATCTAATGGACCAAATGGAAGCATGTTGAATATTGCCAGCCATGTGTTTACAGAGATTCCATATTTGGCAATTGTGATAACTAAATTGTTTGAGCTTGCTATTAATAAAATAAAGAAAAATACAGCTAAAACTAAATTGATTATAGGTCCTGCAACTGATATTCTACCATTTCTAGGAATTCCTACCAACCCAGATATGAATACTGCACCTGGAGCAGCGAAAATGAACCCTGTGAATGAAATTGCTATTGCTGCTAAAAGCATGATGTCCCAGGATCTGAATTCTGCCCAGCAGCCATATCTTTGAGCAACTATTTTATGAGCTAGTTCATGCAATAAAAATCCAAAACCTACTGCAATTCCAGATATTAACAAATTTTCAATAAATTTTTGAAAGGGGGCATTAAATACACTACCATAATTGTCAATACTAAAAGCAATGCCGAATGCTATAGAAATAGCTATCCATGCTTTTGCCAAGTCTCTGATTTCTTCTTTCGAGGTTTTAATTTTTATTTTTTTCATTTTCTAATGAAGCTACCCCTATTAGTCTCCATCTTGCTCCTAAATTTCTTGAAATTGTTATTCTGTCTGTTGGAGTTAAACAAACTGGGATTTTTAATGAAACATGAATAGTATCTTTTTTCATTTCTATTACTGTTCCTACTGTTGCGGCTGAATTTACATTTAACATTAATATTTCTCCTTTTTTTATTGGCTCAACCACTAAGTTATCTTTTGCTCCTACGACTCTTTCCAATAATTTAGGTTTTAAGTTGAAATCATAAAATACTTCTGGAACCTGGTTTTTCAAACCAACTACATTTCCGGTCAGATTATCTGATTTTACAATAGAAGGATCTAGAGCTGTTAGAATTCCTGAAGAACCTCCTGGAAACAATTCTTTAACTTCTTGCTCTCCTGTTTTTAATCCTTTGATTTTTGTTGTTATTGGCTTCCACACTGCTTTGTTTTCTTTTTCTATCTTTAATCCTGGTCTGATCTCTATTTCGTCATTAACTTTTAATTTTCCTTCTTTTAATGAACCCCCTAGTACTCCCCCTACGAGGTTGCTAATATCTGTTCCTGGCCTGTTGATGTCAAAACTTCTTGCTACAAAAAATAAGGGATTTTTGGATGAATCTCTTTTTGGAGTTTTGATGATTAACTGAATTTGCCTTATTAATTCATCAATGTTAATGTTATGCAGGGCTGATATGGGGATTATTGGGGCTTTTTCAGCTATTGTTCCTTTAATGAATTTTTTTATCTGCTCGTAATTTTTTAGAGCTTGCTCTTCTGTTGTTAAATCTATTTTACTTTGAACTATGATTATGTCTTTGATTCCTATGATATCTAATGCCATTAAATGCTCTCTTGTTTGAGGCTGAGGGCATTCTTCATTTGCAGCTATTAATAATAAAGCTCCATCCATTATTGCTGCACCTGAAAGCATTGTTGCCATTAATGTTTCGTGGCCTGGAGCATCTATAAATGAAACTTTTCTTTCAAAAACTGTTTTTGACTTACAAGATTCACATGTTTTTTTAGTTGTGTAATGGTCTTTAGGGCATTTGTAAATTGTTGTGTCTGCATAACCTAATCTGATAGTGATTCCTCTCTTGATTTCTTCAGAATGGGTATCCGTCCATTTTCCCGATAGTCTTTCTGTTAGGGTTGTTTTGCCATGCAGTCGGATTTAAGTTTTTTCTTAAAATCTATCGACGTGGCCGATTAACCCTATATTGACTTCAGGCTGCATTGTTTCTTCGTTTTTAATTACAATATTTGGCCTCCAAATCTTTAAATCTTTTTATTTTATCTATATGTGATAAATAGGGATAAAAAGTTTGCTTTATAAACCTTATCTCTTTATAGTTTCCGACAAAAATAAATTATAGATGGCTGTATACTTTTCCTTTCCTTTAGGATATTAATGAAAGAGAGAATTAATTGTAAAGGAATTTATAGCTTATTTGTGTCGTTGACTATTACTTCTGCTTTTTAAGGAGTTTAACAAAATAATATCATATTTTAACGTACGTGATTTTTTGGTTTTTGATATTTTTCTCGATATTCTTGGATTAAAATTGTCTATTGATAAAAGGTAGTTAAGGCTGACAACGTTTTTTATGAGATTATCCCACTTTTCTGTAAATTTTTTATTTTTTAGATTTAAACCAAATGATAATGATATTGTATTAGAATTTTTGATAATTGAGCCTTCTGCTTCAAAAAATCCAGCGTAAAATGCATACCTAACAGATTCCTTCGAACTAAAAAGGATATTATGCATATCTTTTTCTAACCTATCGAATACTAGGCTCTTTAATGTAGAATTAGATACTTCTACTCTATATGCATAATTCCCGTATTGTGTTTTACTATGTTTTATCTTTTTCGTCTTATTTGTTAATTCTTTTGGTGGAGTAAAGTTTTTGTTGCATGTCAAAATTGTGCTTATGTTTTTTTGATTAAGGGTCTTTAGAAAATCTCTAAATTCTTTAACAAATATCCAATTTTTATTTGCAACACCTACCTTTCTCTTACCACCGCATCTATCTCCAACCCATTTACCGAATTGCTTAGCAAAATATTCATTGAAAACAATTTCTTTAGGTATAACCACTGAAGTTCCTTTCCTTGTAAACGGGATTACATAACTTATTTTATGCTGGGTTAAATTAGATTTTAATTTTGGTTTTAGGCCTTGCAATCTAAACTTTTCAATATTATTTTTTATATCTGGCTTAAATGAGATGTATTTCTCTTTTGTTATTACCATATTTTTACTTCTTGTAAAGTTTAAGCTGCTTTGAATTGTTTTCATTAATACGTATTCCCCCCCGGCTCGTTTTATGCTGTAAAAATCTTCATTGTTGAAGTTTATCTCAAATGGTAAAATTATTTTTGATCTGTTTCCACTATACCCCATTTTTGCATATTCTATATTTCTCTCTACTTCATCCGTATTCAATTTTAATATACCTATTACTCTTTTTAACCACACAGCATTTATGAAGTAAAATTTCTTTTTTCCAGAACGATATTCCCATCCTCTTCTTACTCCGAAAAGATTTCTTACTGGAATTTCTAGTTTATCGGCTACTACACTCCAGTCTTTATACTTTTTTTTAATTGGTAGGGGTATGGGAAAAGTATTAGCAAGATTCGTTCATGAAACAACCTATTCCTGGAAAACTGTTTTTGTTTGATAGAGGGAGTCTTGAAGAATATCTAGGGTCTCATGCAAACTTAATGGAAATGGAACCCTCAGAGCCTTATCGATTCTTGAGGATATAGAAATCTTAATATAATAAAGATTATTCCTTTGTTTATGAAGCATACTTTGAAGATTACTATTCTTTTGTTCTTACTGTTTCTTGTGGCTCATGTTTTAGGGCTAACCATCTTGAATCAATATAACTTTGTTAATGAAGCAGGAAAAGATTTACCTTATGGGTTACAGCCTCCTGAAATGGAGAAGGATACGAGTTTTATTCCTATTTTTATTATTATCCTGGTTGGGACAGTATTAATGTTAGTACTATCTAGATTTAAGACTATGTTCTTGTGGAAATTTTGGTTTTTTATCAGCTTGATGATTACTTTAACTATTGCTTTTGGAGCCTTTGCTGCTCAAGGCATTGCTTTGCTCTTAGCTTTACTATTTTCTCTTTTTAGAACCTTCAAGTATAATGTTTATATACATAATTTTAGTGAAGTTTTTCTTTATGGAGGATTAGTCTCAATTTTTGTTCCTGTTTTTAATCTCTGGAGCATTTCAATTTTGTTGATATTGATATCTATTTATGATTTTATTGCTGTCTTTAAAACTAAACATATGGTTAAATTGGCTAAATTTCAATCTCAAGGAAAAATCTTTAGTGGGTTGTATGTTCCCTATGAGAAAAAAGCTGCTCTTTTAGGCGGCGGAGATATCGGATTTACTTTATTGTTTTCTGGAGTTATTTTAAAAGAATTTGGTGCTTTACCTTCACTTATTGTAAGCTTTATTGTTGGGTTAAGCTTACTGGGTTTATTATTTTATTCTAAGAAAGGTAAATTTTATCCTGCTATGCCTCCTTTAACTGTTGGCTGTTTTATTGGGCTTCTAGCGGTGAAATTATTTTTTTAGAATCTAGGATTTTAAACTCAGTGTTTTTACAACTACAGACCATACCTTCTGGTATTTCTCCATTTTTTAAAGTGTAAATCATTCCACAGTTTTTACAGTTTATTTCCATATTAATCACTCTTAGATAGTATTAGAACTTCTATATAAACGTTGCTATTCTGATGTTACTTAATGGTGGTTAAATGATGGAAAGATTTAAGAATGGGCTTTACTGAAAGAATACATGGCAGAATTAGTTGAATTTGGCAAATGGTATGAGCAAAAAGGGCTTCATTATCTTTTTGATGAGTTTGGAAGTGGAACTAATGCTGTTGTTAGAGGAAATTTAAATGGTCTTGTAAATTTTGTTCATCAGTTGGATCTAACTTATAGGAAAAGTGGTTCTTACACTCTAAGTAAAATTGAAGAAATTCTTAATGGCGTTTTATTGACAGGTGAGGCTAAAACAAGAGAGGTTATTTGTTTTAGTAATGATAGAATAAGATTGATTCGTAGATTAGATGATGAGAATTTTGGCAGATACCAAAATGGTTCATTAAGCGGAAGTCAAGAACATTTAGAGGTTACACATAATGAACAGTATGGCGGGAAATATCCGGGAAATCCATTATTAAGCAGTAGAGCTGCAATGATTGAAAAAGTTCAAACTGCTTTAGAAAATATATAACTAATAAAAATGTCGAGAAATAAATTAGTCAAAATTTTATGTTCTGGCTTAATAGGAATGAGTATGTTTATGCCTCTTAACAAAGCAGAGGCAAAGGGTAAAGTAAGCAAGAGTTATCAACTTTTGTTTGATGATTCTGCAAGATACAATATTAGAGGATACCCTATTTATGTTAATGAGAATCCTCTAGCTGATTTTGTTTTTGTTGATGTAGATAAAAATGGTGTACTAGATAAAGGAGTTGACATTGCAATTATTAGACCTAAAAAATCTGAAAATAATCATCCTTATAGAGTCGATTGGTCTTCTATTGATACAGATTGTGATGACGTTCCTGATTATGCCGATAGGATAGATCCGGATTTTTCTCTAACCAACGAACGAGCTTTGAATACACTGTTTACACCAGAAGAAGATATAATCTAACGATTTCTACTGGTCTTTGACCAGTAGCGTAAAGCACAAACTATTTCTTCTTGAAAAATAAAGAAAAAATAGTGAGAAGGATGTTTTCTCACTAGAAAATCCAACTA
>Ga0209541_10009357_pt1 | contig 15891 bp, 18 predicted proteins | sample RifCSPlowO2_01_FD_184027 | JGI IMG/M metagenome (GOLD analysis project Ga0209541, IMG submission 184027) | Groundwater microbial communities from Rifle, Colorado - Rifle CSP2_plank lowO2_0.1 (SPAdes) (version 2) | ecosystem: Environmental > Aquatic > Deep subsurface > Groundwater | place...
TATGGTTCTGTGCTTAGAAATCGAAGTTATGCAACCCAAAAAACTGAATTAATAAGCAAAATAATAACATATAATTTAGACAGAAAGCTAAATTATTTGTTGCTTATTGCAGGGTTGCACCAGAGCCAACAATAAAAACATTTAAAAACAATATATTCTATTTATTAAAATATGTATAATCTAGAATTGGATAAAGTTATAAAAGAAATAAAGAAACATAAAGCAAAAACAGTCTGTATTCAATTACCAGATGGTTTAAAACCAAAAGCTACAGAAATTGCAGATTTTTTAGAAAAGAATACAAAAGCAAAAATATTTATTTATTTGGATTCTTGTTTTGGTTCTTGTGATATACCTAATTTAAAAGATATAGATTTATTAATTCAATTTGGACACTCAAAATGGCCATTCTAAAATACTTACCAGTAATAGGAATTACACTCATTTTTCTAGGAGTGATAATTTTATTTATCTCTTCAATTTACTCATCAAATCAAAAAACAAACATAAAATCAGCGGGTATAATCTTCATAGGTCCCTTTCCCATAGGATGGGCGTCAGACAAAAAAATGTTTTATTTACTACTAATTTTAACAATAATCCTTATGATTGTTTTTTATTTTCTCAGAAAATTCTAAGAAAGTTTTAAATAAAGTAATAAATAAATCTGTATTATGACAAAAGAACCATCAAAACAAGAGAAAATCGGCTTTCATAAAGGAGCATTATCAACATTGGCAAAAGAAAGAATGGAGTTTGTAAAAATAATACAAATAACAGAAAAACTAATGCAAGCACATTTAGAAGAACTAAAAAAACTAGGTGTTGATTTAGAAAAAGAAGCTGAAAAAGCTATGAAAGAAAAAAACAATAAACTTGACAATAAAATAGCTTAATAAGGATTTATTAATATAAGTTAAAACCGTATATTATACAATAAAAAGATTTATAAAGGGATTTAAATTAGTTATATACAGAAGAAAACCCAATAAAATATCAATATTAGGGGAGGGAAAAAATGAACAAAACAACAAAAATATTGTTATTTCTTGCTGCAGTTGTAGTTGTAGTTGCCTTTGTAATGAATGTAAAATAAACAGCAAATTTCTTATTTTAAAGACACGGGATATTTTATTATCCCTAAATCTTTTTCTAATTAATTCTTAAAATTTGGATATAAAAAACGCCGGGACTGGGATTTTCAGACCTTTTTCGTGAACGTTTTTCCCAAAAAGGTTCTTTGAACCCAGACGCCCAAAAGGGCCAGGCTAACTGATATTTCCTTTTGGAAAAGTTATTTTCCGTGAACGCTTTTTCTAAAAGGGTTCTTCCAGGCTTACACAATAAGAACCTTATAGGTTGATAAGGCTTGCTCTTATTTCTGTGCAATACCAGATTATGCGATCCCGGCTTAAGAAAAGAGAATTAATTGCTGTTTTTAAAAGTTTTCTTATTTGATGGGATATAACAAATCTTTTTTAAATTTCTTTTCATAAAACAAGTAATTCTCACCAAAATTTTCTTTAAAAAAATAAAGTATCTTTCTCGTATCTAACTCTGCATTTTTTAAACAAACAGAAGCACCAGGCGATGGGGTAATATTAAATATTATATTTTCACCGTAAATTTTAGCATCACCCATTTGAAGCTTCATCTTTTTCCAATTTACAACTTGTGGACGTATTCCACCGTAACCTTTTTTATATTCTAAATCACTATATTTTAAAGTAGGAACAATTTTTTTAATCTCTTTAACAAATAATCGCTTACCAATTACAGGAAAATCATAAAAAACATTTTTTAACACATACTTAAAGATTATTGGGTCAAATAAGATTTTAAATAAACTTATAATACCTATAAAATTCCATACAGATGTTTTCAAAAAATCAAGAACAGTAAAATAATTATGGCGTTCTAATAATGGGAGAACTTTTGCTGTTGGACCAAATCTTGTTTCATTGATATTATCAACATACGGATCTCCATGTATTGCAGCAAATGGCAACCTCTCTATTTGAATGGTGTAAACTTTCCCATTTAGAAATTTCTTTTTAGTTCCAAAAAAACTGCCTGCTACAGGAAGTATACCTAATTCCTTGCCATAGCCAAGACTTTTTGCAAAAAGAAGACTATGTGAACCTGAACAAACAACAACTAATTTTGAATTATAAATTTCCTTAGAAGTTATTACCTCATATCCTTGATTTTTTCTGATTATTTTTTCAACTTTTTCATTCAATTTAACTTCAACAGATCTTTCTTTTTTGGCATTTTTAACAAAATTTTCTGCTAATATGTCATAATTTACCCCATACCCATCATCACTATAAAGCGCAATAATCTCTTCATTTTTATCCCTACCCTCAAGCACCATTGGTTCTATAACCCAAATTTCACTTTGATTAATAAGTTTTAACTTTGGAAATAATTTTTTAAACCCCATATACCTGGTCTTGAGTAATTCAACCTGTTCATGACCAACACCCAAAACAATTTTATGAGTTTTAATATAAACACTTTTATCACAATTTTTTAAATATTGTTTTACCATACTTGCTGCTTCATTTACTCTTTTTGCTTTCTCAAGATTATAATTAGTTTCAATATCTCCAAAATGCAAAGTCTGACTATTGTTATTTTTATTAGAATTTACCTGTCCAAACTTACTATATTTCTCAATAAGCATGATTTTTTCAATATTAGTATATCTACTAAGAACATAAAGTAAGGCAGTTCCAACAACTCCTCCTCCAATAATAACTACATCGTATCTTTCCATCTTGATATAAAAAAAGAAAAAATTATTTTGATTGTTTTTTTATTAAATAATCTAAAGCAAATTTCTTTGGGCCAAAAGCCATAATCACAAGGAAAGCTACAAAAAACAGAAGAGCAGCTTCACCCTTATTCACAAGCGGATTAATACCACCCGGGAAATGAACCTTAAAGTAAGCAACCAACATCTCTACAGCAGCTACTAAGGCAACATACCTTGTCAGTAAACCAACTATTATCATTATTCCACCAACAACTTCAATTAAAGCTGCAATACCAATTAAACTAAATAATGATGTACTACCATTCATTATCCCTGGAGTCTTTTGGATTCCATGCAATAAAAACAACAAACCAATAATTACTCTAAAAACAAAATAGAAATAATCAGATTTTTTGTCTAAAAACTTTTTTATCATTTTAACACCCTCCAAATTTATTCTAAAACCTCAATTTCAATAGAAACACCATCTGGAATAGGAACTCTCATAATTAATCTTAAGGCTCTCTCATCAATACCTAAATCAATCAATCTTTTATGAATCCTCATTTGATATCTATCCCAAGAAGCTTTTCCCTCACCATCAGGACTTTTTCTGGTAGTAATCTTCATCTTTTTTGTAGGTAAAGGAATAGGACCGTATATTTTAACTTTGGTTTTTTGAGCTATATCTGTTATAGATTCACATACTTGGTTTATCTTTCCTATATCCATACTTGCCAAATTTATTCTTGCTTTTTGCATTTTAATACTAAAAACTTACACACTATTTATAAACTTTTCGAGAGATTTAATAAATATCTTGTACAATACAAATATTTAAATATTTTAACAAATTCTGAAAAGATATGTCAGATGAATCAAAATTTAAAAAGTTGGATGATCCACAATTTTTAAAATTAGTAGAAGAACATGAAACTCTTGTTGGATTATTAAACGCATTAGAAGGACATTCTTTTGAGGTATTCTCAATAATATCTCATTCAAGTATTTATGGATTAGTAAAAACAAAAAAAGATTATTTTCTTGGAATAGAAATAAATTCAGAATCTCAACACAACCACTTTTTTGTTTCTACTTTAGATGGAACAGCTTATTGTTTCACTAGTTACAGTTTTCACTTTCAAGGAAACCATAAAATGATACACTAGACCACGAAAAAACTAAGTTCCTTTCCATCCAAAAATTCTACGGCATCAGGTAACAAATTATTATATAATTCACATGCTTTTTTATAATCTTCACTTATTCCACTAATACCACTTCCTAATAATATAAAAAAGGGTTTAACACTCCGCAAACTATTTGCTAATCTTTCAATATCTTTATCTTCAGAAAAAGCCTCTTCAATACTTCTCATTTCAGCATATAATTTAATTGCATTCATTTTCACAAAATATAAAAAAGTAAAAAGCCCATTTAAATCTTAAGGCTCTCTCATCAATACCTAAATCAATCAATCTTTTATGAATCCTCATTTGATATCTATCCCAAGAAGCTTTTCCCTCACCATCAGGACTGATTCCTATATAAATTTTAAAATTATTTAGACAAAACAATTAAAGTTGTATACAGTCTTAATTTATTTATGTCTTCTCGAGGTAAATTGTTATAATCTAGTCCAAGCTTCTCACATGCATCCCTATCATAACACAAAGCAGTAAAAAGTTCTTTAAATCTTCGTGTTTCATCTTCACTTTGCGATATATTTTCGCGTATTAAACGCATACATTTATCAATATCACCAGAAGAACTTTTTCTTATAACATCTTGAATAGAAAAGATATCAATCATTTTATAAAAAAATTATCATTTTAATGTATTAATAAAACGTTAGTTCTTATTTCTTAACTAAATCAATACACATACCAGCAGCAACAGTTGTTCCTGCATCTCTTATAGCAAATCTTGCCATATGTGGTATATCCTTTTGTTTTTCAATTACCAAAGGTTTTGTAGGTTTGATTTTTACAATAGCAGCATCACCATTTTTCAAAAAGTCTGGATTTTCTTCTAATGTTTCACCTGTTGCAGGATTTAATTTCCTAACAATCTCTGTTACTTGGCATGCTACTTGTGCTGTGTGTATATGGAATACAGGTGTATAACCCTTTGTAACAACAGTTGGGTGATTTAAAACAACTATTTGTGCTGTAAACTCAGTAACAACTGTTGGTGGATTATTCACAAGCCCTAAAACATCTCCTCTTGCAATATCTTTTTTACCAATACCCTTAACACAAAAACCAATATTATCTCCAGGTTCTGCTTTTTCTATTTGTTCATGGTGCATTTCTATACTCTTTACTTCACCTTGAACACCAGTTCCTTCTCTTCCTGGTACTACAATAACCTTATCACCAACTTTCATAACACCAGTTTCAACTCTTCCAACTGGAACAACACCAATACCAGTAATATTATACACATCTTGTATTGGCAATCTTAATGGTAAATCTGTTGGTTTTTCAGGTTGTTTAAACAAATCCAATTGCTCTCTTAAACTTGGACCTTTATACCAGCTCATTTTATCGCTTTTCTTGAAAATATTATCCCCTTGCAAAGCACTTGCAGGTATAAAATTAATTTCATCAACTTTATACTGGACTTGTTTTAATAAAGCGCCTATTTTTTCTTTGACATCATTGTATTTCTTCTCATCATAATTAACAACATCCATCTTATTTACTAAAACAGCCAATTGATTAACACCTAATGTTTTACATAAGAAAACGTGTTCTTTTGTTTGTGCCATTACACCCTCTGCAGCAGCAACAACAAGTATTCCACAATCAGCCTGGCTTGCTCCAGTAATCATATTTTTGATAAAATCTTTGTGACCAGGAGCATCTATAATAGTATACTCATATTTATCAGTAACAAATTTCTTGTGAGCTAAATCTATTGTAACACCCCTCTCTCTTTCTTCTTTTAAATTATCCATAACGAATGCGAATTCAAATCCGCTTTTACCTAATTCTTTGGCTTTTTCTTTCAACTTTCTCATAGCTTGTTCAGTTATAACTCCACTATCAAATAATAGTCTACCAACTGATGTACTCTTTCCGTGGTCTACATGACCAACAAATACTAAATTTATGTGTGGTTTTTGTTTTGCCATTTTTTCACTCCTATAAAAATATAACACTAAAGTTATTCAAAAAAAGTAAAAAGCCGTCCTTTATAAATGTTTTGGTTTATTTGGCTTTGTTAAAACATAATCTACTTTATACAAAAACAAAAAAGACTCTATCACTCTAAATGATTCACTCATTACTCAAACCCTTTCTCTCTCTAATTTGTCTAATCACTTTTTCTTGTAAACTCTCTGGTAATTTTTCATAACCCTGGTCAACTAAATAATGACTTCCGCGCCCACTAGTTGCACTCCTTAAATCAGAAGTCAAACCAAACATTTCAGCAACAGGTAATTTTGCTTTAACAGTTATATGGCTTCCTTCCTGTAGCATATCTAATAATTGTCCTCGTTTATTCTGCACTAATTTACTTATATCACCTAAGAATTCAACAGGCGCTTCAATTTGAATTATTTGATACGGTTCAAATATAACAGCACCGCCATCAACCATAGCCTCTCTTATAGAATCTCTTATAGCAGGTAAAACTTGAGCAGGACCCCTGTGAATTGCATCCTCATGTAATTTACAATCCATCAGTCTTACTTTAACTTTAACACCAGGTTCTCTCGCTAATGGACCCGCTTTCATAACATCCTCAAATCCATCCATAACCATCTCAATAACTTCACCAATATGAACAATACCTCTTGTATTATCTATTAACACATTTCCTTTGAAAATATCTCTATAACTGCTTGCCTCTTTGGCATCAGCCCCTAATTCCCTCAATTTTTCAACAATGCTCTTGTCTTTTTTCTTTATTCTTCCTTCGCTTATTTCGCCTTTTTTAATAGCATCATAAATTTCATCTCCCAAAGGTTCAACTATAAAATAGAATTTATTGTGTTTATTTGGACTTTTCCCCTCTACTTCAATACTTTTTCTTAAAATATTCTCTCTATAAACAACAATTGGTTTACTAGTAATAACATCAACGCCTTTTTCTCTTACTATTCTATTTTCAATAACTTCTAAATGTAATTCACCCATACCTTTTATCAAATTCTCACCTGTTTCTTCATTAATTTCTATAACAACAGTAGGGTCTTCTTTAGCAACGTGTTTTAAAACTTCAATTAATTTTGGCAAGTCAGCTGACTTTTTAGCTTCAATACTTTTTGTAACAACAGGCTCAAAAATATGTTTAATAGCTTCAAATGGTTCAATTTCAGTTTCACTAACAGTCTCACCAGCAAATATACCCTTTAACCCAACTAAACCAACAATGTTTCCACACGGAACTTCATCAACTTGTAATCTCTGAGCACCCTTGTAAACACTAACTTGCTGTAATCTAATTTTTCTTTTGGCTAAATTCATATAAACTTCCTGTCCTAATTTAACAGTCCCAGAAAATAATCTGCCAGCAGCAACCTCACCAGCATGTTTATCCATAACAATCTTAGTACAAATAAAACCAACCTGTCCTTTCTCATCACAATTAAAAAGTGCTTTTCCTTCCTCGCTGTCTAAATCCCCCCTCCAAATATTTGGGATTCTATACTTTTGAGCTTCAACGGGATTAGGTAAATGTTTAACAACCATTCCTAAAACAATTTCATGTAAAGGTGCTTTTTTGCTTAATTCCTTATATTTATCTTGTTCATAACTCTCTATAATATCTTTAAAAGTAAGGTTTTTCTTTTTCATATAATCAAAACTTAAAGCCCATTTATGAAAAGCACTGCCAAAAGAAACGCTTCCATCTTGTACACTAACATTCCACCTACCTTTAAATTCAAGAGGTGTTATACTATCAATAAACTTATTAACATCATCAATTATTTTAATAAATCTCTCCTGCATTTTTTCAGGAGTTAATTTAACTTCTTTTATTAATCTATCAACTTTATTGATAAATAAAACAGGTCTAACTCTTTCTCTTAAAGCCTGTTTCAAAACAGTTTCTGTTTGTGGCATTATTCCCTCAACAGCATCTATTAAGACAATAGCACCATCAACAGCTCTCATTGCTCTTGTTACATCACCGCTAAAATCTACATGCCCGGGTGTATCAATCAAATTAATTAAATATTTTTCACCATCTAAAGTATGTACCATACTAACATTAGCAGCATCTATTGTAATACCCCTCTCCTGTTCATCTTCATGAAAATCCAAAGCTAATTGTTTACCAGCTAATTCTTCAGAGATCATACCTGCACCAGCTAATAAATTATCGGAAAAAGTGGTATTATGTATAATTATACCTTCTGCTACAAAATTATAATTATCAGAAATAGTAAAATCATAAACAAATTCTTCTTCAGTTTGTTCTATCTTTTTAACTTCTATATAAGCCAAATCCCCAGTCGTAAGTTTGTTTTTGATAGCATTTTTCATAAGCATTATTTGATTTCCAACAGAAACCATATCACAAACTATTCCCCCATTGATATTATTAACCAATACTCTTGTTTTCTCTAATTTTTCCTTTAAATTAAAACCAATTTCTTTACTAAATTGAATTGCAGAATTCCCACTTATTGTTATCGTATTATCTTTTTCTTTTATAGCTATACAACCAAATCTTAATAATAATAAACACAAATCATCTATCATTTGATTACTAGCAGAAGTTAAAGTTATAGCCCTTCTTGATTTTTCAACACACCCATCAGTATCAAAATAACCCCTTAACAAACCCAAAACATATTTCTTAGGAGATTTAAATACAAATTCAGATATTTTAACATTATGTGATTTTTTTCCTATGGGGTAATCAAATAAAGAATTTAATATTTCAACAAAAGTTCTATTGGTACATAATTCTTTAGTTTTACCTTCATAACTTCTTAAAAGAGGATCAATATCCCATTTATTACATATCTCAACAAATTTTTTTCCTAATTCTTCTTTTCCTACAACAAACTTATTTCCACTGCCATCACCAATAAATAAACCAGCGATATAAAAAAAATCTTCAAAAGTATTTGGTAATTTAATCTTATTGGAATTTTTACCTCTCCATCTTCCAGTTCTGTAAACAATCATATCAATATTATCATAAACATAAGTAGTATCAAGTTTGAATAATTCAGCCAATTTTAATAAATCTATTAGTCTATATCTCTTCCTCCAAGAACCATGATAAAATGATTTATTTTTTAGGTCTGTAGCAATAATTTCTATTATTTTATCTATACCACACTCCAATATTTTTTCTTTTAATAATTCAGCAAAATCTTCTTTTAAAGTTGCATAAAACGGTTTATTGGAAAGTTTGTATAATATCTCTTTTTTAATATCTAAGGTAGAGATTGTATCCAATTTTCTTGAACAAACAATCCTATCTCCTAATCTTATATCTCTAGCCTCTTTTTCAATAAAATCATTATTTCCTAAAACAATATATTTATGTTCTGGTGTAGTACTCATTTCAAAATTATTTCTTAAAATTATTTTAATAAGTTCACCACCAGTTAATTTCCATGCCAATTCTACTGGTTTTTTTTCTATTTCTCCAGTTTCTTTGTTTAATGAAAAAACTTCTATTTTGTTATTATAAATATCATAGATTAGTTCATTTTCTGTTTTTTTAAATTTAGAGCCAATTTTGCTTGATTTTTCAAACAATTCCTTAGCCGTTATTACACTTCCATCCGCTAAAATTAGCCTATTAGAACCACTAATACACTTTCCATGATCAATATGAGCAACAACACCAATATTTCTAATCTTCTCTTTCTTGTGCATTAATCCCTTTATATCATCAATTAAAGCCATTTTATATTATTGCTTTAGGCTTTATTTTTAAAGTTTTCTAAAAATTTTAGAATTAATAATTAATCGGCTTCCCCATCTGGAATCTCAGAAGGGTCGATACGGGATCTATAGGGTCTTTTTTGTTGAGGAGCTCTATTCGCTTGTTCTTCATCTATACGAAAATAAACTATAGGCATAAGAATATCCGAACACATTACTACTGAATTTCTTAAACTACTTCCTATTAGATATGCATTAGCTCTTTCCGGAGCAAAACGCCTAATTGCACTTTCTTTAAAATCTGTATCACCAAAACTTTCAAATTCTGGTCCAGGATAACTAAGAACATGGATATTACTCAAAATCACTGGATTTTCTGCTACTTCATTATTGGTAGCTATGCAAAGTTTTGAGTCTTCTGAATTATCTCCTTCTTTTAAGACTAACTTAACTAATGTTTTTTTAGTTGTTTCTACCATAAAAATGATAATTAACTAGTTTTTTTAAATATATATCATAATACGTTATACATAATTGATTATAATCAATTTTGGACCGAATATTACAAAAGAAGAGAATATATCGGAATGGTAAATTATAGAACTTACAAAACAGGTCCAGGATAAAAATAAAAACTTATGTAGTGTTTTGGTTGATAAGAATACAACTCTTTCTTTTTCGTGAACGTTTTTATTAAAAAGGTTTTATCTAGCACTATCAGATTGTCTTTCTAATTCATTCTTTTTAGCAATAGCATTACTTTTATTATCATTATTATAAGCATTAATTATTTCATCAGCTAATGTGTCGCTTATCTTTCTTTTAGAATTAAAACTTTTACTATAAGCTCCCTGAATCATCATTCTTAAAGCAATATCAATTCTTCTTTGAGGACTGCAATCTACAGCTTGCGGATATCTTGCACCACCATACTCAATTGTAGTAATCTCTTCTCTCGGAGCACTATTTTCTAAAGCCTTAATAAAAACACTAACAGGATTCACATTTGTTTTTTTCTCTATTTTTTTAAACGCTTCTTTGACAATATCATAACACTTTAATTTACCAGTACAACGATAAGAAGTCAATCTATGTTTTTTTCCTTTGTGACCAGGGATCATTAACTTATTAATCAACCTTTCAACAATAGGATTTTTTGATTTATGAAATCTAATTTTAACATTTCTTCCGCTTGTTTTGGGTACTAAAATTGGATTTAAATTTATGTACCTCTTTAAACCCAGATCAATAACTTCTACTTTACTGGTATCCCATATTCCAAATAATTTCAATTCCATTTTTTATTTTTTGGTAGAAGGTACCAGAACATAAGTCATGATGTTCAACGTCTACCTTTTTCTTTTTTACCATGTACTAATGCTTCTAAACTCTGATCATTAACTTTTATAACTTGCCATTTAATAGCCGGAATATCCCCTTTTGCTCTTCCTTTTGTACCACCAATACATTCAACTAAAACTTCATCGTGTTCATCAATAAATTTAATAGCGTTATTTCCAGGAACAAAAGCAGTAATTTGTTTTCCATTTTTAACTAGTTGACATTTAACACACTTTCTCATAGCTGAGTTCGGTTGTTTTGCTTCTTTTTGAACTTTTTCTAAAACAATAGCTTTAGCTTGAGGAGCACCTTTTAATGGGTCACTTCTTTCTTTTAATTTTTTAACACGTCTAACAAACCATGAATCCTTCCATCTGAATTTCTTTCTTCTCTTTTTCAATTTCTTACCAGACATTATCCCTTTAGATTTTTTTCCCATTTTCTTTACATTTTCCTTAAAAAAATAAGAACCCCCGTTCTTATTTATAAATCTTACGATATTATCATCAAAAATTGTATATATCCCCATTAACTACATCAATCTATCCACACCTTATAGAACAGTAAAAAGGTTAGAAATCAAATAATTCTTTTTTATCTGATTCTAAAAGAAAAGATGTTAACGAAATTGTAAATTGTATGAGGAAATATATCCAAGAAGATTTAACATATATCAGAGAACACCATCACTGGTAAAAAAACTAAACAACTTTTATATTTTCAAATTTAAAATATCTTGAAACTACATTTTTCAAATTATTCAAATTTTTATTATTTCTTCCAATGATTTTAGCCTTTAAACCAATTCCATTAACTTTTACATTTATTATTTTTTTACTATCACTAAGACTTACCTCCTCGATATGTAGGGGCGCAAGAAAATTTTGAATAAATTTACAAACATCATCATTAAATTCAATAATCTTTACTTTCTTTTTTAACAAAGCTTCAATCTTCTTTATTTTAACACCCTTTCTTCCAATAGCCTTGCCCATATCACCTTTATTTACGATAAATGTTATATTTTCACTAACCAAACAATCCTTAACTTTAACACCGCCAACCTTTTCAAATAAATTCATTAATTGAATAGTATTTGTATCATATTTTATTCCCATTTCAACCTACCACAGAACCAGCGTATAATTTAAAAATATTATCATTAGTTTCTTATTTCTTATTTTCTTATTTAAAGTTTTCTATATTTTTCATAAATAATTATTTTCCGTAAACGTTTTTGCTTGCAAAAAGGTTTTTTCCGTGAACGCTTTTCCTAAAAGGATTCAATAACTTAAAACACTAATAGAAAAACTCTTCTTACAAAGCAAACCAACTTCCTCATTTGGTTGCTTTAATTTCTCAACTTTCACATTACCAATCTTAGCCAAATACTTTATCTCTTCTTCAATGTCTTTAGAACAATTAGAAGCTAAAAATATCTTAGTGATCTCGCCTCTTCTTAATTTTTTTATGGTCCTATCTTTACCTAAAATTATTTTCTTTTCCTCAACAGCCTTTTTTAATTCACTTACTGTCATTTTCTTTCTTCACATTATTTACCATTTTAGCTAATAAACCAGGTAAACCCGTACCTAAAGGAACCGGTTGATTTAACATTACATTTTCAATAACACTATTCAACTCATCTTCATCACCAACAAAAGCAGCATCAACAATATGTTTTAGTGGTGTTTCAAAACTTGCCCTTGCTAAAACACTCTCTTTTCCTCCAGTGATACCACTTCTAGTAATCCCTTTAACTACCCCACTATTCGTCATCATGTCAGCAACAAGCATAATATGTCTTATATCCACATCTAATCCCTGTTCTTGAATAACTTTTATTGCTTCATCAATTATTACCTGTCTAGCAGCCTCTATCCCCAAAACATCAGCAACTTCAAAAAGATCATTGCTTATTGTCCTTGTATCATCAACTTCTTCTAACTTTAAAACACCTTTTAAATTTGTACCAGCAGTTACTATCATAAACTCATTTGTATTTTTTATAATAACTGGTAAAACTTGCTTAACACCCTTAACCCCTTGTATTAAAACCTTTTTAAGTTTTTCTTTTAACTTATATAATTCCTGTAAATTAATTTGTTTGGTGTCTTTTAAAACCAAAACATTATTCTTAAGTTTTATATTAACATTCTTTAAGGATTTTGACAGTGTTTTTAATAATACTGCTTCAGTAATACCTAAATGTTTCATACCGTCTTTTTTCAAACTCACATGAATATTAAGATTGACTACATCTAATAAAAATTCTGATGCAATTTCCTCTAATTTTGTCTCTTTTATTTTAGCTGCAACATCCCTAGCTAATTCTTTGTCTCTTGCATATTTCCCATTTAAATAAACAGACATCATTGGTGTACTTGGGGTTCTTCTTGCATCAAATATTTCAATTAGTCTCGGTAAACCAACTGTAACACTCATCTCTGCAACACCTGCAAAGTGAAATACATTTAATGTCATTTGTGTTGATGGTTCTCCAAAACTTTCAGCAGTAATTACCCCAATAGCTTCACCCGGACTAATTTTAGCATTTTTATACTGATTTTCAACTTCCTCTAAAATCTGTTTAAGTTGAGTTTTATTTAATTTTCTTTTTTTAACTTCCTTATCAACTTTATCTAAAATATTTTCCGGAATCCTGCCTTTATACTCTTCTATCACTCTCCAACAACCCTCTCAACTATTTTCTTAACATTTATAGTGCCGTTCTCACTTTTTGAAACATCAATACCGTCTTCACCATACTTAAATTGGATAATTGATTTATTAGCATCCCTAACTGTATGATCATACTCTATCTTTAAATCTTGAAGTGCATTAGCTAATCTTCTATACAAATAACCAGATTTTGGTGTTCTTAATGCAGTATCCATTAAACTATCTCTACCAGTCATTGCACCAAAGAAAAATTCATACGGTTTTAAACCATCTTTAAAACCACCACCAATAAAACCTCTTGCATCTGCACTAAAATCATTTTTCTTAAACATTGATAAAGTTCTTTTATAATAACCATTACCGATTCTCTGACCTCTCAAAGATTGCTGACCAACACAAGAAGACATTTGAGCCAAATTTAATAAATTACCCTTAGCTCCTGAATTAACCATTATAATTGTAGGATTTTTTTCATTTACAAACTCTGAGACAATTTTACCAACAGTATTTCTTGTATTGTTTAATAATTCAAGTATTCTTAATTCCAGTGTTTCTTCTAATGTTTTACCAGGAAACGCTTGCATCTCCCCACTCTTATACTCTTTAATAAACTCTTCAATTTTTATAAGTGCTTCTTTTTTTAACCTATTAATCTCATTTATAGCACTTTCAGGTAAATCAGTATCACTTATTGAAGTTGTAAATCCTTTTTTGATCAATGCCTGTACACCCAATCTAAATATTTTACCTAATAAATCCAAAGTAGTAATCTGATCGTAAGCCCTATGAATCTCCCTTATTAGTGTTCCATTCTCTTCACCAATAGAATTCTCGTCGATTACACCACTTACTAACTTACCGTTTTTTATCAAAATATAAGCATCAATACTGCATTTATTATTTTTATATTTATCACATTCTTTACACGATTTGGTTTTACACGCCTTACTTCTACCTATAAAATTAAGGTCTTTTAGTAGTAAACAACTAAATATTTCTTTTCCAGTAACCTTATCATTTAATTTTTCAAAGAGATTAGAATTATATACACCAATATTAATCAACATTTGTACAGCCTCATCTTTGTCTAAAACCATTTCTTTTGTTAATAAATAATTACCACTAACAGCATCCTCTACACACCCGATAACATTCAAACCATTCTTTGGTGTTATTATTTGGGTTTGAACTTCCATTAAGATTTCTGCTTCTGCTTTTGCCTCTTCATTTTGAGGAATATGCAAATTCATTTCATCACCATCAAAATCAGCATTATACGGGTGACAAACAGCCGGGTTTAATCTAAATGATCTGCCCGGTAAGACTTTGATTCTATGGCACATTATTGACATTCTGTGCAAACTTGGTTGTCTATTAAAAATAGAAACATCGCCATCCATCAAATGTCTTTCAACAATAAAACCCGGTTTTAATTCATCTAATAATTGTTCTTGTGTTTCTGGTGTTATTTTTCTTCTTTTACCATCCTCAGTTATAGCATAATTAGCACCCGGATAAACACTTGGTCCTCTTTTAATAAACTCTTTTAATCTCTCTATATTCCATTCATTAACTATTTCAGGAACAGTTAAGTCCATAGCTACAGATTTTGGGATTCCAACCTCATTAAAATCAATATTTGGATCCGGACTTATAACTGTTCTTGCAGCAAAATTAACTCTCTTACCAATAAGATTATGCCTAAATCTACCTTCTTTACTTTTTACTCTCTCTGTTAAAGTTTTAAGAACTCCACCGCTTCTATGTCTTGCAGGAGGTATTCCGGCTATAGTATTATCAAAAAAAGTTGTGATATGGTATTGTAACAAATCCCATAAATCTTCTATTATAATCTCAGGAGCACCAGCATTTATGTTTTCAAATAATCTTTGATTTATTCTTACAACATCACCCAGTTTATGTGTTAAATCATCCTCGCTTCTCTCACCACTCTCCAAAGTAATAGAAGGTCTCATAGTTGCTGGAGGAATTGGCATTACAGTTAAAATCATCCACTCTGGTCTTGCAACTTCAGGATTTAAACCTAATAATATACAATCCTTATCATCTACTTTTTCTAATTTTATTCTTATATCTATAGGTGACAATCTTTTATTTTCTTCTAGAAAAGTACTTGGTTTTTCTAATTTTATAACCGTTTGCTTAACACTGCAATGTGGACATTTTTTAACATTTTTTAGATTATTAATTATGCTTCTTATTTTTTTTCTCATAACATCGCTA
>Ga0209541_10009358_pt1 | contig 15891 bp, 14 predicted proteins | sample RifCSPlowO2_01_FD_184027 | JGI IMG/M metagenome (GOLD analysis project Ga0209541, IMG submission 184027) | Groundwater microbial communities from Rifle, Colorado - Rifle CSP2_plank lowO2_0.1 (SPAdes) (version 2) | ecosystem: Environmental > Aquatic > Deep subsurface > Groundwater | place...
GATTCAGCTGAGTCGGAAATAAAATGGAGCTTGTGTTTTTTAGCTAGTTTAGAAAAAGCATCAAAATCAACCGGGTGGCCGTAAAGATCAACTGTCATAAGTGCCTTGGTTTTTTTAGTAATTGCCGCTTCCACCTGGTTTAAATCCAAATTTAGAGTTTTTGGGTCAATATCCACAAATACCGGTTTGGCGCCGACATAAGTGACGGTGTTGGCTGAAGCCACAAAACTTAAGGCGGGAACAATAACTTCATCTCCTTTACCTATTCCCAGAGCGATTAAGGCCAAATGCAAAGCAGCTGTCCCATTGCAAACCGGTAAGGCATAAGTGGTGTTGACAGTTTGAGCAAACTGGTCGGCAAATTCCTCGACAAAACTGCCTATAGAAGAAATCCAACCTGTGTCTAAAGCCTTATTCACTAATGCTTTCTCAATCGGACCAAACTCAGGCTTGGCTAAAGGAATAAAAGACTGATTCATTTAAAGATATTTTACACTTTAGTTTTAATAAATATTTCTCTTAATAAATATTTAATAAACAATAAGCCTGTAGGAATGGCGGTTGAACCCGATTGACCTCCTAAACGATTGCCTTCTCGCGTAGGAACTTCCGCTATCTTTAAACCTAATTTTAGCGCCCGAATCGACATTTGATATTCGATCACATAACCAGGAGCATCCAAATTAAGTTGATTAAAGGCGTGTTTAGTAATCGCCCGATAACCGTTGATGCTGTCGGAAAATTTGCCGCCCCAAAACCAATTGACCAGAAAAGTGAAACCCTGGTTAGCCCAAGCCCGGAATTTTAATATCTTGTCGTCTTCTTCGTTGCGCGCTTGGGGTAAAAACCGACTGGCAATTGCCAAATCATATCCCTGCCTTAATAAATCTAAAAGTTTAGGGATGTCTTGAGGATTTTCATTACCGTCAGGGCTGAAAAAAACCAGATGTTCTCCTTGAGCTTTGGCTACGGCTAAACGAAAGGCTTCGCCTCTTCCTGGACTGCTTTGATTAATTAAGCGCAGATGGTTCTTTCTGACAAAATTCTTGGTCCCGTCGGTTGATTTAAAATCAACTACCAGCGTCTCGTCCACTTGGTTAAAGGGAATTTTTTTGATCAACGCCGTCATCCCGACAATTTCGTTTCTGGTTAAAATCACCAAGGTGGATTTAAGAGTTTTTCTGGACATAATTCCGGTAGTAATCAATCACTTGGGGTAACCCTTGTTTGAGTTTAGTTTTAGCTGTGAAGTTCAAAAAATTTTTTGCTTTGGTCACCGCACAATTTCTCCTGGGCTGACCATTAGGTCTTTTTGTGTCAAATTTAATTTTCGTTTCCTTTCCGGAAAGTTCAATAATCAGTTCTGCCAAATGCTTAATGCTGATTTCTTCGGTTGTTCCCAAATTGACCGGGTCGGGCACGGGATATTTCTCCAGAGCCAGCATCATACCGCTGACTACATCACTGACAAAAATAAATGAGCGGGTAGCCGAACCGTCTCCCCAGACCACCAACGGATTTTCGCCGTCAATCACTTTTTTGACCAGGGCCGGAATCACATGGGATCTATCCGGATCAAAATTGTCTCCGGGACCATAGGCATTATAGGGTCGAACTATGCCTATCTTCATCCCATATTCCTGTACATAAGATTTGGCTAAAATTTCCGCCATTCTTTTTGACCAACCATAACCATAATTAGACGGCTCTGGTTCGTCTTTAAAACCTTCAGTTTCAGGTGTCGGGACAGTGCAAAATCGCGGGTAAACGCAAGCCGAAGACACGATTAACACTCTGTGTGCTTTTGCCTTTCTGGCCGCCTCTAAGACATTTAAGGTCGGTAACAGGTTTTGATAGAGCAAGCCTGCCGGGTGGGCTTGATTATAGTGAATCCCGCCCACCGCTGCGGCTAAATGAAACACTAAATCATGCCCGGCAATCGCCCTCTTGACGGCATCTGCCTGAGAAAGATCCGCTTCCTGCCTTGAGGGAGCAGTGACTTTGGCACCGGTTTTTCTCAGGGCAGCCACTAAATGCGAGCCGATAAAGCCCGTGCCGCCGCTGACAAACACGCGTTTATTTTTGTAAAAATTCATACAGTTTGACGGCAAGGTAACGAACATCAGCCGTCGTCATATAAGGATGACAACCAAAGTAAAATCCTTTCTGGTTAATTATTCTGGCAACCGGAAATTTTGACTCAAGGTTGCCAAAAGTTTTTTTGTAGGCCGGCTGGTTCAATAAAGGCAAAAGTTCTCTTGTAGCAATGCCGCAGGATTCAAGCCAGTAAATCAATTCCCATTTGTCGATATGCGGATCCTTGATCAATAAAGGAAACATCATGTAGGCGTGTTCAAAGCCAACTGGCGCTTCAGGTAATTGAAGTTTATTTTCCAGTGGTTTTAACAGCTTAATTAACAAACTCGCCAGTCGCTGTCGCCGCTGAAGCTGTTTTTTATACTCAGCTCCTTCCAGTTGACTCAAACCGATTGCCGCTTCCAGTTCGGTCAAGCGAAAATGCCAACCAGTTCGGTCAAATTGAAAACGGGAACGAATCACTGTTTTGTCTTGCTGATTCTCATCATTCACTGAAAGATAGTGATCGCTGCGGCCGTGGAATAAAAAGCTTCTGGCAATTGATTCTATTTTTTTATCATCCCCCACCAAAAAGCCGCCGACCCCGGTCGGCAGTAAATGTGCTACATAGGTAGAAAAAGCGGCCAACTCTCCCCAGCTGCCGACCGGTTTTCGCTTAACCTTCACGAACATAGCATCACACGAATCCTCTAAAACTTTCAGTTGGTATCGTTTGGCCGTCTTAATAATCTCGGGCATATTGGCCGGCAAACCCAAAACGTGGACGGGAATAATCGCCCTGGTTTTTTTGCTAATGTGTTTGGCAATTTGTTTCGGATCAAGATTATAGGTGTTAAATTCCACATCAACAAAAACCGGCTTTAAGCGCAAATGGTAAACAATGTTAGCCGTGGCTACAAAAGAAATTGCCGGAACCAAGACTTCGTCTCCATCCTGCCAACCATAACGTTCTTTAAGGCTAGCCAATCCTACCAACAGTGCTCCTGTGCCTGAAGAGGTAAAAATCGCCCATTTCCGCCGGTGCAACCGGGCAAACATTTTTTCCAGCTTTTGAGTAAACGGACCGTAAGTTAACCGGCTGGTTATCAATATTTGATTTATATATTTTTTTGCCAACTGATTAAGCTTGACGTCTCCTATTCTTACCTGGCGTTTTCTCATTAAAGTGATTTTAACACAAGGGTATAATGCTGATATCAATATGAAAGTTCTTTTGATTAACTACGAGTACCCTCCTTTGGGCGGCGGAACGGGAATTGCCAATCAGTATCTGGTCAAAAAGTTTAAGAAACTGCCCAATTTAACTCTCGATGTTCTAACCTCGTCTGTCGGTAGTTTCCAAAACCGGCGTCTACCCCCCAATACCCGTCTCGTTCGCTTAAATATTGGCAAAAATCTGCACAACCTGCACCACCAAAGCTATCTGAATTTATTGCGGTTTTTTTGGCACAGCACCTGGTGGACACTTAAACATAAAAAAGATTACGACTTAATCCACGCTTTTTCCGGCTTGCCGGGAGGTATTACTGCTTGGCTTTCCGGGTTACCTTATTTAGTTTCCTTTCGCGGCGCTGAAGAGCCCGGCTACGAACCTCGCCACGATTTGTTGCTGAAATTAATCAAACCCTTACTCAAAGTTGTTTATTCCCGGGCAAGATCGTTGGACGCCAACAGCCAGTATCTTAAACAGCTGGTATTAAAATCATTTCCCGGATTAAAAATAAAAGTTATCAATAACGGCGTTGATAGGGCTAAATTTTATCCGCCAAAAAACCCGGTGACCCAACCGATCATTCTTTGCACCAGCCGTTTTGGCGCCAGAAAAGGAGTGGAATATCTAATCCAAGCGCTAGCCTTAGTACCCAAAGCCAAACTATTGCTCGTCGGTACAGGTAAACTCGAGTCAAAAATGAAACAGTTGGTCAGAAAGTTACATTTATCTTCAAGGGTTGAGTGGTTAGGGGTGGTACCCCACGATCGCTTGGGGCCAATTTACCGCCGGGCAAAAATTTTTGTCTTGCCCAGCTTATCCGAAAGCCAATCCAATTCCCTGCTTGAGGCTTTAGCTTCCGGGTTACCGGTGGTGGCCACTAATATCGGCGGTAATCCGGAATTAATTAATTCTCAAAACGGCATTTTAGTGCCTCCGGCAGACAGCCAGGCACTGGCCGAAGCGATCATCCAAGCTTTAAATCGACGGTGGCAGAAAATCAGTTTGGGACAAAAATTTTCCTGGAAACATTCAGCTAAAGAATATTGGCGATTATATTCACAATATTCTTTTTCAGGTCATGATACTGCCTAACGTAGTTATAAGAGTTAACTGCCAATTGCCGCCGTAACTGATTATTTTTTAAAACTTTCTTCAGCAATTTTTCCATTTGATCTTCGTCACCGTCGGCACAAAAACCGAGTCGATATTTATCGATGATTTTATCCGGATTAACTTTATAGGAAATTACCGGGACCAGGTTTTGCCACGCCTGGATAAAAGTGTTGGGAAAACCTTCACTAAATGATGTCGACACAAATATTTTTGCTTTTCTAAAATATGAGTCAATCCGGTTAAAAGGAACCCAGGGAATAAATTTAAGATTGGGAATTTTTTGGGCTTTAGTCTCAATAATTTTAAAATAATTTGGATTATTTTCTGCCGGTGGGCATATCATTGTAAATTTTTCCTGGGGAAATTTTTGTGCCAGTCTGATGAACATTTCCGGCTGTTTCCAGTCTTCTGCCCTGGCCACCCACAAAACTCCTTCTTTTCTAACTCGGTCGTCTGGCAGGGGCTTGAGCGGAAATCCGGAAGCGACTACCACGCTTTTATTCCGGTATTGTTCAGCTAGATAACTTTGCTGCTTTTTCGTCTGGCAGATAATTTTATCGGCCAATTTTAACCCAAGTAAAAACAGTTTTCCCCGCCAGCCGTTTCTCTTCACAAAATCACCATTTATATCTTGCTCATGGGCCACCATAAAAATAAATCTTTTCTCCAACATCCGGCAAACTAAAGCGATTAGTCCTGTTTCGGCGCTAGCCGCCCGCTGAATATAAACATCGGCACAAATCATATTCAATTGCCCCAATAGTTGGATAAAAAACTGCCAATAATTACCTAAAGAGGCTAATAACAACTGATTAACTTGTATTGCCCCAAATGTTTCCTGCCGATTATTTTTTTTATTATCTGTCAAAAAAATAATCTTAAATCTTTTATTTCTGGCCAGCTCTTTGGCAAGAAAATACAATTGAATCTGCGCTCCCCCAAAAACTATTTTTGACCGAGCATTAAATAAAGGATAAGCAAACCAATCAATAAAACAAATTTTACTAAATCTCATTTTTTAATCTTTATGATTAAAGAATATCCCATTGGCATGGAGGTTAAGGCGTACTCCCAATATTCACCAATAAATCCTTTTTTATTGCGATAAAAATCGCTGACTTTTTCAACGACTAATCCAAGTAAATTATTAATTAAATAAAACGGGAAGATTAACTTAAAAGAGCCGAATAAAATTCTCAAACAGTAGTTAGGAAAAAGAAAAAGTGAAGCTAATATATTGTTACTTTCTTTTAAATACATTAGCTCGTCTTTTTTGAAAAGTTTTTTTAGTTTATATTTGGTAAAGCGTTGAAAGTCATCGGGTACGCCATGTAAAGGAAAAACAAAGGGCAAAGAAATAAACACCAAGCCATTATTTTTAATGACCCGCCTTAATTCTTTAATAAATAAATATTCATTGTCAGAATGTTCTAAAACTTCTGAAGCAATGACCGCATCAAAGATATTATCTTTAAATGGTAAATGATGATTATCAGCAATCACCTCAGCCAATGAATCTTGACTAATATCAACTCCGATCAATTGGCTATTGGGAAAAAGCGATTCAAATGGTTTATCACCACAACCCAGATCCAGAATGATCGAATTTTTCCCCGCTTTTTTCACCAGTTTTACAAATTTATTCATAGTTTCTAAGAAACTCTTAATCATTAAATAAGAAAAATCGTAGAGCCGCGGATTTAATCTGATATTTCTGCCTGTTTTTTTTCCAACAAGTGACTTCCCTTTATGATTTATCTGATCTTGAAAGAAAATAAATCGGCCATATTGACGCCGGTAATTTTTACTTTTTAAAAGCGTTTCAATTTTAACCATAGTTTGTCAATTATATATCCTATCGTTAAGCCTATAAACGGCAATGACTGAGTCATCGAACGATACTCAACCAAATTTTTGGCTGCCAGAAAAAAATGCGGCAATTCCAACACAAACACCATTAGCAAAACATATCTTAGTCGCCGATTGAAAAACAATAGCCAGGCGCCAAGAAAAAATAACAAATAACCAATCGGGTTGTCTTTGAAGTAAAGAGACTGGAATGTTTTTATCGTTCCCCTCACAGTGGAAATTACCAGATCGGGCAAAGTGTGCAGCTTAAAAAAATAGGTAAAGGCGGAAATGGACGGCCCCTGAAATGGGTTAAGCGTCATTGACTCTTTTGACGGAAAACCTGGCTGGCCGGCAAACTCGACGTTAGCATTCCACTTTAAGTGCATCTCTTCCGAGTAATTCCAGGTTTGATAAGTTTTTAAATTGGTGGCAATTAGCGGCCAAGCTATAAGCAACAACATTGCTGTCAAAATCACCCCATGTTTTAGTTTTCGTTTGGCGATTACGAAAATCAAAGTCAGGCCGATTAACTGAATCAAGGAATGCAGCCGCAAATAAATTGAAAATAAGCTCGTGAAGAAAACGGCGATTCTACTGCCAAGTCTTTTGAGGCCGGTTTCGAATAATAAATAAACAAAAAGCGTAATAATAAAAGTAAACGCGGAATCCCTTAAGCCCCGGGCCGATAGCTGAATTAAGTATGGATGAGTGCCGATAAATAAAGCCGCTACTAATCCAACAGCAAAAGACTTAATTTTTTTACCGTACCAAAATACCAAAAGAATTGTCAACCAGTGAAAAATCAAGCTTGAAAATCTGATACCCATTTCTGATCCAAAGCCGAAAATCTTCCAGAAAGCAATAATAATTAAGGGGTTGAGACTTTCTTTGTTACCGCAATAATTTCCTAGTAAAGCCGATTTTAAATCTAAGGAAAGAAACCGGGGCACCTCTTGGGTTAAACAAATCACGTCGCTGTCAAAAGCACGGTAGCGGTAGTCATATAAATTTTTTAAAGACAAGTGTAGGCCAATCATTAAAACTAAAAACAACAATATGAGTTTAAGTTTGGTTTGCCTTTTGTGTTTTATAATCAGTAATATGGGAAGAAAAATTGTCGTCAGCATCAATGTCAGCGGCGGAAAAATGATCGGTCGGGCAAAAAACAATAGGTAAAAATCATAGAGGATCACGACGGTTGTGCCAGATAAGCTGTCGTTGACGGCTTCTATTTTTATAAAAAATCGGTCTCTGCCTGCTACATATTTTGACAGGTCAACAGTTACTAAATGCTCAAACCGGTTATTGGTAATCACCGGTAGCCAAGTTTGCCGATCAGTGGAAACGCTGACTCGGTTACTGCCGGGGTTGGGATGGGTTAAAGATAATTGCAGAATCGCCACCCTAGCTTCGGCCGGTTGAAACAATTCATATATGGCCAGTCCCTGAGTTTGCGGTTCCAAGGACAAATCGATCGCATCCTTCTCCGACCAGCCGGAAAACTCAATGGCATCGGATCGTAGCTTATCGAAATTTCCCCATAATCTCCCCAACTTGACTTCACTAACCAGATTTTTTCCATTAAAAGAATTAAAGGAATCTGCCAAAGAATGCCAATAGATAATAAAATTGGTAAACAAAACTAAAATTATCAGTAAAAAATTTTTCGTATGCTACAATTTTATCTGTTAAAGCTCTATTATGAAACCGGTAAAAATTTGCTTTATTTCTTTAAACAGCTATCCTCTTTTTATCAAAAATTCCATGGATTATTTTGGCGGCGCCGAAGTGCAAATGAGTTTAATCGCCCAGGAACTAGCCAAAGACAAACGCTTTAGAGTCAGTTTGATCACCGGTGACTACGGTCAACCGCCGATAATCAAGCAAGGCCGTCTAACCTTACTCAAGACTAAGTTGATTGATTTTTTAACAGTTCTAAAAACAATTGACGCCGATATTTACGTAGAAAGGACCATTAATCCTAAGGTGTTTTTGGTCGGCTGGTGGTGTCGTTTGTTTAAAAAGAAGTTCATTTATATGGTGGCCCACGATTGGGACTTAAATTATTCCCGCTTAAAGCTGGCAGATTTAATTATCGCCCAACATCAACATCAAAATTTTACCCTAAAACAAAATTTAAAGCTCAAAAATTTGGTGATGCCTTCGCTGCTAAAAATAAAGACCAAAAAGAAAAAGTTCAGTCGTCAATATGTTTTGTGGGTGGGCCGGGCAGACGAGTGGAAAAATCCACTTGATTTTATTGACCTTGCCCGACACAATCCTCAAGAAAAATTTGTGATGATCTGTCGTCAAGGCAGGAATAAAACATTATTCAATTTCGTTAAAAATCAGGCTACGTCACTAACCAATTTAAACTTTGTCCCAGCTGTATCAGCGGGAAAAATTTCAACTTTTTTCCGGCAAGCTAAAATCCTGGTTAACACCTCAACCGCCGAGGGTTTTCCTAATACTTTTTTACAAGCTGGGGCTGCCAATACTCCGGTTTTATCTTTTAAAGTTAATCCTGATAAATACATAATTAAATATGGTTGCGGCTTGGTGGGCAAAAACCGATTCCAAGAAATTTTGGCCAAACCGGTCAGATTAAAAATTATGGGTCAAAACCATTATCAATATGTAAAAAAACACCATAGTTTAAAAAATCTCGATATTTTAAAAACAACTCTCGTTCAGTTATGCCAATAAATAGAAAGAAGGTTATCTGGACATGTTTAGGTTTATGGTTGCTTTTTTGCGCAATTGCTTTTAATCGAGCTAAATTTGATGATTATGTCCATTTAGAAGGAGATACCTGGGAATATCAATCCATGGCTATTAATTGGGCCAGGGGCAAGAGTTTAATGACCGAGGGGGCTTTTGGAGATTATCACAAAGACTACAAATTCCATCCGGTGGCGGAAATATATCAACCCCAACTTGATTATATGCTCAAAAAGGGTAAGTCTGGTGGAGATACCAAATTTTACCGCACTCCAGGTTATATTATATTTTTGGGGACTATTTACAAGCTTTTTGGTGTTTCCCCATTAATTGCCAAGCAAATTCAATTGTTACTAATTACTTTCATTGCCGCCTGCCTACCCTTTATCGGTTTTAACTACTGGAACCAGCGTGGTTTTATTGCAGGGATATTGTCAGGATTTATTTTTTTACAAGAATATGCTCAAAATATTTCCCAAAATACCGGCATTACTTATCCAGCGCAAATTATGACCGAAATATTGATTACTTTTGGTTTGCTGATTTTCGTTTTAGCATTTATCTACTGGCAAAAACGTAAACATTGGCCCCGGGTTTTATTATTAGGCTTAATTACCGGTATTAATTTGTTAATCAAAGGTTCCACTATGTTTATAGTGCCACTAACATTGGCCTATTTCAGTTATTTATTTATTAAGCAAAAATTGAAATTGAATGTTCTACTGATTTTCATTGTCGGTGTAGTCATTACCGTTGCCCCCTACTCGATTTATGCCTCAATTAAATCAAGTCAATTGGTTATTTTATCCACTCAAGCCAGGGTGGTTATCTTGGGAGGTAATAATGAATTCGCAGCCGATGGCACCTGGCATCGAGAAGGCTATCCGCCAAACAACGAAACCTCATTTTACGCCCAACCGAAAATTAGATCACTGCCACTATTGACTCAGGTAATCGTTTTTTACAAACAACATCAATATCTTCTTCCGCAAATTTTTATTGCCAAAATTATTAGCGGTTTTTATTTGTTTAAATATTTGCCCGTGGCTTTAATCTTGTCGATCTATCATCTGTTAAAAACCCGCTCCCTTGGGCTACCAGTTCCATTTCTAATTTTATTTTTAAATTTTTTGCTTTTGACTCTACTAACTTTTGGTTTACCCAGATTTATTCAAGTCATTGATTTTGTTTTTATTTTAACCGCCACTAATTATTTATTGGAAATATTGATTGATACCCAACATTACATTAAAAAATTAAAATTATTTTGATTTAATGTACTGTTTTATTACTGTCTCAGGAGCTCCGCTTCTTTTTATTTGCCCATTTTGTAGCCAAATTACCCGATCGCAATATTCTTTAATGTTTTCCAAACTGTGACTGATTAAAATCACGGTTTTACCCTGACGCTTCATCGTTTTAAACACCCTGTTGGTCTTTTGCTGAAATTGATAATCCCCAACGGCTAAAATTTCATCTAACAAGTAGATGTCGCCATGGGCCTGAAAAGCAATGGAAAAACCCAGGCGAACCTGCATACCCGATGAAAAATTTTTCAATTTTTGATTAATAAACGGGGCAATCCCGGCAAATTTAACTATTGTTTCAAACTTCTCAAAGATTTTTTTGCGACTCATACCCAAAATTACCCCATTTAAAAAAATATTGTCACGAGCAGATAAATCAGGATTAAAACCCACTCCCAACTCTAAAAATGGCACTATTTTGCCGCTAACCTCAATCTTGCCCCGATTAGGTTCATAAATTCCGGCAATTATTTTTAGTAAGGTAGACTTGCCTGAACCGTTCGGACCGATAATTCCTAACCACTCTCCAGCCTTAACCTCCAGGTTAATTTTTTTTAAAACAGTCAGTGTTTTAAAAGATTTCGAAGATTTAAAGTTAACAAAAAATTCTCTCAATGAATCCTGTTTGGCAAGCGGAATTCTAAAAGTTTTAGTGACATTTTTAAGTTGAATGGCCAAAGTCATAGTCGTTTAGAAATTTTCAGCTACCGATGTTATATTTTTCTTAAACCAATAAAGTCCTAGAAATAAAAAAACTGCCGCTAGGCTGAAAGCGTATAGGGTATGCGTCCAAGATAATTGATAACCAGAAACTAGCACATTTTGACTTTGGGTAATTACTACTGCCAAAGGATTTAAAAGCAATATTTGCTGAAATCTACTGGGAATAATACTTAAAGGGTAAATAATCGGAGTCAAATAAAAAATCAACCTTAACAAAATTTCGCTGACGGATAGCAAGTCTCTTAACCTAATATAGCTGATGCTAATAAATAAATTTATACCTAAAATTAAGGCGGTTAATATCAAAATATGTAAAAAAAAGTAAGGTAAATACAATAATGAACCAGACGGCCTCACCCATAACCAAAAAATAAAAAATACTATCAAGGAAAAGAAAAAGCTGATAAAAGAGTTAACTACTGAAGTAAAAATTGCCATAACTTTAGGAAAATTAACCTTAAGAATAATCGAAGATTTTTCATAAAGGCAACTTACCCCTCTTAAAACAGCTTCTTGAAAATAAGAATAAATAATAATACCCAAAAGCAGATTTAACTTGTAAAAAGGGTCTTGGTTTTTAAAAAACCAAGAAAAAACCACCATTAAAGTCAAAAACAGTAGAAATGGTTTGAGTAGCACCCAGGCAAAACCTAAAGCAGAATTATGATAACGCATCACGAAATCAGTCCTAACCAATTCGTAAAACAAATCCCAGTTGTTGTTGTTTTTCCGCTGATTAATTCTCATATCCGGTATTATACTAATTTCGAGACGATTGTTAACAATCCTTTATTATCAATTTTTAAATTTGGATACATTAACCTAATTTCCTGATGAATGGTGCCATTATCCTCAATAAAATAAACGAAGTTATCCGCCAAATAAGGCAATACACTTTTAATCGTGTTAATTATAGTTTCCCTGTCGTGAACACCATCATCAATGGCAATGTCAATTTTTTCTCCTAATAATATTTTTCCCAAAAGCTTGGTGTTATCCATATACATGTCCAGTTCGTAAAGTTTTGGTTGATTGTATTTAAAGGCGCCAAGTTTTTTTAAATGGCTTAGGTTATTTTTCATATAACTCAAGTCGATATCAAATCCTAGTATCTTTCCATTAGGAAACAAGTCGCACCAAATCGCTAAACCAGTCCCCTGTAGAATACCGAATTCAGCTATAGTGATTTTATGATCATTCTTAACAAAAAAATCAAGGTATTGGGCATATTTTGCCGCATAATTTAAATACAACATTCTATCTCCCCCTCTCATTCCTCCTTGGTTTAATTGCTTTTTACTCCGTGGATCCTTTGGGCTAGCTTTTTTTCTAAAAATATTACTCACCATACCGCCATATTCAATTTCTGTACCGATTAACCAATCTTTAGTTCCCGGCAAAGAAATTATTTTTTTTAACTTAAAATACTGACTTTTCCAATCCATAAGTGGTATCAATTTAATCTAAGATTTATAATAGCATAAACGTATTTATGCAGAATTTTATTCAGGAATTAATTAACTATCAAAAAGATAAATTTCTGGTGGAAAAAGCCTACCGGAATATTTTCCACCGTCGGATAAATTGGCATCAACCAACCACATTCAACGAAAAAATAAACGTTTATAAAATCTCGCCTGAGATTGAAAAACTTTGGCTCTATACTGACAAATTAGCAGTTAGAAGATACGTGACCAAAACAGTCGGAGCGCAAATTTTAAACCAAGTCTTCGGCGTCTATCGCAACCCCGAAACAATAAATTTTAAAGCCTTGCCTGATAAATTTGTTCTCAAAACCACCCATGGTTCTAACTGGAATATAGTCTGCAAAAATAAAACTGAACTTAATTGGCATTTGGCCAAACAACAACTCAAGGTCTGGTTAGCCACGAACTATTATTCTCTCTTCCAAGAAAGACAATATAAGCTTATCAGGCCCAAAATTATGTGCGAAAAATACCTCGAAGATAAACAGGGAAATCTTACCGATTATAAGTTTTTTTGCTTTCACGGCCGGCCGCGCTTCATTCAGGTGGATATTGACCGGCATACCCGTCACCGAAGAAATTTTTACACCCCCGAATGGAAAAAAATTTATTTTTCCCATATTTACCGATCAACCACCAAAATAATCACGCCACCAAGAGATCTTAAAAAAATGCTGGCGATCGCCAAAAAGCTTTCAGCCAAGTTTCGCCACGTCCGGGTCGATCTTTATAACTTTGACCGTAAAATTTATTTTGGCGAACTGACCCTAACCCATGGTAGTGGTCTGCACCCATTTCAACCGCAGAGATATGATCATATAATCGGTCAGTACCTTTAATATGTGCGGAATTGTCGGTCGATTAAATTTTAACGATCAGCGGGTCAACCCAAATGAATTGCATCTGATGTGTCAAGCGATAAGTCATCGCGGTCCCGATGATCAAGGAGTTTGGCATAAAGGCCCAATCGGATTAGGTAATCGCAGGCTATCAATTATCGATTTAAGTTCGGCTGGCCACCAGCCAATTAGTAATGAGGATAAAACTATCTGGATCACTTTTAACGGTGAAATTTATAATTTTAAAGAGCTAAGGCGCCGGATGATAAAAAAGGGCCATCGGTTCCGTTCCCACACTGACACAGAAATAATTGTCCATCTTTGGGAAGAATATGGGGTTAATTGTTTAAAATATTTGCAGGGAATGTTTGCTTTAGCTTTATGGGACGATCGGAAAAAAATTCTATTTCTAGCCAGAGACCGCATGGGTAAAAAGCCATTAAAATATTATTTAGATAATCAAAAAATAATTTTTGCCTCAGAACTCAAAGCCATTCTCCAGGCTAATAATGTAAAGAAAGAGCCAGATCTAAAAGCCATTGATTTGTATTTTGGACTTGAAGCCGTGCCGGCCCCGTGGACTGGGTTTAAACGAATTAAAAAACTGCCCCAAGCTTCGTACTTGTTGGTCAAAAACAACCAGGTAATAATCAAAAAATACTGGCAGCTTGATTTTTTACCTAAACTGGAGCTTGGCGAACCGGAACTCAAGCAAGCCGTTCTCGATACTTTAACCGAAGCTGTAAAGTTAAGAATGGTTGCCGACGTCCCGGTCGGAGCTTTTTTATCCGGTGGAGTGGATTCTTCGGCCATCGTGGCGATCATGGCCAAATTAAGCCAAAAACGAATAAATACTTTCTCTGTCGGTTTTAGCGAAAGCCAATACAATGAGCTCGATTATGCCCGAATAGTAGCTAAACGTTTTAACACTATTCATCACGAAGTCGTTTTACAGCCGCAAAGTTTTTCCATGCTTGGCAAACTCGCCCAAATCTATGAAGAGCCTTACGGCGATCCGTCTGCGCTACCGACTTACTTGGTCAGTCAACTCGCCAGCCAAAAATTAAAAGTTGTCTTAACCGGTGACGGCGGAGACGATATTTTTGCCGGTTACCAGCGTTACCAAAGATTTACCTCTATCGATAACTTCCACCGCTTGACACCAACTTGGATTAAATGGATTTTAAAGTTGATGCTTTGGCCGTCGTGGCCGGTATATAACAACACCAGAATTCTTTTATGGGAACTTTTAAGCGGCCCCGGCTTTAAAAATTATGCCGCCGCTTATCAGGGATTTCAATCACCCGTCGGTTTCAAAAAAAAGCTATATTCTCCGGATTTTTTAAAGCAAATCAACCCAGATTCCGGTAAAAAAATGTTCCTTAAGTATCTGGACAATTCTTTAAAACCGTTAGACAACGTTCTCCTGGCCGACCTTAATATCTATTTAGGCCAGGTTTTACTTCCTAAAATCGATTTGGCCTCAATGAGCCAAAGTCTCGAAGTGCGTTCCCCCTTCCTTGACCACCACTTGGTTGAACTGGCCGCCAAAATGCCAGTTACTTATAAACTTAAAATGGGAACAACCAAGTACATTCTCAAGCGGTCTCTCGAAAAAATACTTCCAAAAGAAATTATTTACCGCCCCAAAATGGGCTTTGGCTTTCCTTTAGGTAAGTGGCTTCGTCACGAATGGAAAAATAAAGTTAAAAACTTACTTTTAGATCCTGCCGCCAAGTATCGGACTTTTTTAAAACCGCAAGCGGTCGAAACGATGATTCGCCGGCCTTTGATCGGCGAACACTATGACCGGCGGCTGTGGCGGGTAATCATGCTCGAGTATTGGCTGCAACACTATTTTCCAAAACTGTAAATCTCGACGCCGAAATTATCCAAACCCTCGCCGGTTAAATGGTGAAAGTTGGTTTTAATATAGGCTAAAACCGGCGGCTGGAAATGCCGGGCTTTTTCTTTTTCCCAAACCACAAAACCAGAACCGAAAAATTCCGTCTGGGGATTTTCCTGCAAATCAATTACGGGAGTTTCCGGAGGCAAATCCTGAAGATAATAATCTCTAAGCTGAACCGCGTAAATTTTGTCGCCGGCCTGAAATTTATCAATTAAAACCGGATAAGCCTTTGTAATTTGCGCCCGGTCGTCACGGCCAAAATAAAGATAATTTATCCCGATTGCAAATTGGATTAAAACAATTAACGCTACCGTCAGCCTTAACCAGCGGCGCCAGTTAAGAAGCGGCCATAAAATTAGCGGCCCCAAAGCTAAAGTATAAGCAGCTGCCGGTGCTGGCCGGGTGAAAAATACCAGCACCAGTAAATAAGTTAAGATTATTGTCAGTAAATATTTTTGCCGTTTAAGCACCAACAACACCAGGGCCGCAGCCAGCCACCAATTAAGATATTGCCAATGCGGCGGCCAGGCTAGGGCTAAGAACTGACGCTGGGAAAAATCAAGATCAAAATATTGGCTCAAACCGGCAAGAATAAGCATTCCGAAGAGTAATCCGCCTGCCAGCCTATACC
>Ga0209541_10009360_pt1 | contig 15886 bp, 13 predicted proteins | sample RifCSPlowO2_01_FD_184027 | JGI IMG/M metagenome (GOLD analysis project Ga0209541, IMG submission 184027) | Groundwater microbial communities from Rifle, Colorado - Rifle CSP2_plank lowO2_0.1 (SPAdes) (version 2) | ecosystem: Environmental > Aquatic > Deep subsurface > Groundwater | place...
AAGTTCGCTTACAATCTCAAAACCGTGAATAGTAGCGGTAACATACTTTCCGATAGCAAAAACTCACACAACTGTTTTTATGCCGGGGATCTTGAAAATTCAAGTTTTATGCTTGGCATTGATGGGGCCAAAGACTGTTATGATTGCAACAATACGGGCAAGCCGGAGCTTTGCTACGAATCAGTAACGCCTGATAATTCCCGAGGGAACAAGTTCTCTGTATTTTGCTGGAAATGTACGGAAGCCGAATATTCAAATAACTGCCACTCGTGCGTCAGTGTGATTGGATCGAGCGGGCTCAAACACGCTTCGTATGCGATCTTAAACAAGCAATACCCGAAGGGAGAATTCCTCGCATTGCGGGAGAAAATTATCGCCGGGATGAAAGAGCGGAGACAATGGGGTGAATTTTTTCCACCGAGCATGAGCCCATTTTCGTACAACAAAACCGCAGCTCGTGAGTGGATTCCCATGACCCGCGAGGAAGCTATTGCGCGAGGATTTCGTTGGGAAGATGAAGAAGAACGCCACTACGAAGTTACGATGAAGCCAGAGCAAATACCACAAACAATTAATGAGACCACGGACTTGATACTGCAAGAAGTCATTGGGTGTACTCACGGTGGTACATGTGAAGAGAAATGTACGACCGCATTTCGCATTCCCTCGCAACAGCTCCAGCTCCACAGGCGACTCAATCTTTCCTTGCCAACACTGTGTCCTAACTGCCGGCACTATCAGCGAGTAGAGCAACGGAATCCGTATCGACTCTGGCATCGGCAATGCATGTGCGAGCTTGGTCATGAACAGCATTCGAATATGCGATGTCCCAATGAGTTCGAAACTAGCTATAGCCCGGACCGAAAAGAAATTATCTATTGCGAAGCTTGCTATCAAAGTGAGATAATGTAATTGTGCCCTCCGGAGGAGGGTCCGCCTCCGGCGGAAGCAGTGTTATCAAGCGGAGATTTCCTAATCTAAAAACCTAAAACATCAAGCTTTAAGCTTCACGATTCATGCTTCAAGACCAGAGAATTTGCAAAAATTGCAACAAAAGCTTTACCATCTCTCCCGATGAGCGGACGATGTTTGAGAAGCTTGAGGCGCCGGAGGCGAAGATTTGCTTCAAGTGTAGGACGCAGCAGCATCTGGCGTTTTGGGTATTCGGGAAGTTCCGGAAAGGGAAGTCGGATTTGAGCGGGGACTCGCTCATCACGGTATTGCCTGACAAGCCGGGATATCCCGTCTACACCGCCAAGGAATGGTTTTCTGATGCGTGGGATGGCATGGACCATGGTCAAGCATATGATCCCGCACGGCCGTTCTTCGATCAATTGACAGAGGTGTGGGCGAAGGTTCCGCGTCCTCACCAAGTCGGCCGGAACAATACCGATTCAGACTGGTGCGATGATGCGTGGGAATCCAAGAACTCGTATCTTTCACGCTCGCTTCTTGAGTGCGAAGATCTCATGTATAGCTATCGCAATGTGAGAATCAAAAACACTAGCGATGCATCATACAACTACGATTGCGAACGATGCTATGACATCACCTATTGTTTCAATTGCTTCAATACCAAGTATTCATTCAATTGCCAGAACACGGTCAATGGGATTTTCCTCATTGATTGCCGCAATGTACAGGACAGCTTCATGTGCTGGAATCTTCGCAATAAGCGCTATTGCATTCTCAATGAGCAATATACAAAGGAAGAATATCAGGCGAAAATCGCGGCGATCAACTTCGGGTCGCGGAAGGCAATTGCCGAACTACAGAAACAATTCGATAATCTTGTTCGGGACCACGTCGTCCATCGGGAGAATCTTAATTTCAAAACATTCGATTCAGTCGGCAATTATATGTCCAACTGCAACCGCTGTATCAATACGTTTTACTGGGAAGAATCCCAGGATTGTTTCAATTGCTTCCGCGGTCTCGGCAATAAGTCGGACATTGATCTGACAGGATGCCTTGGTGCCGAACTGTGCTGCAATACAGCCAACTCGATTGACGGCCTCTATCAAATTCGCACGTCTTCATGGTTGTCCAACTGTCGATACAGCGAATATCTCGATCAGTGTATTGATTGCGAATATTGCTTCGGTTGCGTCGGGTTGAAAAAGAAAAAATATTGCATTCTCAATAAACAGTATTCGGAAGAAGAATACGGGAAATTACGCGGGGAGATTGTGGCAAAGATGAAGGGATCAGGAATCTACGGCGACTTCTTGCCGGATTCCATGCGGCCAAGCGGATACAATGTGACGAATGCGCAGGTTTATTTCCCGCTGACCAAGGAAGAAGCGATTGCCAAAGGGTTGCCATGGGAAGATGTTGCAGATACGCATCTTGACGGCATCTCGCCGGACGAATTGCCCGACGACATCAAAGACGTACAGGACACCGTCACGACGCAGGCGTTGATTTGTCCGCAGACGCATTATCGGTTCAATATTGCACCGCGCGAACTGGCGTTTTATCGGATGATGCAGATTCCATTGCCGCGACTCCATTCCGATGCCCGCAATCTTAATCGCTTTCAAAAGCTTGCCATCATTGATGCATATCCGTATCAGTGCACCTATTGTGATAAATCAATCCAAGCGTACTACCCGCCGGAATGGGGATATCAGAAGATTGCATGTGAGGAATGTTACCAGAGGGAAATTTCATGAATACTGAAACAAAAATTTGTAAAAACTGCCACTCCTCCTTTATCATCGAACCCGATGATTTTGGGTTCTATGAAAAGATCAAAATCTCGCCGCCGACCTGGTGCCCGGAATGCCGCGCAATGCGAAGAGTTATATGGCGTAATGAACGGATTTTGTATAAGCGGCCTTGCAATGCGCCAGGACATACGGAAACGATTATTTCGAATTATTCGCCTGAAGTGCCAATGCCGATCTATGACCAGAAATACTGGTGGGGCGATGGGTGGGATGCGATGGAGTACGGACGAGAATATGATTTTAGTACGCCATTCTTTGAGCAGTTCAAAAAACTTCTTGATGTCGTTCCGCTTCCGAATGTAGCTAACCTTCAAGCGGTGAACAGCGACTACTGTAATTTTACGTATCAATCAAAAAATTGCTACTTAAACTTTGCCAGTGACATCAACGAAGATACCGCCTATCTGTACCACACAATCAAAAGCAAGGATTCTTTTGATCTCGCGGGATGCCAGGAGATGACCCAATGCTCGCAAAGCGTCCATAGCGAAAAGTCGTTTTCTTCGATGTATCTTCTTTTTTCTTCCCAATGCATCAATGCGCGGTTGATGTTCAACTGCCATAACTGTCAAGATTCTTTCGGATGCGTCAATCGCCGCAATGTCAGGTATCAGATATTCAACCAGCAGTATTCGAAAGAAGACTATCATCGTGAACTTGAACAGATGAACATGGGGAGCCACGCTGCGCTGGAGAAACAGCTAGAAACATTTCGCGAGCTTATCCTTACCCAGCCCCACCGCTTTGCTCAAACATTAAAAGTCGAAAACGTGACTGGGGATTACATCATCAATGCCAAGAATTGCCACTACTGTTTTGATGTTGATGGTCCAGCTGAAAACTTGAAGTACGTCACATACTCATTACTTACCGTAAAAGACTGCTACGATGGATATGGACTGGGAATTATGGAACTGGGGTACGAGATCGTCAGCGCCGGTGATTCGGGACGCAATATTCTTTTTTCTCCACTTAATTGGACGGGAGATTCAATATTCTATTCCCATTTTTGCGGAAGCAATTCGTATCTTTTCGGTTGTGTTGGACTGCGCAATAAAAAATACTGTATCCTCAACAAACAATATACGAAAGAAGAATACGAGAAACTTGTGCCGCGTATTATCGAACACATGGGAACCGACTATGGTGAGTTTTTTCCGCCCAACCTTTCGCCTTTTGCCTACAACGAAACCATCGCACAAGAATATTTCCCTTTGACCAAAGATGAAGCAATCAAGAAAGGTTATCGCTGGAAAGATTCCGAAGCTCGGCATTATGAGATTACGAAGAAACCGGAAGATCTTCCCGATCATATCAAAGACATTGATGAGAAAATCCTTACCGAAGTCATCGGTTGCCAACATGCCGGAACGTGCAACGAACAGTGCACCACCGCCTTCAAAATCATTCCACAGGAATTGCAATTTTATCAGCGCATGAACCTTCCTTTGCCGCGTCTTTGTCCTAACTGCCGGCACTATGCCCGTCTCGCCCAGCGCAATCCGCTCAAGCTCTGGCATCGATCGTGTATGAAAGGGGGATGTGAAAATGAATTCGAAACGAGCTATGCCCCCGATCGAAAAGAAACAGTTTATTGTGAGACGTGCTATCAGGCGGAAATAGCATGAACAACGAACAGAAACAGTGTCAAAACTGCAAGCAATCGTTTACCGTCGAATCGGTTGACTTCGATTTTTATGCGAAGATGTCAGTGCCGGCTCCGACATTTTGTCCGGAGTGCCGGTTCCAACGGCGACTCATGTTCCGCAATGAGCGGGTGCTCTACAAGCGCGATTGCGATCTGTGCGGGAAAAATGTAGTTTCGATTTTCTCCCCGGAAAAACCCTTTCCGGTCTATTGTCAGCCATGCTGGTGGTCCGACAAGTGGGACGACGGAGATTTTTATCATGACTACGATCCGAGTCGCAATATCTTCGAGCAGATGAAAGAGTTACAGAAGAAGACACCGCACATGGCGCTCATAAGTGATTACTCGTCGTTAGTAAATAGCGAATATGTGAATCATGTTGGAGATCTCAAAAATTGTTACTTGATTTTTAATGCGGACTTTAATGAAAATGTGTCCTATGCGAATGTGGTTATTCGCACTAAAGACTCGATGGATGTGCAACTCTGTGGCAACGGAGAATTATTGTATGAATGCATCAACATTAATTCCTACAATTGCGCGTTTTCACACACGCTTGAAAAATGCACGAATGTTTTATTTTCACGCTATCTGATCGGATGCCAGAATTGTTTTGGTTGCGTAAATCTCCGAGGCAAAAGCTATTACATTTTTAACGAGCCATATTCCAAAGAAGAATACTCGAGAAAATTAAAAGAATTTCGACTCGATACCTGGTCCGGTTTGCAGAAAGCGAAAAGTATGGCTGATGCATTCTGGATTAAGCACCCATATCGTTACATGGAAGGTTCACCCCAGAATATCAACTCGACGGGTGACTATGTTTTTTACGCAAAAAACGCTCTCGATTGTTTTCAGGTTAATGAAATCGAAGATTCCCGCTATTGCCAATTCATTACCATGAAAACCGCGAAGGACTGCTATGACTACACTGAATGGGGGCAGGGTGCCCAACGGGTGGTGGATTCGTTGACGGTGGGCAAGGGAGCCGACTACGTCAAGTATTGCGCTCTCGTATGGCATAGTGGCACGATGAATCTTGAGTATGATATGTACAATGTCTGGTGCAATAATAACTTTGCGTGTATTAATTTGAAGCATAAGCAATATCGGATTCTCAACAAACAATATACCGAAGATGAATATAAAAAACTGCGAGCGGAAATTATCAAGAATATGAATGAGAAACCATACGTAGATTCCAAGGGTCGCGTGTGGAAGTATGGCGAGTTCTTGCCATATGATCTCTCGCCGTTTGCATATAATGAAACGCAGGCGATTCAGTACTGGCCGTTGAGTGAGAATCAGATCAAAGAGAATGGCTGGACGTGGCGTGAGCCGACCAAGCCCAACTATCAGATCACCATGCCCGCAGATCAAATGCCTGACTCGATCCACGATGTCCAGGATTCGATACTGAACGAGATTCTCGGATGCGAAAAATGCGGCAAGGCATTTCGACTAATTGCCGCCGAGCTTCAGCTCTTGCGCCGATGGGAATTTCCCATCCCGCGCTACTGTCCTGACTGCCGCCATATGGACCGTCTCGCTCGCATCAACCCGCCACGGCTCTATAATCGAGTCTGTGCGAGGTGCAACTCGCCGACTCGCACCAGCTATGCTCCCGATCGTCCCGAAGTGATATACTGCGGAGAATGCTACCAGCAGGAGATCGCGTAACGTGTAGCTTGTAACGCAATATGAATTCAGAACAAAGAAAATGCCAAAATTGTCATCAGCAGTTTGTCATCGAAGCGGATGATTTTGCGTTCTATGAACGAATGCAAGTTCCATTCCCCACATTTTGTTGGGAGTGTAGTCTTAAGCATAAGATGGGTTGGGGGATCTGTTTTATGCTTAAGAAGCGCACGTGTGATGCCCCCGGTCACGAAGAGCAGATATTTTCTCGATTTGGAGATGAGAAAGTAACGGTGTACGATCATCAATTTTGGTGGTCGGACAAATGGGATGCGCCTTCATTCGGGCGCGAGTACGATTTCAATCGGCCGTTTTTTGAGCAACTCAAAGAGCTATACATTGCAGTTCCCCTTCCAAACCTCATGATTGTTAATTCGATCAACTGTGAATACTGTCCGTCAGCGCAAGACTGCAAAGATTGCTACCTCATCGTTGGAGGCTTCGGTTCCCAAGAGTGCATGTATAGTATTACGCCGGTATTGAGCCAGCGCGTCGTTGATTCAAATATTTCTTTAGCCTGTGATACGCTCTACGACTGCTACGCGTGCACAAAGTCATTCAACCTTAAGTATTCCGTGCAATGCAATGATTGTCTTGATTCCGCATTTCTCTATGAATGCCGAGGCTGTTCAGATTGTTTTGGCTGTGTGGGCCTGCGAAACAAGCAATACCATATCTTTAATAAACCCTACACGAAGGAGGAATATAAAAAAGAAATGGCAAAAATTGACCTCGGTAGTCGGGCCGTTGTGTGGGAATACCAAAAACGCTTTGAAAAGCATTTGCTTGCATTTCCGAGAAAATATGCCGATATCAAAAACTCTGTAAATAGCACCGGCCATGATATTTTGAACGCAAAAAATTGCAAGAACTGTTTTCAAACACGAGACGACATTGAAGATTGTAGCAAAGTTGTTCTTGCAGCCCGCGGAGTAAAGGAAAGCCGAGACGTATGGGGCGGTGGCTTGCATTCCCAGTTGTTGTATAACTGCTGTCAGATAACCGGGGGCCAGCGTATTATGTTCTCTTCCCAGATACGCAACTCTCACGATGTGCAGTACTCACGCGAATGTTTTTCCTCTTCGAATCTGTTTGGATGCGCGGGACTTCGTGATAAGAAGTATGCAATTCTTAATAAACTATATTCCAAGGAAGACTATGAAAAGATGTTGCCGCGTATTATTGAACACATGCAGGCGATGCCGTATAGAGACAGTCGCGGAAAGACCTATCAATATGGAGATTTTCTCCCATTTGAATTTTCTTCCTTTCGGTACAACGAGTCATCGCTTCAAGAATATTTTCCGTTGACTCGTGAACAAGCGCTACATGAGGGGTTCCGTTGGAAAGATCGGGAAGAAAGAGAATATTCGCCTACCATGCATGCCAGCGAAATGCCTGATTCTATCAAGGATGTTTCTGATTCTGTTCTCAAGGACATTATTGAATGTGCACACCAAGGTTCCTGCCTGCACCAGTGCACCGCAGCCTTCCGGATTACCCCCCAGGAGTTGCAATTTTATCGGAACTATAACATTCCACTGCCTTCAATTTGTCCGAGTTGCAGGGCAACCGAACGTACTAAATGGCGTCTTCCCTTCAAGCTTTGGCACCGCCAATGCCGATGCAACTCACGTGACGATTCAATCGCTAAATACCAAAATACACGAGAGCATTTTCATGCTGATCGGCCTTGTCCTAATGAGTTTGAAACGCCATATCAATTTGATCGGCCGGAGTTATTGTACTGTGAAGAATGCTATAATTCAGAGATCTTATGAATAAGTGGCGTCGTAAATTCAAATTACTTCGATTAGTAATTTCTTCGGGGACGGCCATTCTGGTTGGTCGGATAAAACTATGGTGGTATAGGAAATTCAATTTATGAATTCAGAATCCAAACAATGTCAGAATTGTAGGAACGATTTTACCATTGAACCGGAGGATTTTGATTTCTATCAACGAATCAAGGTTCCGCCGCCGACATGGTGTCCGGAGTGCCGGCTAACAAGGCGGCTTATATGGCGGCATAATAGGACAATTCATAAAGTTAAATGCGCTCGGTGCGATGCGGATATTTTTTCGATTTACGACTCGTCATCAAAATTTCCCCTCTATTGCCCTACCTGTTGGTGGTCGGACGATTGGGATGCGGGGGAATATGCCATGGAAGTTGATTTTTCCAAGCCATTTCTCCAGCAGTATCGCGAGCTGCATGATCGTGTGCCGGTGACCGCGACATGGCGTCGCAATTCTGTTGATTGCCAGTACTGCATTACAGAGATCGACAGTAAACGGTGTTATTTCTGCTATGGGCCGTTCCGCTCGGAGGATTGTATGTACGGCTTCGGTCCTATAATGTCAAAACGTTGCGTAGATTCCGATGCCGGTATGAATATGAGTGATAGTTATGGATGCTATAGTTCCGATTCTATTTATCGTTGTAATTTTGTGAATTTCTCTGAAGAATGTATGGATTCAAGTTTTCTTTTTGATTGTGCGGGGTGTACGAATTGTTTCGGTTCAACAAATCTTCGGCACAAACAATATTATCTTTTCAATCGGCAGTGTACCAAGGAGGAATATGAACGCGAGATGAAATATTGGGACCTCGGCAGTTACGCGCGCACCCTCGAAGCCCAGGAGAAATTTTCCGCTCTCTATCACGAAACTCCGCGCCGCTACGCTTCGATCATTAATTCGCCTAATTGTACCGGCGATAACATAAAAAATTCCAAAAACAGCAAATATTGTTTTATGGCGCTCAATGGCGTTGAAGACAGCAAATTCATCTTTTTTGCCGGACTTATGCTGAAGGACAGTTATGACGTGAACGTCGGAGGACTTTCATCGCAATTGTTGTATGAATGTACCGGTACCGAGACGCATTCGGAATCAACTTTCTTTGTGAAGGGCAGTAGGGAATGCGTACGAACTGAATACTGCGAAACATGCGTCAATGGAAAAGATTTATTTGGATGCTCGCAGATGCGCAATAAGCAATATTGTATTTTGAATAAACAATATACAAAGGAAGAGTATATAGCACTGCGTGCAAAGATTATTGATCATATGAGCTCCATGCCATATGTTGATGCGCATGGCAGGGAGTATCGATATGGGGAGTTTTTTCCTATGGAAATGTCCCCCTGGCCCTATAATGAATCATTCGCCTATGATCAACTTCCATTGACGAAGGAGCAAGCGCTTGCGAAAGGATATCAGTGGAGGGACGTTGAAAAGCACTCGTATACTACAACAATGATAGGTGTCGATATTCCGGATCACATACGAGATGTTCAGGATTCAATTACGAAAGAAGTTATTGCATGTGATCATGGCGACCGAGATTGTGGTCATCTTTGTTCATCAGCTTTCCGCATCATCCCGGAAGAACTCGCATTCTATCGCGTTATGAATATAGCTATTCCACGCACCTGTCCCAACTGTCGATACTATCAGCGTATTCAGTGGCGTACTCCCCCAAAACTTTGGGATCGAACTTGCGCTTGCACTGCCACCGGACATGGCCACAGTACTCCTTGTTCCAATCTGTTTCAAACCGCATATGCCCCGAATCGGAAGGAGATACTTTATTGTGATGCGTGCTATAAAGCTGAATTTTTATAACGCAACTATATGTCAGCTACACTCAAGAAAATGCGATACCTCATTCCCATGATCTGGAGAATAATTGTTTTTCGTATAAAAATCAGGTGGTATAAGTTATGGAGATAAAAACGCCACAATTCAATGAAGCAATAGGAAAGATTCTTGCCGACCTCAAACCGCATGAGCGGGTATGCGGGCAGTGTAAGGCGCTGTTTCAGGTGCTGGCGGGGGATATTGAGTTCTACAAAATGTTCCAAGTTCCGCCACCGACGCTCTGCCCGATCTGTCGGATGCGACGACGGCTCGCGTGGCGCATGGTTTTAATTCCCAAGTTTTACAAACGATCGTGCAACGCGCCCGGGCATTCCGAGAAAATCATATCGTTTTATTCGCCGCAAAATCCCGTGCAGGTATACGACGATAAGTATTATGTGTCTGATCAATGGGATCCTTTGGAACTCGGGAGTGAGCTGGATATATCCAAGTCATTCTTCGAACAATTCGGCTCGCTTGCAGCTAGAGTTCCGCACCAAACACTCCAACGCGATTTAAACTCGACAAATTGCGACTACACCGTTTCCGGCAAGAATTCCAAGAATTGCTATTGGGTCGCTGTGCCGTGGAGCGCGGAATACGTTTACTATAGTTATTTGGCATTTGATACCAAGTTCTCGATTGACAATACAGAGTCCGATCATTGTGAGCAGTGCTATGGGTGCGTCTACATTCTTCGCTGTTATAATTGCATGTTCTGCGTTGAGGCGGTTGATTGTATTGATTCATGGTTTTTATTTGATTGCAAGAATTGTTCCAACTGTTTCGGATCAACCAGTCTGCGCAACCGCCAGTATGTTTTTTTCAATGAACAACTTACGAAGGATCAATATCAGGCAAAAATGAAAGAATTGATGCTGGGTAAACGAAGTGTATTGCGAGAGTATCGGGTGAAGTTTGAAGAGCTTATGCGCACCGCAATCCATCGTGCTACGACTAATGTTAATACGGTCAATGCGATCGGTGATATGCTGGAGAACTGTCGTAACTGCTATTGGGCTTTCCGTTCGACCAGCGGTACCTCGGAGAATGTGCGGTATATATGGAGCTTCAATGATGCGAAGGATGTGATGGATCTGTATGGAACCAGCCAGTCATCGCGCGTATACGGATCAACAGCCATCGTCGATGCGCAAGATATCAAGTTCTCCGTCATGATACGGACGGGGAGAGAAGTGGAATATTCGGTTGAATGCCGGAATTGCGAACAATGCTTTGGTTGTATCGGCTTACGTGACAAAAAGTATTGTATTTTCAACCAACAATATGAACCGGAAGAATATTGGAAGCGTGTTGATCAGATCAAAACGGCAATGCTCGCGCGAGGGGAGTACGGCGAATTTTTCGCGGAAGCGATGAGTCCTCATCCGTATGCCGACTCAAGCGCAGGGACGATATGGCCGTTATCCAAGGACGAAGTTATTTCTCGCAAATGGCATTGGGAGGACGAGGAGAAAAGAGATTCGGACCTCTCGCAACTCAACGTGTTGCGAGAGGATCAGATTCCTAATGATATCAGCGAAGTACAAGACGATATTCTGCAGAAAGCGCTCATCTGCTCGAGAACCGGCAAGCCATTTCGGCTGACACAGTTTGAATTAGATTTTTATCGGAAGCACAATTTGCCACTGCCCGACCTTCATCCGACCGAACGTTTCAAGGATCGGCTTCGTTATCGCCATCCGTTCCAGCTTCTTAATTCGGCTTGTTCGCAATGCGGGAATGCGATCCAGACCATCCACGATCCGGCCCAAGAGCTCGCTGTTTACTGCGAATCTTGCTATCAAGCGGCAGTGTTGTAAGTGGTTGATATCCACGTTGCGACTGCCACTCCAAAGTGCTATTGTTAGGCCAGAAAGGAGGTGCGTGTGTATGATGTTTGTATATACGACGTGCGCCGATATGGACGAGGCAAAACGCATCGCCAAGCTTTTAATAGACCATAAAACAGCCGCCTGCGTCCAGTTTTGGGAAGTTGGATCAATGTATACTTGGAAAGGGGAGTTCAAGGCAGTCAGGGAAGTTGCGTTGCTGATGAAGACGTTTGAGCCGAAATTGCCCGAGATAGAAGAGCTCATCTCCGCCAATCACAGCTATAGCACTCCTGAGGTCGCCGCCGTGGACGTCCGCCGGATCAGCCGGCCCTACAAAGAATGGATGCAAGAGGTTATAGCGTAAGATTAATTATAATTTATGGATATTATTTCTTTTATTACCGCGAAGCCTGTTCTCATTGGTTTACATCTGGGCTTTGCGATTCTCGGTATTGATGCGTTTCTCTGGTTGCTAGGAGAGTATATTGCGAATGCGGAGAGCACGCGCCGCAGAGTCTGGGCCGCCGTGCTTGGGTGTATCGGCTTCGCTGTCAGTTGGATTGTCGGTGGATATTACTACGTGACATACTACGGTGCGCTTGTTAAGCCTATTATCTTAAAAGGCACCGCTCCCTGGGCCCACGCGATTGCTATGGAGGCGAAAGAGCATATCTTTCTTTTTATGGTTCCGCTGGCATTGACGGCGTTGTTCATAGCTATGCTTGATCGGCCGACCCTTGAGCAATCTGGATTGAAGAAGCCCGCCATGTGGCTTGTTGTGCTCCTGCCGGTTCTCGGACTTACGATTGGTTTGATGGGGTATGTCATCTCCGCCGCCGCCCGATGGGGAATAGTATGATTTTCTGTTTTCGGCGTATTTCTTCTTCGTCGCCGGAGTTTATCCCGTGGGACCCACCGTTCCGACATCGCGCAAGCTTAGATGTCTCACGGCTGATGCTCGGCTCCTTCGCGAACTGCATCTGAAAACAATAAATCAAAGAATAAATTATTCAACACTATGAACTCACTTAGAAAAGTTTATGCATCAAGTATTGCCGCGATCCTGGCGATTATAACCGCCGCCACTTTTACGATCATCGGCGAATTGTCAGCGCCATTCAAGAGCTGGCTTAAGTTGATTTCGGGACATCACTGGGAAACCAAGAGTATCTTTACGATTATTGCTTATGTTGTCGTGTTTGCAATCACGTATGCGATGGTACGCGATCCGCAGCCGACTCGCGTTCGTTCAACGTTGCGTTGGTTGATCGTCATTGCGGTATTGTGTACTGTGATTGTCGTAGGCTATTTTGTCTTCGCCTATGGCGCACATGAATAAACTATACGTACTAATCTATTAACCATGAACCCATTATCAAGTTTTCAAAGCATTCCGAATCTTGACAACTATATGACCGATTTGACGCAGGTGCAGGAGTGGTTTGCGCATTACTGGTGGATATTTCCCGCAGTGTTTATCTGGGCGTTTGTATGGAAGGGAATTGCCCTATGGAAGTCCGCCCGCACAGGGAGCAAGTCCTGGTTCGTCATCTTCCTTATCGTCAACACACTCGGCATTCTCGAGATTCTCTACGTCTTTATTTTCAGCAAACCAAGCAAGTCCGTTGCAGTTGCCCAGCCCATTCAGACTCCGCCGACTCCTCCTGACCAGGCAGCACAACAGCCTCCGCAGGCTCAATAACATGGCTCATCCAGCAGAATCAAGCCCCGAATCAGTAACAGCTGCACATGCAAAGACGAAAGCGGAAGAAGAAGCAAAAGCAAAACGTCTCGAAGCCGCCAAGAGACACCTTGCCTTGCTGAAAGTCCAAGAATTTTCCCCTGAAGCCAGAGCTTTACTTTCGCAATTGAGGGATGATGACGTCGCAGACGCCGGTGGTATGACGGCATATTTGTCGTCTCAGCTGAGTCCGTTGGAAGAGTCGAGCCGGCTGGTTATGCCGGAACTTAATAAAAAAACGGGAGTGGCTGACATGCTGAAGAAAAGGAATGCCGCATTTCAAGAACTTCTTGACGCATGGGAACTCGCCGGCACAAAGTTTAAAAACCTCCTATGAGCAGTGATAGTAGAAACTGCCTGAATTGTCCCGATTTCTCGGGCGCGAAGCGCCTTGAGAAATCGAGGATCCTCGATGTTGTAACGCGCGAAGCGCTAACAACATCGGGACAAACAATCCCATGAATCAGGAAAAACAACAATGTCAAAATTGTAAGGAGTTTTTCCTGATTGATCCGGATGATTTTGGGTTTTATGAAAAGATAAAGTTGTTGCCGCCGACATGGTGTCCTCCATGTCGCAACCGACGCCGACTTGCATGGCGGAATGAGCGGTCGCTCCATAAGCGGAAGTGCGATGTACCCGGACACACCGAAGAAATCATCAGTATGTACGCCCCCGGCGTCGGGCGCGTCTATGACTATAAGTACTGGTGGGGGGATGAGTGGGATTCGATGCAATACGGAAGGGACTACGGCCTCTCAAGGCCCTTCTTTGCGCAATTAAAGGAATTACTGAATGAGGTTCCGCTTCCTAATCTTTCGGTTGTAAGTTCCGTCAATTCAGATTATTCAAACTGGACTGAATTCAACAAGAATTGCTATCTCGTCTTTGCCGCGGGACTCAATGAAAACATTCGATATGCCAATAAGGCTCTTGAGTGTAGAGATTCCCAAGATTTCCTGCAGGTAGGTCATACCGAACTTGGATACGAGATCGTCAATTGCTTCGACAGCTATCGCTTGCTATTCAGCATGCTTTCGAGGTCATGCACCGATTCCGCATTCCTCTATGATTGCCGCAATTGCAACAATTGCTTCGGCTGTACCAATTTGGTCGGCAAGTCGTATTGTATTTTCAACCAACAATATTCGAAAGAAGAATACCAGCAAAAAATGAAAGAGCTTGATCTTGGCTCCTTTCGGAAAGTTGAGGAAATTAAGAAAGAATTCAAGAATCTATACGATCGCGCAATACACCGCTATGCGAATATCGTCGGCTCCAATAATTGTAGCGGGAACGACATCAACCGATCAAAGAATTGTCACATGTGTTTTGATATTTTTGAAGACTTAGAAGATTCAAAATATTGTATCACCGCTATGAAATCCAAAGAACTCTATGATTCTATGGGTTCATGGAAGATGAATTTTTCCTGCGAGAACGTTGATAATAACCAAGGCAACAATGTTGCTTGCACCATTACGACCTATACATCTCATGAAGTGCGCTATTGCATGAGCTGTCACGCGAGCTCGAATCTTTTCGGATGTATTGGCCTTCGTAATAAAGAATACTGCATTCTCAATAAGCAGTACACCAAGGAGGAGTTTGAGTCGTTGGTCCCGAAGATCATAGCAAGCATGGGGGATCAATATGGCAGTTTCTTTCCGATGGAGCTGTCACCGTTTGCATATAATGAGACTATCGCGCAGGAGTATTTTACAGTCACCAAAGAAGACGCGTTGGCGAAGGGATATCGCTGGCTTGATCCCGAAACGAAGAACTATAATATCACCAAGCAGGCCAATGACCTACCCGATCATATCAAGGATGTCGGAGAATCAATTCTCACCGAAGTCGTTGGTTGCGCCCATGCGGCCAGATGCAATGAACAGTGCACAACCGCCTTCAAAATCATTCCCCAGGAACTCCAGTTTTATCAACGCCTGAATCTTCCCTTGCCCCGGCTTTGTCCTAACTGCCGCCACTATAACCGTCTCGCACAGCGTACTCCGCTTAAGCTCTGGCATCGCCGTTGCGAATGCAACGGAGCGAAAAGCGCAAAGCGAGAAGCACAAAATAGTGCCCAGCATCCCCACGGTGGCGAGCAATGTTCCAACGAATTCGAAACATCATATGCCCCAGAGCGGTCGGAAATGGTATATTGCGAGCAGTGTTACCAGTCAGAAGTAATGTAAATAATCATTCCTAAATTCTTGAGAATTTTGGAATATCTTTTTTACCATGGACGAACAAGGCATTGATGCATTGGCAAAAATAATCTACCAATACCTTCACATACATCAGGAACTCGTCAAAAGTGATTTAATACTGGTGTTTACGAGCAACGATTTGCGTGTGGCGAAGTACGCAGCTAAGCTCTATAAGGATGGCTGGGCGCCGATGATCGTGTTTTCGGGCAATCATCCGCACGGAGGAAATGATGATCTGCGGGCGATGCAGTGGGGCATGCCCGAAGCGGAGAAATTCCGCGAAGTAGCACTCGCGCATGATGTGCCGGATGAAAAGATTATTGTAGAAAATAAGTCCACCAATACCGGAGAGAATGCAAAATTCTCTTATAACC
>Ga0209541_10009364_pt1 | contig 15882 bp, 18 predicted proteins | sample RifCSPlowO2_01_FD_184027 | JGI IMG/M metagenome (GOLD analysis project Ga0209541, IMG submission 184027) | Groundwater microbial communities from Rifle, Colorado - Rifle CSP2_plank lowO2_0.1 (SPAdes) (version 2) | ecosystem: Environmental > Aquatic > Deep subsurface > Groundwater | place...
TGTCACATTAAAGCTCGTTATATTTATATATTGGTTTCCCTGCGCCATGCTGTTGTTGCTAAGACAATCTGTTGCTGAAATATCTACCAAATAAGTTCCGGGGGGCCACCCTGAAGTTTTTGTATAAATCGTTACCCAAGTATTAGCCATTGTTTCATCTGGGTTATTTGGATCTATATTCTGCATCGGAAGATCGGAAACAACCGAATTAATAGACGCTTTTGCAGAACAAACTCCGGAAATATCTGTTATTTCGGCAGTTATTATAACCGTGCCGCTCGCTTCATCAAGAGTAGCGTCTGCAGATAACAAGGTCGGATAAGAATACTCTCCGACAGAATATATTTCAAAACTAAAAGCAAATAAATTTTGAACCGTAATAATTCCAAAAAATGCAATTATTAAAATTAGCAAAAAATATTTTTTCATTATATTCCGGGTATATTAGTTTGAGTATAACACTTGCTGGGTATATTTTTGTCACATACTGTAATGTCTGCAGAATAAATTCCAGCGTCCAAACCGGATACAGTAGCAGTATAAGTTCCGTCGGAAAAAATTCCGCTAACTGGTAAAAGCGGAACGTTAGGGTTATCGTAATTGCTGCTATAAATATGGGCTGTAACGCTTTTTACGCCATGCCCGTGAGCGTTTATATCTGCTGAAATAAAAATATCATAACCGAACTCTTGGGTCTTAAAATTTATAAATGCGTTGTTTATATCCGGCAATGTATTTTTTGTCTCGTCTTTTTGAACATCTAATTGAATCGCTCTTTTAACTTCATTAGCTCCGACTACGCCCGTATAAGAACCCTTAGAATAAATGCGAAGATTAGAAAATTTAGCTGACGGGTTTATCGGCGACGTTATCTGGGAAACAACAGCTTTCACTGAATAAGTTTTTTTGGGAAAATCCGCCAAAGTAGTATTAAAAGTAATTGTGCAATTTTCGCAAACTGTAAACGGACTTTCGCAATCATTTTGCACTTCGTCGCCCTCATTTTTTGAAATATTACAAGTGTTAGGGTCATAACAATTTGGATCGTCGGTCGGGCACGCAACACATAAATTGCAAACTCCCCTTTTACCACCGGTAGCTCCCTCGGGTACTGCCTTCCTATCATAGTAAAGTGTTTTTTCCACTCCGCTGTCAGCCGCATAAAAAGCAACGACAGAATCCCCAATGTTTCTTATAATTTTTATCTCGCTATATAAAATTATACTAATAGATAAAACCACTGCAAGAATTATTACAAGAATAAAAAAAGTTATAATAAGTGAAACGCCTTTTTCCGAACTATTGAAAATTGATAATTGGAAATTCATTGAAAATTGAAAATTGATAATTGGAAATTATTTATTCAGATCTCTCTGCGACACCGTTGTTTGTGCTTTTGTCGAGGGCTGATTATTGTCTCCTCTAATTTTAACATCTAAAGAAACTGTTACTCTCGGCTGTTGGCCTTCGCCGCAGTCTGCGGATGGCGCGAATTTGCAGTCCTGATTGCCGGGCTCATAGCCATTAACGCTAAAACTCAAAGAATTTATATTAAGATTGGTCGACGAAACTGGGACTGATGGCTCGCCATTTTTTATTTCCCTTATAACCGGGCTTTGAGCATCGTCTAAATAAAATTCCTGGCAAACGTTATTATCTGATTGATTTACAAATTTTATTCCTTTCCATATTCCAAGTTGATTGTCGTAGCGCGTAAGTTGATAAACATAACCTGGGTTTCCTTGATCATCTTTTATGCAATCGCCGACCCAATCTTTTCCCGCCATTCTTAAACCTTTTGTCATATACTCAATAAAATAACTTGTTTGGTTCAAAAGCTCTTGCCGAGCTAAAATTATTCTTTGGTGAGAAACAATAGAAATAAAAATAGCCATTGCGGTTGCCATAATAAGCAAAAACACAGCCATAACCACTATAAGCTCAATAAGAGTGAAGCCCTTATTTCGCTTATAATTTGAAATTTGAAATTTGGTTGCTTGCTCCCCGTAGGGTTCATTTAAAATCAATTTATTGTAAATTATGAATTGAAAATTCGTTGCTAGTACCAATTATATAAATAATCTTCTGTTGTAATGCTTCCATACTTTTTCTCAAAATTAAATATTGTTGCCTTTTCATCCCAAAAAACCGTAACAGCAACCTTCAAAATATATGTTTCGCCGTTAACATCAGTAATTGGAGTAACCGTAATTTCTCTGGTAAATTTTGTTTTATTCGGATTGCTTAAATCATAGTAATAAAAACCCTTCGGGCTTATATTCAAATAATTAGAACTGTTATATGGCGTCAATCCAGCTCCCGTTGAAGTATAATCTGCCTGCCATGAACAGGGAGAGGGAGGGTTTCCACAAATAAGCCCCGTTTTCCAATCTGTCTTCGGGTCTTTTAACCAATTATTGTCTCTTATATTCCTTATAACCTCAATTCCCTCCTGCGCCAGATAAGACGCCGTAAACCTGTCTGACATTTGAGCTGTTGCAACAACCATAATTGAAAAGCCGTTATAAACTCCGATAACAGCAACAGTCAAAACAAAAAGCGAAATCACCAATTCAATCATTGTAAGCCCTGCAGATTTTTTAAAATTTGAATGTTTCATTATTTCTTGCTTCTATTAGCCCGGACTTCCATATATAAACTGTTCTTGTGTTTATTGAATTTTCCGGATCCGATTCTAAACCGAATATAATCCCCGCCCTATTAGCTGTTGCGCTTAAATTAGATATAGATATTGCGGGATTTGGCGGATTAAAATTTATGCTTACATAATTATTATCAATCATATACAAATCTTTTATATACACTCCTGGCGCATCTTTATTAAGGTCGATTGTATTTACGGTATAGTCTTCCGCTTCCGAAGTATAACGAGCGTTATCATCTAAATCAGCATATATTTTATATTCCTTATTGTTGCCATTATTGCCACGGTTATCTATATATATGCCATAACCCTTCACACTTATTATTGTTCCATCCGGTTTTTTAATTTCTTCACCGGACAGAGCCATATCTTGGGCCTTTCTTAAATCCTGAGCAAATTTATAAGTTGCCCTTGAAAGGGCGAATTGCCTTTGAATTTTAGGAAAATCTGAAACCAAAATTGTCAAAAGCGCGGCAATGATAAAAATTACCACTAAAATTTCAACCAAGGTTATTCCTTTTTCGCTCATAAATTAGACAATTTTAGATACCAATTTATTATTGCGCTTCCCCAAAATATCGCTATAAAAGTTCCTGCAATCAAAAATGGGCCAAAAGGTATTTCGCTTTTCAAACCTTTCTTATACTTGCCCTGAGCCGCGCCGAAGGGAAAAACCATCAATATTACTCCTATTATAGCACCAAAAAAGAAAGCTAAAAACAAACCGACGAGAATATTCGGAAAACCCAAAACAAGACCCATCAAAACAGCTAATTTTACATCTCCAAAGCCCATTGCCGCCCCCCTCGAGAACAGAAAAATTGCTAAAAAAAAGCCAGAACCAATTATTATTGCGTAAAAATAATTAAGCAAGAGGGCGGAATTTTCAATTTTCAATTTCCAATTTTCAATCAAGCCCCAATTTAAAATTAAAAATTCTAAAATACGGTATAAAAATGCAATTACAATCGCGGGAAACAAAACTTTGTCAGGAATTAAATAATGTTTTAAATCGTAGACAAAAATTATAATCAACGCGCTGGAAACATAAAACAGAAAAAATAAATTGAAAAATTGAATAATTAAAAATTCATTGAAAATTGAAAAGAACCCTACGGGGAGCAAGCAATGAAAATTGAAAATTATCAAAAATATCAGCCCCGTTGCAACTTCTACCAGCGGGTATTGAACAGATATTTTCTTTTTACAATATCTGCATTTGCCCTTTAAAAATAAAAAACTGAAAACGGGAATTAAATCCAGCCATCTTAAAGTGTGTTTGCAATGAGGGCAAAAAGAGCGGCCATTTAAACTTTTTTTCTGTTCTAATCTACAAATAACGCAATTCAAAAAACTGCCAATGCAGAGACCGAATATAAATACAAATAATCCAATTAAAAAATTCATTAACATTAAATCATTATATTGTTACGCTAATTATGCCAAAAACAGAGCCTGTTACAGCTCTCGGTCTTTTTATTCAAATTGTCTGTCTAAAAATTTTTTTGAGCTTTTTGTGAAATATTTTTTAATTTCTTTTAAAATGTCTTTTTTTCTTTTCTCATTTTTTACAATCAAAAAAGGCATTAGATTGTCTAGTTTTTCAAAACTTTTAAACGACTCGCTCCAAAAATTACCTTCTGAAAATTTTACTCCAAATTTTTTTTCAACAAGTTTTAACAATTTCTGCGGAGTAAATCTTTTTTTATTTATCAAAAAATATATATCAAAAAGATCTTTTACGTCGTTTCTGTCAAAAAAAGCCATCGTTTTGTTTGCGGCTATGTCATCTAAGGAATCAATTAATATTCCTTCCAATTTTCTTCTTGGCTTTAATGCGGGAAAATTATAAAAAACAAACTCCAATCGCACGTTCTCTGAATTAGTTAAAAAAAATTCATATCTGTCAAAAATTTTCTTTCCCTCCACTTTTGATAATTTTAAAACAAATTTTAAATCATTGATAAATCCGATAACATCATCATAATTGAAAGAAGTTCCCGAAAAAAAGTCCAAGTCAACAGACAAACGATGTTTTAAATAAACAAAAGATAGCATTGTACCGCCTGTCCAGTAGAATTTCCCGTTCAAGTTGCTTTCCTTAAATAAATCCAACACTTTTTTTTGAATTGGGAATAGCTCCATTTTTATAGTTTTTTCCAAAAATAATATGCAAGCATTGCTCTTTTACCCGGATCCAACCGTTTTGTTAGGCGCAAAAAGTATTTTTTAACGATGTTTTTTTTCAAACCCCTATAGTCATCATAATTAATTTTTCTTTCTAAATACCAAAGCCACTGGCGGTCGGTTTTCGGCGCCCAATTATCTTTTATATCATAATCCCAAAATATTTTTTTATCTTGTTTCATTACCTGATTATAGCATAAAACCGAAATAACGCAATTCAAAAAACTGCCAATGCAGAGACCGAATATAAATACAAAAATATAAACAATTAAAACCATAAAATTTTACTAAACAATTTGGCAATAAAATAATTTAATTTATTTTATCATTTTTCCATGCAATAAAAAACACCTCAATCTAAAAAGTGTTTTTTTGTTTAGTTAATTGTTCTGCAAAAACTTTTTGATATAACCAATAAATTCTTCCAAATCGCTCAGATCTTCTTTTATAACCGATAAAAGTTCTTTCGGTTCAATCTTCCAATAAAGATGAACCAATCTGTTTCTGTAACCAGCCATTCCTTTTATTTTTTGGCTAAAATCTTTTGGCAAGACATTATAGTCAGCCAATGTTAAAATGACTTGCGTATAATCTTTCTTTTTTCCATTCTGGGGAATTCGCGATAAAATATGCGTTCCAATTATTAAAACCGCCTCAACGGCAATTCTTAAATGGTAAGCTGATAAGTTATAATTATCGCTGTCTTTTAAGAATTCTTCCAAATCCATTTTTTGAAATCTTTCTAATTCTAAAACAGCGTTTTTAATATCGCTTATCCTTTCAATTATTTTTTCTTTATTAAAATTTTCCTCTGCCATAAAATTATAATTTTTTTTATTTTGTGGGAAACTCCAAAACTCCTTTAAAATATTCGTCTATAAAATATTTACAATCTCTGTAATAATTAGCGGTTTTTTCCTGAAAGTTCATTGAATTTTCCATATTTTTTGAGTAAATCAATTGTCCGCCGTTAATAATTTTAAATTGAAAATGCAGCAAAACTTCGTCAACAAAAACTAAATCAATTTTCACTTTATCAAAACATTGCAACAAATCAGAAAAAATGTCGCCGTACAATTTTCCCCTCTGCTCTTCTTCCGGCAAACCTTTTGCAAATCTTACCCCAATATCAAGGTCGCTTTCTTCTCTGGCAAATCCAGAAATTCGCGAGCCGAACAAATAAATATCTGCCAAATCATATTTTTTTGCCGCTGATTTTAATTTTTTTTCGTTAAATTCAATCATATTTTTATTATATCAAAAAATTGAAAATTTACAATTCAATCTCAAAAAACTGCCGATGCAGAGACCGAATATAAATACAAAAATATAAACAATTAAAACCATAAAATTTTACTAAACAATTTGGCAATAAAATAATTTAACTTATTTTATCATTTTTCCTCAACAAAAAACACCCCACTTTAAAAGCGGGGTGTTTTGGGATAACACTAATTTCTACGGGCAGGCTGATACGGTAAACGCAAGAGAAGTACAACCAGTTTTTGTTGCGACTGTTGATTTTTTTCCGGTTGAATCAACACAAAAATAAGAATCTGTGTCTTTTAATTGACTACAAGCTGCCCATGCTGTATCGGTAGTGTCGGCATCCTTGCAGAAAGCTGTATCTCCAGCCACATCTCCATATGCGGTTTTTGCCGCTGTTATAGCGGCTGTAATGGTAGGATTAGCACAAACATCAGTTGCTCCCCCATCGATGGCTACTGCGGCGTTTGTTATTACACTGGCAAGGTTGCCTTGAATAGCTGCGTCTTTTCCCTTGTTAATGTATTTAGTCACGTTGACTAATACAATGGCGGCCAATACAGCGATAATAGCGATAACGACCAATAACTCAATGATTGTAAAACCTTTTTTACTTAAATTTTTATTCATTTTGTTAATTAAATTTTTTAATTTTAAATTTATAATTTATTTTTGATTTGCTTCTTTCAATTTTGATTTCGACCTTTTAATATTTCTATTTATTAGTGGCAATATCCTTCATTTTCCCCGGATTGACATTCGGCTGCCGCTCCGGCACTATCAACGTAGAAATAATCTATGCTAAAACCTTTCGCTATTTTCATTTTTAAGGACTGCAATTAGTTATGGTTTGTCCGCCTATATCTTGTCTGCAAACAGAAATGTCAATTTCTTTTTTTATTCCTCTGCTATCAACGCAAAATGCTTTTTCGTTATTTACAAATTCTTGAGCGCAAGCGACCCAGGCATTTGCGCTTTCGTTGTAATGTTTTTCAGAAGTAATTTGGCTGAAAGAATTTTCAGCAACTTCACTGCTGAGAAAACCAATATAGCCGTTGTTATTATTATGATCGTACCAGACTTCGCCGGCCGGAATTAAAACAGATAAATTTCCCGCTATTGAACCGTCCTTGCTTCTGTTTATGTACTGGACAATGCTGAACAAAATAATTGCAGAAAGAACAGCAACAATAGATATGGTAACCAAAATCTCAATTAGTGTAAATCCGTTAGGCTTTTGCATTTCATTTATTATATTATAATCTTTTGCAAAAAACTGCGCAATACCTAAACTGTGAATAACTATTATATTGTTCCCAAAGCGCCGTAAAGCGGAGATAAAACAGAAATTGCCAACAAAGCCACCACTGCTCCCAAAAAAATTATTAAAATCGGCTCTAACATTGCGATAAAAGTATCTACTTCCCTTTTAACTTCTTTTTGGTAAAAATTCACCACCTCCATTAAATTCTTATCCAGTTTGCCCGTCTGCTCGCCAACCTCCACCATTTGCACTACAAACGGCGGAACATATTCTTGATGCTTTACCAAAACAGAACTTATTTTTTCGCCTTCGGAAACCCCCTCTTCTGTTTCCGAAACAATTTGTTTGTATATATAATTATCTATTGTGTCTTTGGTTATTTTTAAGGCGCTGTTTATTGAAAGCCCGGCCGAAATTAAAGTGGACAGGTTCTCTGTAAATCTTATCAAAAATATTTTTTTAAAAAATCCTCCGACAATCGGCAAAGTTAAAGAAAACTTATCATAAACCTGTCTGCCTTTCTCGGTTTTAAAATAATAAATTATAAAACCAGCCATAGCAAAAAACGAAAGCACGACAATCCAGCCATAGTGAGACAAAAAATCGTAAAAATTGAGCATCATCACGGTGAATATCGGCGGGTTTGTGGCAGTTTCTTTTATCAACTCAGAAATTCTAGGCATAACCACAAACATCACTATTGTAATTACCACTAAAAGAACGCTTATAACGAATATCGGATAAATCATAGCGCCCCGTATCTGCGATTCTATATCATGCTCTCTTTCCAAATGGTCTGCAAGATAATAAAAAGATTCGGAAATTTTTCCGGATGCTTCGCCGGTCTTTACCAAACTTACGTAAAATGCGCTGAAAACATCAGGATAATAATGAAAAGCGACAGAAAGAGAATTTCCCTCGTCAACTAATTGGGAAATTTTTATTATTTTTTCCTTAAAACCCTCTTTTGAGGTTTGCGCCGCTAAACCAGCCAAACTCTGGGTAACCGGAACGCGGGATTCCAACATTACGGCTAATTGCCTTGAAAATATAGCCAAATCCTTTTTAGATATTTTTGCCGCAAAAGTCAGTTTTTTCAAGAAAATATTCTGCGGAGATTCCTCCTTTAAGGAAGTCACGAAAATGCTGTATTTTTGCAAAAGAATAGCGGCGGCTTCTTTGGAAGACGCCTCAACAGTTCCAACCTCAATTTTTCCTTCTTTAGACCTGGCTTGATAACTATATTTCATTATCTAAGTAGATTTTTAACTTCAGAGGGATTGGAAGAAAAATCCATTGCGTTTTTTAAAGTTATTTCTTTTTTTCTGGCAAGGTCGGCTAAATATCTGTTCATGGAAATCATTCCTTCTTTTGAAGAAGTTTCTATAACAGCCGGTATTTCATGTATTTTGTTTTCTCTAATTAGGGTGGACGTTGCTGTATTCGCAAGCATCACTTCGCAAACCGGAATAAAACCTCCTTTAATTCTTGGGATTAATCTTTGGGAAACTATTCCCAAAAGCGAAGACGCCAATTCAAATCTGATCTGATTTTGCTGTTCGGCTGGAAAAACATCAACAACTCTGTGAATTGTTTCTGAAGCTGAATTTGTGTGCAAAGTTGCAAAAACCAAATGGCCGGTTTCAGCCGCCGTTATTGTTGTGGAAATTGTTTCCAAATCCCTCATTTCTCCCACCATAATAACGTCCGGATTCTGCCTGAATGTTGCCCGCAAAGCATTCGCAAAACTAAGCGTATCCAGCGAAACTTCTCTTTGCTCAATAATTGCTCTATCCGGTTTGTAGGTATATTCTATCGGGTCTTCAATCGTGATTACGTGAACCGACCTTGTGTGGTTTATTTCATCAATTAAGGCGGCTAATGTCGTTGTTTTTCCCTGCCCTGTGGCTCCGGTCATTAAAACAAGACCTTGGGGTCGCGAAACAAATTCATGCAGAACCGGCGGAACATTAAGATCTTCTATTGTCCTTATTTCGTTTTGAATATATCTCATGGCAATGCTTATATTTCCTCTTTGAAAAAAAACATTTACCCTGAATCTTCCTTTGCCTTCAAACTGATATCCAAAATCAACTTCTTTCTGCTCAAGAAGCCTTTTTTTCTGGGGTTCTTGCATTATTGAAAAAGCCAGACCCTCGGAATCCTTTGGCGTAATCAGGGCTTCCTTGGAAAGCGGAATCAATTGCCCTATAATTCTTATATTCGGAACGTGGTTTACGGAAATAAGCAAGTCAGAGGCATTTTCCCGCACAACTGTATCTAAAAGTTTTTTAAAATTTTGCAAATAATCCATAAAATTATAATCCGAATAACATACGAATAAAATCCGAATGATCCGAATGTGATAAATTGTGTTACGCTAATTTATATTTAAAATTCTTTTTGGGTAAAGATATTTTTGCCTAAAATTTACAATTAACCCAAGTTCCTTTTTATATGAAGAGAGGTATCGTTTCATTTGGAAATAGTCCTCTTTTGTAATAAAATCTTTTGCCTTAAAATCTATTATTATTTTATCACATATGATAAAGTCCGGGATATTTCTCCTTTCTTTTTCTCCCACAAAAGATGGGGGCAGCGCTTTTTCGCGAACATATTGTATCTCGTTATTTTTTAATGATTCTTCAAAAGCATCAGAGTACTGTTTTTCATTTAAATTTCTTCCGATTTTATTATGTATACTAAAAAATATTCCGCTAAGCTTGTAAGAAAGTTCTGGGTATAATACATTGTCATTTATTATTCGCGGCATTCGGATGTCATTTGTAAATTCGAATTATATTTTATTTATATTCCTTCCACTGCTCCGGCTATCTCCTCAATGCTGGTTTCGCCTTTTAAAACTTTTAATATTCCTTCCTGTTCCATTGTAAGCATTCCTTGTTTTTGAGCTTGTTTTAAAATTAAGCTTTCCACCGGACTTCTCAAAATTAAATCTGCCAATTCGTTTGTCATATAAAATACCTCAAAAAGACCTGCTCTGCCCGAGTATCCTTTAAAATTACAATCTTCGCAACCTTTTGCCTGATATACGAAAATTTGGTCATCTAATTTAAGTTCTTTTTTAGCCGACAACGGCAAATTTTTAGTTTTTTCTAAAATATAACTTCTGACTTTTTCTGATGGCCTTGCTTTTATTTTGCATTTTTCACAGAGAACCCTGATTAATCTTTGAGAAATGGCTACGCGCAAAACAGACGGTATCAAAAACGGCCTTACGCCCATATCAATCAATCTTGGTATAACTCCGACAGAAGAATTGGTGTGCAGAGTAGACAAAACAATGTGGCCTGTTAAAGCGGCGTTCATAACCAAACCGGCGGTTTCTTCGTCTCTTATTTCTCCAACCATAATAATATTCGGGTCTTGCCTCAAAATGTGCCGGAGACCGCTGGCGAATGTGTATCCGATATCTGGCATTACCTGAGACTGGTTGACCCCAAAAATGGAATACTCTATCGGGTCCTCAACGGTAACAATATTAACGCCGTCTTTATTTAAAGCGCGCAAAAGCGCGTATTGCGTTGTTGTTTTTCCCGAACCTGTAGGACCTGTTGATAAAATAAGTCCAAAAGGTTTTTTTATTGCTTCAAGAACTATTTCAGAACTTCTGCCGTGCAAACCCAGTTGCTCAAAAGATTTTAACCCTTCTTTTTGGTCTAAAACTCTGATTTCCACTTTTTCGCCAAAAAGCGCCGGAAATGTGGAAACCCTAAAATCAATATCCTGATTATTTATTTTTGTTGAAAACCTGCCGTCCTGGGGCAATCTGTTTTCGTCAATTTTAAGGCCGGCTAAAATTTTGATTCTGGCAACTATAGATGGGTGAACACTCAAAGGCAAAAAAAGGCTTAGGTGCAGAATTCCGTCCTGCCTAAAACGGATATTCAATTTTTCTCTGCCGGGCTCTATGTGTATATCGGAAGCATTTCCCTCAATGGCGTGCCGTAAAATCACAAGCACCATTTTTATAATAGGCGCGTCATCTACCATTATTTTTGAAAAAGAAATTGCCTGGTCAATTAAAATGTCCTTTTTTTCTTTGCTTAATTCTCCTAAAGCTTTTTTTGTTTCTGATTTTAATGTTCTGTGCTGTTTTAACAAATTATTCAAATCAGTGAAAGTAATCAGAAAAATTTCATAAGTAAAGTTTTGCTGGCGGGCCAAAAACCTTAGGGCGTTTTGGGCTCCGGAATCTTCCGGATAAGCCATTCCTATTTCAACAACATTTTCCCGTTTTCCCATTGGAGCCATTTTATAGTTAGTAGCGGCTTCCTCGGGAATTAACTCTAAAACTTCTAAAGGAACTTTTTTCGCTTCAACTTTTTTTATGGGAAATTTAAAAATTTTACTCTTTAATTCAAACAAGGAATTTTCAGGATATATGTCTTTTTCCAAAATCAACTCTTCCTCGGTTTTGCCGGTTTTTTCTATTTCTTTCTGCAACTCGTCTCTTTTCTGCTCATTTATTATTCCATTTCCGAATAATTCTTGAATTAGTTTCATCAAAATTTATTTTATTTTTTTAATAAAAATTTTGAAATTAACCACCAGATTCCCACTACTGCGGCAGATACTGCCGAAGTTACTATTACAACAGTCTGGCTTAATACATTGCCTGCTGATTTCAACAAACTGGCTATATCTTTTAATATGCTAAACGGCGCAGAAGATGTTCCTCTATCTGGACACTGGGGGTTGTCAGCGTCTACATAGAACCACGCCCAGCCTGGATCTTCGTCGGTTGGACAGCACATTGCCCTTTTATTTTTACTATCAGAACCAAGGCACCAAACTTTTTCGTTCCTCGCCTGTGTAATTATACTGGCTTTGGCACATCCGCCTATTTTTTCTTTATTATATTTTGATATTTCAGAGCAGGAAAAATATACTGGCTTAATTGGGTTATCGGCTGTAATATTTATTGTCATTGTTGTAGGGGCGCAATAGGAGCTGACTACTTGATTGGCACTTACTGTAACTTTAGTCTCATGGTAATTTTTATTTATAAGCTGTTGCTGAATCGTTCTTGCACCAGCAATCATATCTTCGCTATTTTGGGCAACCGAACAAGCCGTATATTCGAAGCCAAGAACTTTGCAACTTTTCCCGTTGCATGATATGCATTTACTGACTCTTCCAAATAAGGGCTGACAGTCTGCGGAGCTTCCATGGTACCTGTACCAGTATCTTTCTGTTCTGCAATTGTTATCTTTAAAAAAGATTGCTTCTTCTTGTTCAGCATTTGGGTCTCCTTCAAGGGGCAAAAATAAATATTTTTCACACTTTAGGCTGGATTTTCCCATTTCGTAATTATATATAGTTCCAACAACAGCCGGAATACACTCCATTCTTTGTGGATAACCTATTATTTTCTGCCAAAGGCAGGCAAAATCTCCGTTGTCATCTTTTAGCCCATTGCAATCTTTTTTATTTTTAATTGTTTGACATATCTTTTGCTGTTCTGATGTAGGGGCATAAATACCAATGCAACAATTTTTTGGCGGCGGCTTAACGCATGTTTTTGTATCGCCGTCACAATACTTATTTACTTTTTCTTTTATGCAATTATCAATGCAATTAATATACCAACCGCAACCATTGTCCATTACAGCACCGCATTGCCCGGCGTAGTCTTTGCATGTTTTGGGCACACAGGTTTTACTGCATACGCCCTTCTCTTGGTCGCAAAACTTACCTTTTGTTGAATTAGCGCAATCAGAATTTTGTTTGCATTCTAAACAAACGCCGTTTTTGCATCCGTTAGGGCAATTTATTGGCGCGTTTTTAACATAGCCGTCAAACCCTCCTTTAATTGCGTATGTTAAATTTTGACAATAATATTCTGTTAATGTTTTATCGTCTGCGCATTTGTCTGTATATTTTTTACCCGACCTGTCGGTTACAGTTCCTTTTTTAAATTTATTTATATGATATAATCTATCTTCTGGGATTTTATTTGGCAAAGTATTTGGATATTGGTCTGTGTCTGTGCAAGTTTTATCGCATATATATTTTTCTGGTTGCGAAGATGCGTAGCAAACTCCGCTTGCGCAAAATGAACATGTATAACCACAATAACTTTTTTGCCCGCATGGCACAGGTTTGCCGTCGCTGCCTTTGTTACAACTTGCTGGGTCGCATTTAGCGCCGCCGCCTCCGCCACCGCAATCAGCGGGGCAGTTAGAAGAAGTTTCGGTTCCGTTGCAAACCCCGTCTCCGCACTTTGCTCCGCCTCCGCCGCCACAACTATTTACATCTTCACAGGGTCCATATTGGCCGTTTACGCAACGGGTAATACCTTGACAATTATTTGATATTGTGCAAACTTCGTTTTGAGTGCACGCAACAGCGCTCGCGCGAGGTATGTTTAAAACAAAACCAAATAGAAAAATAAGGGAAATAAAAATTGATAACATCAAGAACCTGTTATAACTTTTTTGATTTTCCATGCTTGTTTACTTATTTTGTTTTAGTATTTAAGGCTGGGGCGACAGATGGCTGGTAATACGGAGTAAAAGGATTTTCTCTTCCTATTTTTGCCTCTTCCAAAACTATCCCTGTCATCTGCATCCCAAGTAAAATTTTTCTCGCTTCTGCCTCTGAAACAGCTGTAATTATGCCTGATGTTTTTGATCCTTTATCTGTTATTGCCGCGTATTTGAATTGCAGGTCCATTTGCGCGGCGGGTTCTAAAATTTTAACTTGTTCTGATTCCAAAACTTGCAGATTAATATCTATTTTAGGTTTATTTAAAACTATCTGGTTTGGCGCGGGTTTTGGCTTTGACAAAAAAACGCCGAACGAAACAACAAGCAAAAACAATAAAAATAATATTGTTATTCCTGTGAAAAACATTCTTTGCCTTTGCTTAGGTGATATAAAAACTATAGCCATAAGTTTACATAGCGTAGCGATATTTTAGTATGAATATGTTTTTACTTCTAATTTAAACGGATAAGTTTGCAATATCTGGGCAGGGGCGGGATTTTTTGATTTGGTTCCCAACAACGTCGATGTTGCTTCGGCTTGCGCGGAAGATCCAAAAGAGATGCTTGCAACTTCAAACAATCTGGCGGATTTTTCCAAAGATGCCATAAAACTTTTAAGAGCCGCGTATCCGCCTAACAAATCTAAGGAAAAGGTAATTTCTTTGATATCAGTTTCCGGATTTATAGAAGAAGCCCTTGTCAAAAATAAACCTTTCATAATTAACCCGTTTTCAAGCCCTTTTTTCTGAAAAAAATAAACCAATGTGCCATAAGATACATTAGATGGTATTGCGCTGTCAATTTTATCAACGATATCTTTTTTAGCCATCAGTTGTTCATAAACATTTGCAACTTCAGAATAATACGCAAATTTTGCATCATAAGCGGCTTGCTTTTCGCCTATTTTCTGCTGAAAAACCTTAAATTGCTGATATTTCGGCGCAACCAAAAAGAATATCAAAAGCACAACGATAAAAAGCGCTACGGCTATGGTAATGGGGCGGTTAATTTCCATTTTGCGCATTTATGTTATTGATTAAACCTGATTTTTTAGCAGACCTTTTTTTGAAAAAGAAAAATGTTCCTAATATCGCAACAATGGCAACTGCAATTATTAAAATGACAACAACTGTGTTTGTTTTAGATTTTGTTGACCCTGCATTAACCGGCGCGCCGGCAATTACCGTAACTGTATAATTTTGCGCGGAGCCATCTTCCGCTGTAACTGTATAAACAACTTGATTAGTGAAATTTTGGGAGACATTGGAAGCCGGCGACACTGTGGCGGCTATAGAGGAACTTATTGAAGGCGACAAATTTATTACATTTGTCCCCTGCGGAACATTTAAAGTAATCGTGTGGTTTGTTTGGTTTATAACTCCGATAACTTCGGGGGTTAAAGGCAAATCAAAGGATGTAATTAATTTTTCAGCATTTCTATTTTCGCCCGCAGGGTTTACCGACACATTATTATTTTCCGTGATTGCCGAATTTTCTGCCGGTGGCGGCTGGATGTAATTAAATATTTTTGAATCCAGCAAAAGGCTTAAACTAAAATTAACTTTTCCCGAATCCCCAACACTGGAACCCAAAAGATTAACTTTTTTAACGAACTCATTTTTTTCAAAAGCCGCCGTCTGCCTGCTTAAAGCATCCATACTTTCCGCCTCGCCCGTAAGGTCAACCTTGTTTTGTTTTGTAGGCAGACTAAACCTTGAAAACCAAACATTGGGCAAAGTATCTTTTTCTAGAAAACCGAAGACATTTGATGCAAACTCGTGGTTATCTATCAACAATGCATAATCATTTATCTTTTTTTGATAGTTGAAAACTGTTTTTTCGTGGTCTTTTTGAACATCGGTTCCAACTGTTTCTATAGCCGCATCCAATTTTTTTATTTCTTTTTCCTGCAAATAAATTTTCGAAATAAAAATAAGATAGCAAAAAATTGCGGATATCAGTAAAGATATAACAAAATAAAAAACAAC
>Ga0209541_10009366_pt1 | contig 15880 bp, 14 predicted proteins | sample RifCSPlowO2_01_FD_184027 | JGI IMG/M metagenome (GOLD analysis project Ga0209541, IMG submission 184027) | Groundwater microbial communities from Rifle, Colorado - Rifle CSP2_plank lowO2_0.1 (SPAdes) (version 2) | ecosystem: Environmental > Aquatic > Deep subsurface > Groundwater | place...
CGTATGATAAGGCTAATTGTCATCGACGCTTTTTATTCTTGACTTCTTCCCACGGGGATCCGGCCAGCGGGTTCTTGTGATAAGACTCGAGACGGCGGTCCAGCTCTTCGCGCTGTTTATCTGTGAGCGGCACCGCCTCCGGGATGGATACAATACTGTCCCAGATATCTTCTACAAGAAGGATCCTTTCTGGTACGCTTAATTCCAGAATGTCGGTTGCGGATATCTTTTTCATAGTTTAAGTATATTATGATCACAAGATTTTTCAAGGCAAAATTATAAACTTTCTAAAATTCATATTTTATACCCCAGGTTCGGCCCTAACCACCTCTCTGCCGTTTTGACATCCCAGCCTTTGCGCTCGGCGTAATCGCTGACCTGGTCTTTGTCGATGTCCCCCAGCCAGAAATACCTGGCGTCCGGATGGGAAAAATAAATGCCGCTCACCGACGCCGCCGGCATCATCGCGAAACTCTCCGTCAGATGGATCCCGGTGCTTTTCTCAACGTCCAGTAAATTGAAAAGCAGCTCTTTTTCCGTGTGATCCGGGCAGGCCGGGTAGCCGGGCGCGGGGCGGATGCCCAGGTAGCGGCAATGGATCAGGTCTTCATTGCTCAAATTTTCATCCGGCACGTAGCCCCAATATTTCCTGCGGACCAGCTGATGCATGCGCTCGGCAAAAGCCTCGGCCAAACGGTCGGCCAGGGCCTTGACCAGGATACTCTTATAATCGTCGTGCTCGCGCTCAAATTGCGCCGCGAGCTCCCGCGCCCCGATGCCGGCGGTGACCGCGAAGCCTCCGAGGTAATCTTTGACCTTACGGTCTTTGGGCGCGATCAGATCCGCTAACGCGTAATACGGTTTGTCATCGAACTTGACCGTCTGCTGTCTTAAGGTATGAAAAACCGCCCGGATCTTTTTTCTGGTATCATCCGTGTACACAACGATGTCATCCCCAGCGCTGTTGGCCGGGAAAAAACCGATGACCGCCTTCGCCTTCAATAATTTCCGGGCAATAATCTCTTTTAAAAACGCCTGCGCCTCATCAAAAAGTTTGCGGGCCTCCACCCCGATCTTGGGATCGTCAAAGATTTTGGGGTATTTCCCGGAGAGTTCCCACGCCATAAAAAACGGCGACCAGTCGATGGTCTTTTGGATCTCATTGAGGTCGAAATCCTCAAAGACCTTCGTTCCCAGAAAAGAAGGTTTAATCACTTGGCGTTCCTGCCAGTCTGTCTGCAGACCACGCCGGCGCGCTTCTCCGATGGGAAAAAATTTCTTCCGCGTTTGCCGGGCCGCGTGCTCCTCACGCAGGCGGACGTATTCTTTTTTCGTTTGCGCGGTGAGCTCCGCCCTTTTGCCCGGGTCCATCAGATTGCGGCAGACCCCGACACCGCGGGAGGCGTCCTTGACGTGGATGGTCAGGCCATGGTAGCCGGGGGCGATCTTCACCGCCGTATGGTTCGCGGAAGTCGTGGCCCCGCCGATCAATAAGGGAAGTTCAAACCCCTGCCGTTCCATTTCCCGGGCGACGTCGACCATCTCATCCAGAGACGGCGTGATCAACCCGCTCAACCCGATCATGTCCGCTTTCTGCGCGCGGGCGGTCTCCAGGATTTTGGCGCACGGAACCATCACGCCGAGGTCAATGATCTTGAAATTGTTGCAAGCCAGGACCACGCCGACGATATTCTTGCCGATATCGTGCACGTCGCCTTTGACGGTGGCCATAACGATCTTGCCTCCCGCAGGGAGCCTATCGGCCAGCGACCGGGCCGCGCCGCCTGCCTGGCCGGCCGAGTAGGTCCCGCTACGCGGGACAGGCAGGCCGGATTTTTCTTTCTCGATCAAAGGTGTCAAATACGCGACCGCCTTTTTCATCACGCGCGCGCTCTTGATGACCTGCGGCAAAAACATCTTCCCCTCGCCGAAGAGGTCGCCGACGATGTTCATCCCGTCCATGAGCGGCCCTTCGATGACATCGAGCGGCCGCTTGGTCTTTTTTCGCGCCTCTTCCGTGTCTTCATCAATGTATTCCACGATGCCTTTGACCAGGGCGTGGGCAAGGCGTTTCTCGACCGGCGCCTTACGCCACTCGAGGTCTTCCTCTTTTTTCTTGCCTGCCTGGCCGGCAGGCAGGCCCGTTTGCTTGAAGGTTTCGGCGTAGTGAACCAGCCGTTCGGTGGAATCCGAGCGGCGGTTCAGCAGAACGTCTTCGACCAATTCCAGCAAATCCTTGGGGATCTCGTCATAGACGATGATCACTCCGGCGTTAACGATGCCCATATCCATGCCCGCTTTGATCGCGTGGTACAAAAAGGCCGAATGCATGGCCTCGCGCACCGCGTCGTTGCCGCGGAAGGAAAAAGAAATGTTGCTCACTCCGCCGCTGATCCGGCAATGCGGCAGGGTCTTTTTGATGGTACGGGCAGCCTCAATGTAATCGACGGCGTAATTGTTGTGTTCTTCGATGCCCGTGGCCACGGCGAAAATGTTCGGGTCGAAGATGATGTCCTGCGGCGGAAAACCAATTTCTTCCGTCAGGATTTTGTAGGCCCGGGTGCAAATTTCAACTTTCCTCTCTTTGCTGTCCGCCTGCCCTTTTTCGTCAAAGGCCATGACGACCGCCGCGGCGCCGTAGCGCTTGACCTTGCGCGCCTGTTCCTTGAATGCCGCTTCGCCTTCTTTAAGGCTCAACGAATTGACGACGGATTTGCCCTGGACGCATTTCAAGCCCGCTTCGATGACCGGCCATCTGGAAGAATCGATCATGACCGGGACGCGCGATATCTCCGGCTCGGAGGCGATCAGGTTCAGGAACTTGACCATCGCCTTTTCGGAATCGAGCATGGCCTCGTCCATGTTCACGTCGATCATCTGGGCCCCGGCATCGACCTGCCGGCGGGCGATCAACACCGCCTCTTCGTAATTGCCCTCGAGGATCAGTTTGGCGAATTTCCGGGAACCGGTGACGTTGGCGCGTTCGCCGATATTGATAAAGCTGCTGTCCGGGCGGATGGTCAGCGGTTCCAGTCCGCTAAAAGCACTCGAGACCGGCACTTGCGGGATTGGCCGGGGCGCGATCTTCGAAACGGCCTGCGCGATCGCCTTGATATGTTCCGGGGTCGTCCCGCAGCATCCGCCGACGATATTGACGAACCCGCTTCGTGCGAATTCTTCGAGCAATCCGGCCATTTCTTCCGGGGTCTGGTCATACTCGGCAAAGGCATTGGGCAACCCGGCGTTGGGATAACAGATGATAGGGCAAGGCGCGATGCGGGAAAATTCCGCGATATACGGACGCATATCTTTGGCGCCCAGCGCGCAATTGAGCCCTACGGCGAGCGGCTGGGCGTGCGCCACCGAGATCCAGAAGGCTTCGGTCGTTTGGCCGGAAAGCGTGCGGCCGCTGGCGTCGGTAATGGTGCCGGAGATGATGAGAGGAATATTCTTGCCGAGCTTTTCGCAAAGGCCGTTGACGGCGAAGATCGCCGCCTTCGCGTTTAAGGTGTCAAAAATGGTTTCAATAAGGAACAGATCAATGCCGCCGTCGATGAGCCCTTGCGCCTGCCCGGTGTAAATTTCGACCAATTGGTCGAAATTGACCGCGCGATAGCCCGGGTCATTGACATCCGGGGAAAGCGACGCGGTACGGTTGGTGGGGCCGATAGCGCCGGCCACAAACCGCGGTTTATTGGGTGCCTTTTTCGTGAAAGCGTCAGCGGCCTTGCGAGCGATCTTCGCCCCGGCTGCGTTAAGCGCGTAGGCCTGGTCCTGCAGTTTATACTCGGCCTGGTTGAGGCGGTTGGCGCTAAAGGTGTTGGTCTCGATAATATCCGCCCCCGCGGCCAGATACGCGGTGTGAATTTCTTCGATGACATCCGGCCGGGTCAAGACCAGAAGCTCGTTATTTCCCTTGATGTCGACGGGATGGCTGGCGAATTTTTTACCGCGGTACGCGGCCTCATCCAGCTTGTAGCGCTGGATCATGGTTCCCATAGCTCCGTCTAAGATCAAAATCCGCTGTCTTAATAAACGATTAAGGGGATGTTCGGTCATTATTTTATTAAGGCTGCGCGCCGACGCGGTTTTTGCCCGCGCGCTTGGCCTCATACAGGGCGCGGTCGGCTTTCAGGATAAATTCATGCTGGGTGAGGCCTTTGGTGTAGGCCGCGACCCCCAAGCTGATGGTGACCGGCATCTTGAATTGCGTCTTTTCGATCGCCTGGCGGATCTTTTCGGCGGCGGTTTTGGCGCCGTCGATGGTGATATCGGGCAGGATAATGGCAAATTCATCGCCCGCGTAGCGGCAGACAATGTCGGTCTCGCGCAGCTGCGATTTTAAAATCTTGCCGAACTCCTTAAGGAGTTCGTCCCCCTCCAGGTGCCCGAGCGTGTCGTTGTACAGCTTGAAGTCATCGATGTCCATGAAGATCAGGCACAGATTTCCGGGCACCCGCTGGCGGCGTTTGATCTCGAAATTCAGGCTTTGGGTAAACTGGCGGTAATTGTAGATCAAGGTCAATGGATCGGTGATCGTCAAGTAATTCAGCTGCTTGTAGAGTTCCATATTCTCCAAAGCGACCGCCACCTCGCGCGCGGTCGCGCCCAGGATGCGCAAATCGATCTCGTTAAAACTCCTGGCCTTCACGTGGTCGCTCACGTTGATGACCCCGATCAGTTTATTTTCCAGGGTCAGCGGAACGCTCATGAATGAACGGCTCAAATAACAGGGCTTGCTCGCCCGTTTGAAACGCTCGTCATATTCAATATTCTTGACCAGCATCGGCGTACGCGACTGCGCCACGTAGCCGGCGACCATCTCCCCCAGGCGCATGTGGCAGTCCTTGATAACCTGCTCGCTTAACCCCTTGGCCCCCTGGATAAAGAGCTCCCGGCCGCCTTTGTCTAAAAGCATCAAGGAACACTTTTGCGCCTCCAGCAAAACGGCGGTTTTCTCGACGATAAAATCAATGAGCTGGTTGTATTCGCGGATGGTGCTGATCTGTTCGTCAAAAGCGAGGATCTGCTCGAGCTTTCTTTTCTCGATCAAAAGCTCTTCCTCCAGCCTTTTTTGCGCGGTGATGTCCTGCAGTACGCCCTCGAAGCCGATGGTCTCGCTTTGGTCGTTGTAGATGCAGTTACTCGTCACGGAGATCATCATGCGGTGGCCTTCTTTGTGCCGGTGCTGGAACTGAAAATCGCGCGCGGAGCCGGTTTCGTACAGCTTCTTGACGAAATCTTCCTTTTCCTTCGACTCACACAACAAGGTATCGAAAAAATTAAGCCCTATGAGCTCATCTTTGGTGGTATACCCCAGCATCTCCGCGAAAGCATGATTGACGTAGGTGAGTTTGCCCTGCGCGTCGCCCAGAAAGATGCCGCTGCGCACCGTTTCGATAAGGCGCCGGTGCAGATTCCCCGACTCGAAATAGGCAAGATTGATCTCCCGCTCGCTGGCGACCGACAGGTTCCCTTTTGGAGGAACGACCCTGGGTGCTGGTTTATATTCTTTATCCGGCATTCAATTTGTCCTGGCAATAAATTTGATTTTTCCCGTGGCGCTTGGCGTGGGTCAGGGCGGCGTCGGCCTTCAAAATAAAATCGTGCCGGTTCATCCCCTTATGGCAACTCGCGAGACCAAAGCTCAACGTAAACTTTTTTGTGGGATCAAGGCGAGCTACCGCCTTGTTGATCTTGCGGGCGATCGTTTTCGCTTCCGAAACATCCGTCTCCGGCAATATGACCGCGAATTCATCGCTGGCATACCGGCAGATAATGTCCACCTCCCGCAGGTGTTTGTTTAAAATATCCCCCATCCTTTTTAGTATTTCATCGCCGCGCGAGGCGCCTTGGGCTTCGTTGTATTCCTTGAAATCATCGATGTCCATGATCAGCAAAGACAACGCGTCCCCGAAGCGGTGGAAACGGCTGATCTCGTATTCCAGGGTGCGCATAAAATGCCGGTAATTATACAAATTCGTCAGCGGGTCCGTGACCGTGAGATATTTTAATTCCTTGTAAAGCTCCGCGTTCTCGAGCGCGACCGCCGCTTGACGCACGATCGCCAAAAGGATCTTAAGATCGAAATCCGTAAAGACCTCCGAGCCGGGCGACTTCTTGTCTGTCACGTTCACAACGCCCAGAAGTTTATGGTCCAGCATAACGGGGACGCTCAAAAAGGATTTGGTTCTATACGAGGGGAGATTTTCCCGCCCGATGCGCTCATCGGCGTCGATGACCTCCACCAGCAAAGATTTTCTTTCCTTGGCCACCAGACCGGCGACGCCTTCGCCGAGACTGGGTCTGTTCTCGCGCATGATCTTGTGGTCCAGGCCGACCGCGCCCTTGATCACCAGCTCCCCGGTTTTTTCGTCGAGAAGCATCAAGGAACACCGCTCCACCTCAAGGATGCCGGCGATGCCATTGACGATGAAATCCACCAGTTTGTTCAGATCGACAAACGTGCCGATTCTTTCCTCGAGGTCCAGGATCTGATCGAACTTCTGCTTTTCGAACTGCAGGCTCTTGTTGAGCGCTTCGAGCTCTTCTCGATAACGCACGCGTTCGGTAATGTCCTTCCAGATGGCGACAAAATGGGCGATCTCCCCTGCCGCGTCTTTCATGGGAGTGATCGTATGGTCGGCGTGGTACAGCTCGCCATTTTTCTTTTTATTGATGATGATATGCCTGAACGTTTTCCCGGCAAGGATGGTCTCCCAGAGATTTCTGTAAAAATGGGCGCTGTGGAGGCCGGACTTGAGGACACGCAGAGTTTTTCCTAAAACCTCTTCTTTGGTATAACCGGTCGTCTGTTCGAACGCGGGGTTGACGTACTCGATGATGCCGTCTTTGTTGGCAATAACGACATCGTCCGCCATTTGTTCAACGGCGGCGGAAAAGTATTTAAGCTTGAGACGGGTTTTGGGGGAGTCTTTGTTGTTCATCGGCGGCGATCGCCCGGCGCGGGCTTTGCTGTTTTCCGAAAATTGCCGTGGCGCAGGATGGTCGCCTTTTCATCCAGCGGTTCGATGGTCTTGCGCTCCGCCTCATAAACCGAGACCGCGGGCAGTCCCCGGAAATGCGTCAGGATATTTTTAAACTCCTCCGGCGAAAGCGGCACCATCGCGCCGGGCCGCAGAGGGGTGTTGATCTGGACCTCAGCGGGGTCGATGTCCCGCGCGATACGGGCTATCTCCGGGGCATAACGTTTGTTTCCCTCGACAAACATGACCTGCAGGGCGAGTTTGCCTTTAAATTTTTTTTTGAACGTTTTAATGCCGTCTACAACGCACTGGAATTCGATCCCCTTGGCAGGAATATCGACTTGCCCGAAAGATGCCTGGTCAGCGGCATCAAGCTTGGCCAGGACCCAATCGGCAGAAAACAGATCTTCCTGAACGTCGGGACGGTCGATGAGTCCCGCATTGGTGATGACCGCGACCTTGGTGCCGGTCACCTCGCGCACCGCGCGGATCATCACGCCCAGATTTTTCGCCAGGGTCGGCTCACCCCGGCCGGAAAAAGTGTAACAATCGATTTTCATCAACGGCAGTGCCTTGATCTCGGTGAGGATTGTTTCCACGGGAACGAAATCTTCCCTTTCGGTATAAAATTCCGCCGTGCGCCCCAGCTGACAATAAGGACAATCGAAGTTACAGATCTTGCGTTTGCCTGCCTGCCCGGCAGGCAGGCCCGAAGGGGTGAGGGGGTCAATGCCCAGCGACATTCCCAGCCGCCACGAATACACCGGACCGTAGATATACTTGAAACGATTTGTGGAGGAACTAATCATTCTTTCTTTAAAAATGTACCAACAGATTTCGGGTATCCGGTTATCCGGAAACTCTGAATTAAAATGGCGTATTTTGTCGTTCAGGATGCACCGTCATTATGGTAATATTAGTATATTTATTTTTAAAGCACAAGGAGAATAACGACACGGCATGAGCCAGGCGGATCTGATCTATTGGACGTTATTGACAGGCATTTTGAGCGCCCTGGCAACGGGTTTGGGCGCGCTTCCTTTGCATTTCGTCACAGCGACCTCCCGCTGGCGGGCCATGGCCTCGGCGGTTGCCGCCGGCATGATGATCTCCGCTTCCGTGTTCTCCCTCGTCCAGGAAGGGATCGCGCTTAAAGCCAAATTTCCCGCGGCTCCCTATATCGTCATGTTAGGGCTGCTTCTGGGCGCGGCCTTTTTCCGCTTCACCGAGAAGAATTTCTCCGGGTATGAAATCCACAAACATTTGTCGGCCCCCGGCATCACCCGGCGCGGCCTCCTCATCTTTACGGCCATGTTCATCCACTCGATCCCCGAGGGGATTGCCATCGGGGTGGCGTTCGCGACCGGAGATTTTAATTTCGGGATCATTATCGCCATCGCCATCGCCGTCCACAATATCCCGGAGGGGATCGCCGTTTCCCTGCCCTTGAAAGCAGACGGCGTTTCGACCAAAAACTGCGCCATCGCGTCCATCCTGACCAGTATCCCGCAGCCGATTATGGCGGTGCCTTCGGCGCTGTTGGCGTGGTTTTTCGAACCGCTTTTACCGGTGGGATTGGGATTTGCCGGCGGGGCGATGATCTATCTGACGATGTCGGAATTGATTCCCGAGGCCATTGAAGAAGGAGGCAAAAGTCTGACGGCCTGGGGTGTGATGGTCGGTCTGACCGGGATGCTGCTGATTACCACAATCCTTAACTGTATTCCTCGCTAAGCCGCGGGTTGAAACTAAATCGCGGGGCCCTGCTCCGGTTCTTTCGCCTCCGCCTGATGGTGCTTGATGTCCTTGCCTTCGACGATATAGATCACTTCCTCGCAGATGTTCGTGGATATGTCCGCGACCCGCTCCAGGTTGTTCGCGACGCGCATCAGATGCAGCGAACGCCGGATCCCGTCACGCTTTTCCCGGATGAAATTGGCCATGTCTTCGAGAATTTTATCCTCAATTTGATCGACGATCTCATCGCGGTCGCAGACATCCCTGGCCAAAGCGGCATTCTCATGGACAAAAGCGTCGATTGAGTCCTTGAGCATCAGCGAGGCGGTCTTGGCCATGTCCCGGATATCATCCAGGGGCTTGACCAGCGGCCGGGCGATGAGAAAAAGGCTGCTTTCGGAAATATTGACGGCGTGGTCCGCCACGCGTTCCAGGTCCTTGTTCATTTTTAAAATCATGACCACCATCCGCAGGTCTTTAGCCAACGGTTCAAACTGGGCGATGAGCGCCGTGCATGTCTCGTCGATCTCGCGGTCGTAATTATTGGCCTTGGGCTCCTCCCGTTCGATAACGTCTTCCAGGAGGTTTTCGTCCTTCTCCAGCAATCCCTTGATGCTTTTGTTGATCATCCCTTCGACCAAGGTGGCATATTCGATGAGCCGGTGTTTGAGTTCACCCATTTTTTCTGTGAGCATGTTTTCCCCTTAGGTAAATGTTTTTATAAGCATCTACGACCCTCAGCTGATTCATCGTGGAATAAAAGAATTCCACGATGAATCAAAACGCTGAGGGTTAATGAGACTTTCCTAAATGGAAAAGAAGTCTCATTAACCAAACTTCCCAGTCAGGTATTCTTCCGTCCTCTTGTCCTGCGGGACGGTGAATATTTTGGCCGTGGGACCAAATTCGATCAAATCGCCCAGATATAAAAATGCCGTAAAATCCGACACCCGCGCGGCCTGGGCCGTGTTGTGCGTCACGACGATAATGGTATAATTCTTCTTCAATTCCGTGATCAACTCCTCGATCTTGGCGGTCGCGATCGGGTCGAGCGCGGAACACGGCTCGTCGAAAAGGATCACGTGCGGTTTGACCGCTAACGCCCGGGCGATGCAGATCCTTTGCTGCTGCCCGCCGGAAAGCGACAACGCCGACTCGTGAAGCCGGTCTTTGACCTCTTCCCAGAGCGCCGCCCTTTTCAAACTCTCTTCAACAATGCCGTCGATAAATTCCCGGCCCGTGATCCCCTGGATCCTGACCCCGTAAGCGACGTTTTCATAAATACTTTTGGGAAACGGGTTCGGCTTCTGAAAAACCATGCCGATCTCCCGGCGCAGGTCCGTGATGTCGACGTCTTTGGCGTAAAGGTCGATGCCTTTGTATAAAATCTTTCCCTCAAAACGGAAGTTGGAGATCAGATCGTTCATGCGGTTAAAGCAGCGGATGAGGGTGCTCTTCCCGCATCCGGAAGGCCCCATCAGCGCGGTGACGGTTTGGGCGGGAATATCCAGGGTAACATTCTTAAGAATTTGTTTTTTCCCGTAAAAGGAATTGGCCCCTTGAATCTGGATAACGACGTCCTGCTTCATTCTTACCACCTTTTCTGGTTCTTGTACCGCAGATAAATCGCCGCCGCGTTCATCGCCAGCGTGATCGTCAGCAAAACGATGATGCCCGCCGCCGCGTCCGCCAGAAATCCTTTTTGCGGACGGGAGACCCAGTTGAAGATCTGGATCGGCAGCACCGTGAAGGGATCGAAAAACCCCTGCAAACTCACATGAATATACGGGATTTCTTTATTGAACGCAACAGGATTTGTGGGCAGAAACGGGATGTAAGTCAAGGCGCCAATCGTGATCAAGGGTGCGGTTTCGCCGATCGCCCGCGACATCGCCAGGATCACGCCCGTCAGAATATTCCCGAAGCCCGCCGGAAGCACCTGGTGGCGGATCGTCTGCCATTTGGTCGCGCCCAGCGCGTAGGACGCCTCGCGGATCGACGACGGGACCGAACGCAGCGCCTCGCGCGTCGAAAGGATAATGACCGGCAAGATCAACAGCGCCAGGATCAATCCGCCGGCGAGAACGCTTCGGTCCAGATGCATCAGCCGGATGAACAACCCCAGCCCCAGGATCCCGTAAATGACCGACGGCACACCGGCCAGGTTCGCGATGTTGATCTCGATAAAATCCGTCCATCTGTTACGCTTGGCGTATTCTTCCAGATAAATGCCCGAACCGATCCCCAGAGGGATGGCAAAAATGGCCGTCGTGATCATGATCCAGATCGTCCCCACCCACGCGGAAAGAATGCCGGCCTGCTCCGGCTTGCGCGAAGGGTAACTGGTGAAAAAATCCCACCCGAGCCGGTGATGGCCGTCCGAGACGACATCGACGACCAGCGCGGCCAGGACCACCAGCCCGAACAAAGTCACCGCCAGGCCGACGAACTTGAACGCGGAATCGACCTTTTTATCCAGTTTGCGGCTACTCATAGATCTCCTGGAAACGGCGTTTCAATTTAAAACTGATGACGTTTAAAACAAACGTGAGGACAAAAAGCGTCATCCCGCAGACAAAAATCGTGCTGTATTCCAGCGTCCCGTGCGGCGTGTCCCCTAAACTGATCTGGACGATATATGCCGTGATCGTTTCAATGGGGACAAGCGGGTTCATGGTGAATTTCGGCTGCTGGCCGGCCGCGATGGCGACGATCATGGTCTCGCCGATCGCCCGCGAAACGGCCAGGATGACGGCCGCCGTGATCCCCGAGAGGGCGGCCGGAAAAACGATCTTGAAGGCGACCTGGATTTTATGCGACCCCAAGGCGTAGGCGCCTTCGCGCAGGCCCATCGGCACCGCGTGCATCGCGTCTTCACTCAACGAAGACACCAGCGGGATGATCATGATCCCCATCACCAGTCCGGCGGAAAGCGCGTTAAAACCGGACAACCCGGGAATAAATTGCTTCAACAAAGGGGTGACGAACAACAACGCGAAGTAACCGTAGACGACGGTCGGCACGGCGGCGAGAATTTCCAGAAGGGGTTTGATGATCTGCCGCGTTTGGGCGGCGGCGTATTCGCTCAAATAAACGGCGCTGATCAACCCCAGCGGCACGGCCACGGCGATGGCGATGAACGTCGTCACCAACGTCCCGCACAGTAACGGCAGGATCCCGAAATGTTTGTTGGTGAACATCGGCGTCCACTGGGTGTCCGTCAGAAAATCGATCATGCTGACGTGCTTGAAGAACCCGACTGATTCCGAAAGCAACACCCCGATGATGCCGGCGGTGGTCAATACAGACAAGAGGCTGCAGCACAACAGCAGCTTCTCGATCAACGCTTCCTGGAACTTAACGACACTATTTTTCTTCACTTCCACGACCTGCTTAAATCTTGTTTAAACCGGCTTCGTATTCACTTTGCGGTAACGGCACATAGCCGACTTCTTCGGATAACGTCGGCGCGTTCTCAAGATAATAACGGACAAATTTTGCGACGAGAGGCTTGGTCTTCAACGAATCCTTGTTAACATATATAAAGATCGGCCGGGAAAGCGGCGTATAAGTTCCGCCCAGCACAGTCTCTTTGGAAGGCGTGACCGCCTGCGCCGCTCCCGCCCCTTTGACCGGAACCACTTTTAGCCGGTCAGCGTTCGCTTCATAATAGGCCAGCCCGAAATATCCCAGCCCACCTTTGCTGGAGGCGACCCCTTCGACCAGAACATTATCGTCCTCGCTGGCCGTATAATCGCCGCGGCTGCTCCCGCCTTTACCATTGATGACTTCCGTGAAATAATCGAAGGTCCCCGAGTCCGTGCCCGGCCCAAAAAGCTGAAGATCTTCCGCGGGAAAACCGCTGCGGATCTGACTCCATTTAGTTATAGCATTCTGGGCGGCTGGTTCCCAGATTTTTTTTAACTCTTCCACGGTCAGATGATCCACCCAGGAATTTTGCGGATTCATGACCACGGCCAATCCGTCGTAAGCGACCGGCAGCTCAATGTACTGGACTCCGCTCGCGCGGCAGGCGTCTATTTCTTTTTGCTTGATCGGACGCGAGGCGTCGCTGATGTCCGTTTCCCCGCGGCAGAACCGTTTGAACCCGCCGCCGGTCCCGGAAATACCAACGATGACCTTGCCGCCGCCGATCTTACCGAATTCCTCGGCGACCGCTTCCGTGATGGGAAACACCGTGCTGGAGCCGTCCACCTTGACCGGATCAGCGGCCAGACCCGATTTGGAACAAACGACCAAACTCATCGTTAAAAAAAACGCAAAAAATATTCTTTTCATTTTCGTTCTCCTGTTTGTTAAAATTAAAATTTCATATTAACGTCCGCCTGGATGATCTGTTCCGGATTTTCGGCGGCCTTGATCCGTTTGGATTGATAATAATCCAGGGCCAGGGTGACGTTTTTGTTCAACCCGTATTCCAGGATCCCTTCATGGCTGCGCACGTCGGTCTTGCCGCCGTAACGGTCGGAATCGGGCGTAAAATCAACGAACGCGTCTTTGCCCAGATTGGCGAAGATATACTTGAACTGCCATTGTCCCGGACCGGCGACCTTCTTGTCGCCGAACCTGGCCCCCATGCTCCAGCCGGTGGAATCGTCGATCTCATCGCCATCGATATTGGCGATAAAATCGCCGAAGATCCCAACCTCGGGAATGACCTCTAACCCAAAAGGTGCGGCCAAGGCCAGATCCGCGGAAACACCGGCAGAGTCGTAATCATAGCGCAAGGCCCCGGAACTGCAGGAACCGTTGCTTGAGGTCGTGATACCCGTGTTGGTGGCCGCCGACCAATCGGGGCAGGTCCCTTTGAGTCCGTTAAACCCATAATAAATTCCCGCGAGATTGGCGGACCAATCGCCTTGCTTGAACTTCATACCGCCCTGGGTGTAGTACAAAAACGGGTCCACCCGGTCATTGGTCGTGCTGGAAATCTCATCGATCATCCACACGCCGGTATTGAGGTAAGGAGTCCATTGGCCGTTGAACGCCTGTTCCCAATGTAAAGCACCACCCTGCGGGTTCACATCGCCGTCCCACAACAGGTCCGTCGGCGCCCACAAATAACTGGAGCGCGGAAAGATCCCTCCGATCAAATTCAGTTTCACGGATTCCAACGGCGTATATTCAGCGTACGCGAGGTCCATACGAACGTCAGGATGTTCAAAAGTATCGGTAAAGGTCTGGTTGGTGGAACGCGGGTCATCCGCTCCGCTGGCGATCCCCAGACCGACCTTGATCTGGTCATTGACCTTCGTGTCAAGGCCGAGGCGGTAACGGATACGTCCCCGGGTACGGGCGTCGGCGTCCGTTTCCTTGCGCTCATATTGATAACGCGTGCGAAAATCACCTTTGAGCTTGGCATTCTTCACCCACTCCGGAAGGCCCTGCTGAAATCCTTCTTCGCGCATCATTTTCTCATCCCCGGCGATCTCCAGCTCCAGGCTGTCCGCTTCTTTTTCGGTCAAAATTCCCTTTTCAACGAGCTTGTCGATAAGAGCGTCCACCGAAGTGCTGGTCGCGAAGCTTGGCGGCGCGATCCAAAGCCCTATGATACCAAAAATTAACAACCCGACAAACATTTTCCTCATTGCTTCCTCCTTTTGCTTTTGGTTTCCTAATTGTCCGAACATAATTTCCTTAAACCCCGGATGTTCACCTCGACCCGTTTAAGACAGCTTTGAACATGTTCATCGACCGCGTTGCTTTCTTCGATGGTCGTCAACAATCTGTTCAATTCCCCGACCTGCGAACGCAACAGCCCGATGACAAAATCCTGATTACTCCCTAATAATCTGTGTGCGGCCATAAAAACTTTGCCTCCCCATAAATCTATCGTTTCGTTATTCACACATAAAATATACTGGGGACGTGTTAAGAAATTATGACAAGGATGTGAACTCTTTGTGAAATCTGAAACTGGAGGCCGTGAGAGAGTATCGGGAAGGATAAAATGGAAGGCGGGAGCGCTCTATTGCCTCCCTCTTCCATCCATCTGATTAACTTTTTGGGGGCAATAGGGGCAATAGCAGACGCTTTACGTAACTATTTAACACAAATCCCCTTACGAGACAATTGATTTATCCGGGCTCCCTTGCTCCCCGGTTTTGGAGAATTCGTCGACGTGGCAGACCTTTTGCTCGGCGCCGCACACGCCGCAGATGTAGCGATAGGTCGTGCGCCAGCGTAGGCCGCCCTTCTTAAGAACATAATCCCTAAGCTTAACCTCAAGCACCGTGAAATCCGCGTCTAATCCCGCGCTGGTGCCGTCTTTAAGGTAAACGCCCCGGGCGCCTTTTTGCGACATGCCTTCAAAACATTCACAGACATAACAATTCAAGAAATGCTCCCTATTAAAATCCACTCCCTTGACATAGGCGTCATCCAGCTCTTTTCTGATGTTGGCAACGAGCTTGTTGTAATCCGCCTGTTCCTCGGGAGTGAATTGGATGGCTTTTTTCTTTCTCATTCCGCCATCCTCACCGCGTAACCTTTGTCGAGCAGTTCCTGGTTCAGATACGTGCCGTCTTTGATGATGGCGCGGGCGTCCTCGACGCCTTGTTTGTAAAAAACATCCACCACAAAGCGCCCGTGCTGATCCGTCCTGTCTTTGTGCGATTTGAGCACAATGGCGGCCCCTGCCGGCAGGAGTTTTTCCACAAATCTTTTGGCCCGGTCGCCTGCGGGCGTGCCTACTTCTGGACAATCGATCCCGCGCAGGCGCAGACGGTCGCGCACGATGATCCGAAAGCCGGCCTCAACGATCACCAGCAGCGTGTCGCCGTCGATAACGCGGTCGACCGTGGCCGCGTAGGTGTAGGACATCTCCCCGGCGATATCGAGGCCTTTCAGTTCTTCCTTCGCGACCGGCCAGTTGACAAAAAATCCGCAGTCGATGAGGACTTCGCCGTCTTTGAGTTTGGCGCGCAAGGGCGAGACGGCAAACGTGTCAAGCCGCAGGTCCGCGGGGCGCTTGAGCCTGCCGGCCGGCAGGCAGGCGGCTGAATCTTTTTCCGGCTCCCGGCGGATTTCGCGCACCAGCCGCCGGATCTGACTGCTGTTGAGGTCTTCCTTGAGAATGCGCCGCTCCAGCCGTTGACGCGTCTTCTCGTCCTTGACCGGCAAAAGCTCCACATAAT
>Ga0209541_10009370_pt1 | contig 15877 bp, 20 predicted proteins | sample RifCSPlowO2_01_FD_184027 | JGI IMG/M metagenome (GOLD analysis project Ga0209541, IMG submission 184027) | Groundwater microbial communities from Rifle, Colorado - Rifle CSP2_plank lowO2_0.1 (SPAdes) (version 2) | ecosystem: Environmental > Aquatic > Deep subsurface > Groundwater | place...
CAGGAACAAGATGTCCCCGATTGAGTACAGGGGCCATCTTCTCACAAAGTCGAGCGTGGGAGTGGGTTTCGAAAGTGTCCACTAAATGGGGTACGCATCAGGGCTCCTCCTCGTGCCTTCGGAGTCCGCCCATCGCACAACCCCTCTCCTCGTTTTCATTCGTGAGTTTGTCTTGTCGCTTCCGCTACGAACCCGCCCGACTTCGATGAGGGTCGGCGCTCGTCCTTAGCCATGGACGCTCATAGCGGAAACAGCCCCGAGGCGGAGTGCAAATGCTTGCCCCCAGTCGGTGTGATTACACACCGACTTTCCCCGCCCATGCGCGCAGGCGAGGACTCCCTCTTCAGATTTTTGAATACACGACTCCTATTTCTGTTTTTCCGACTTGTTTGCCCAAGGAAAAACCGGCGATCAATCAAGATGCGCCGGTTTTTACGATTTGACCTCCAATCGAAGGAGTACTCTGTTTACGCTTGCGCGATAGTCAAGTACAAGAAACTAGTTGAGATTGTTAGGCGGGGATGACCATGCCGAGGGGGGTGGCGGGATTGTGGCTTGCGGCCACGACGTACCCCGACATTTTCGGATCGAACACTGCGACGGCACCGTAGCGGTGCAGGAGCGAGTGCGCGATGACTACCGCGACCGGCAGAGAAGCCGGACCGTTCACGAGCGCAAGCGAGCCGCCTTTGCAGGTGGTGCTGAGCTCGTCGTCGCTCTCATCGAAGATACCGGCGAGGACCTTTTCGGCGTCGCGAACGATTTCGTCGTTCTGCGCCGAGGTCCCGAATCCAACCTTGAACAGGTCGGCCTTGTGACCAGAAACTTCGACTGCGCTACGTGCGACATTGTATGTGCTCATGGTATGCCTCCTTGGGCGTGGGTTAAGGAAATTCCGATTTAATAGCTCGGATATAAAAGCTCCTCTCTCAAAGCCCTTATATCCAAGCTATTTTCGGTTATTTCCTGCCTAACAATCCTTTCAAAGAACCATCTCATTGCTAGCCCTATGATAGCATACTCACTGTACTTTGTCAAGTTTTTTGCTATCACACAACTATCTCTACGGACTTTTAAACCATAATGTAAGCCATATTTTGCTTAAGAGCCCGATAAAGATGGCGAGCGAAATGCTCGCCAAAGTGATGGTTTTCTAGCTCAGGCGACCTGATCTAGAGCAGTCGTCGGCCCGTGACCAAACAGTTTGGAAGTCTGATAGCTTTCCCACGGCGAGCAGAATGCTCCCCACGACGTTGCCGCCATTTCTTCCGCAGATAATGCCCGCACAGTCCTCGATACCTCCGGCCCATTGTGATGGACGGTGACACCGAAGGCTTTCCCATTCAGGAAGCGAATTCGAGCTTCGTTGCCGACATAGGCGAAAGCATTTTTTGCATCGAATCCTTCCAACCATTCAGTCGGCATGGATACGGGAGCCAATCCCTTGAAACACGAAATCATTTGACGATCACTCATAGAACCTCCGTATTGTGAAAGAGCAAATCTCTACGAACCTGCAAAATAATTTACAAGCTCGATAAAGATGGCGAGGGCTAGCTCGCCATTCGTGAGTGCTACTGAGCCAAAGCCGTTTGTGCAACCTTGAGCACGGCGTTCTTGTCGATGTTGCCCCAGTCGGTGCGTTTCTCAGCACCTTGGATGTATCCATCGAGGCACGCCTTCCGGCCGAGTTTCGAACCCTGCTCGCTCCAATTGCCGAGTCTTTTGACGAACGACACTTCACTTTTTGTTGCAGAGTTACTTTGTTGCTTGCTCATAGCTATCTCCGATAAAGTTAAAGAACAAATCTCTACAAGTCGGCAAGTTAAACTTGCCGACTTGATAAAGATGGGAAGTTTTGACACTTCCCATATATCGAAACGGGAAACCTATTTTTTGAACTTATTGGCGAGCGTGGTGAGCGCATCAACCGAAGCGGGAGCATCCGTGCCTTGCGACTCGAGCTCAACCACTTCTTGTTGCTCAGGCGCACTTTCTTGCGAGAAATGGACCTCGGCAATGTATCCGCAAACTTCGAGCGGATCAGCACCGAGGAAGAAATCCTCGTCGCCAGAAACACGAATCACCTCCGCACTCTTGCGAGCACGCCCGCAAGAGAACTCGTGGTCATCGAGCTTTTGGGCATCCAGTTTTGCAACCTTCGCCATGAACTCTTTGACCCGCTCCACATTGCCGTTGAAGGCGTGGTAGAGGCTCTCCGGCAATCCGCTTTCCTTCGCCGCCTTTTCGCGGGTGGTTTGGAAAGGAGGAATCTCGGTCTCCGTTCCTGGAATCACGGCGACGGATATTGCGTAGTACCCGCCGTGCATACCGGAGCTGTGCTTTACCGACAGCACGGTGCCGGATATTCCGACGACCGCGATGTTGCCCTCGGTCCAACTATTACTCGGGTCAATCTTACGGATTTCTGCCGTATAACCCGGAATGGATTTTGGACTTTCCCAATAACCGCCGCGAATGGCAGCATTAGTAGGTGACCCGAACGAAACCGTGGTAATCACGGAATCAGTTTCCTGCTCGGAAACTTCCTCCAGCTTCGCCAACGACTGCTCGACTTCGTCGAGCTTCTCGGCAGCCTTCGGTCGCGAGCTCCGCAGGAACTCCATCGCACTCGGAACCGAAACGCCAAGAGCTTTGGCCGTGTCCGCCCACGTATCGGGCGTAGCACAGCCAACGGCAGATCCCAATCCCTCGACAAAGCGACCAGTCTCCCAACCGCTTCGTCCGGCAATGTGCCGCACTCCGTCCGCCACTTGCAGGCGGTAGGTGGTGTGCGACCATTTGCCTTGTTTGGTGTAATCGGTGCCGCGCACCACAACCACACCGGAGATGTCGCTTCCAGCAAAGGGAATAATCTCATCCCCTCTGATGAAAAGCAGGAACGGGCTACGCCCGCGTGAGCCGATGCCGTCCGACCATTCGATGTTCGTCATTTTCCTTCTCCTATTTTCGTGCTCGTGAGAGTTTCCTTTCACTAATTCCCGTGAGCGTGAATCTGCTGGCAGTTACAGGCCGCCAGCTTCGCCTTTCTTTCAAGCCAGCGACCAGTTCACCCGAACCCCTTCGGCGAAGTTGATGGTCCCACTTTTCCCGTGGAAGCCATTGCACTTGAGTTGTCCCTGAACCTTGGTGGCAGCGCGTTGCTCGATTCCCAAGGACTTCGCAGTCGTCTTGAAATTCTCGAGCACGCACTCGGCCGACTGACCCGTCTCTGTATTTTTCACTTGGAGTTTCATTTGGTTCCCCTTTCGATTGTCAAAGAACAAAGACCTACAGAGAAACGGTACCAATTTCGGCTAAAATATGTTGTAAAATAGTACTATTTTGTATAGTTTTATTGACTTTCGCTCATAAAACACTTGACTTATATACCTATCCAAGTGTATACTATTAGTACACTTATGAAATATATACATGGATTGAAGCGACTTGGCCTATCGGAGGACGAGGCTACTGTGTACGAAACCTTGCTGGAAAAGGGGCAGGCGAATGTACTCAATCTGTCCCATTTGGCTAATATTCATCGTCCGGCTCTATACAACCTTCTCCCTAAGATGGTAAATAAAGGACTCATTATTGAAGTTAAGAGGGGTCGACGCACAGAATACATCGCCGCATCACCAAACAAATTGGAGCCACTGGTGAAAAGTACGCAAAACAGTTTGGATACGATAGTTAATAACCTCAACACTGAATATTCCAAAAAACAGATTGTTCCTAAGATTGAGACCTATTACGGCAAGGATGGGATAGGACGAGTCTTTATGGACGTTGTCACTTCCCTCGATAAGGGAGAAACGTACTATCGCTACAGCGTGCGGAGGGATCTGTACAAAGATTTTCTACCGAGAGCATACCGACAAATCAGAGATGAGAAAAAATTGGAGCGTCTTGTTATCACGAATGAAGAGGGGTCACAAAGAAAAAAGCCAAAACTAGAGCGTTTTGTGAAAGTCCTCAAAGGAGACTATGACGTTTTCAATGTCGTCAAAATAATCTACAAAAATAAAATCGCTTTTATTGACTTTGAAAACGAAGTGGCCTTCATCGTCTATAACGAAAGAATGGCGAGGCTGGAGGCAGAGATATTCTTAAGTCTCTATAAAACGCTTCCCTAATTACGTTTTCAACAAATGTTTTGAGACTATCTCAACTATTTTTTCTTGGGGAATTGTTGACGAAACGCCTTGGGGGCTACCAATAATGGTCGGTGAGCCACCCCATCCTTTTTCTATTTCATTCAACTCTTTCAGCACGGCAACAAGGTCTACATATCCGAGTTTATATTGGCAAATGGTGTGCTTAACAATCGGTTCGGCACCTTGGAAACTAAACTGTGGGTTGGTGACGACGACGGTTGGGGCTAACGAGTAGCCAATAGCGGTACCGGCACCACTTCTTGATTCAACTACGGCAATCTCGCCGTTACCAACTACCGAGTGTTTGATGTCTCCCTTTTCCAGAGCATCGACGATACTCATTCTGTCTTTCTTTACTCTCTCGCGATACTCTACTGGCTCCTCTCCTGTCTCAAACCACTTTTCCAATACTTTTATTCTCTGATTAACTGGCACTTTAAAATCCATCACGAGCGCCGCTATAGCAGACAAGTCCTTATCGTTTACGCCTGCCCATATATTGTTGCGGTCTGGTAGCGCACTCGGTTTCCACTCACCATTTGCGAATGTGTCGGATATTGAAATCTTTTTAGCACGCTCCCGCACTGCATCGGTCACTTCTAGTCCCTTCTGGCGCAGAGAGAGTAACGCCATGGAGCCGAGCGAATCGAGATCAGGGCGAACAGTAACCATAGCCACTTCCTCTGTCGGCAAAGGCATATCCAGTACAACATCAATCGCCGCTTTGGTAATATCTCCGTCGGTGTGCTGTGGGTCTATGTTTCCCAGTGTGCATTGGTCAAGATATTGAGGAAGAGTCATTTCAATTCCAATCGCTCCATTTTTTGCATTAGCAAAAATTTGTTTATTTGCAGTCTTAGCCGCGTCTATGGGACGTGGATCTAATAAACCAAAAGTGTATTTTGACTCTTTTTCATACAGGTTGACTATTTTTTCAAAATTAACTACGAATCGCGCAAAATTTTGTATAGCTTCTCTATCGCCCAAGTTTTCTCCTCTCTCAAGGTGATGTACTGATGCTCGAAAAACACCGTCTTCTCCCGTACCCTCCACATAGTCATCTTTGCCGTAATAATCGGAATAAAGCTCTGCAATGACAGGAATATTCAACTGACTAAAGAATGTTTTCCATTCGGCTGGTAAACCAGCTTCCACAGAAGTTTCTCCACAGAGGAGCAACGCGGCATTTGCGTCTTTGCAGATTTGCGCGTTTTCAGGCGTGATAATTCCTCCAATGTCGATAAAGTTAAGTTCCAATTTCAGATTAGAGACACTGTCGGCCACTCTCTTTACAAATTCTGGCGTAAATTTTGACTTGTAGTCCGCCTTCAGTTTTGCCGCAAGTTCTGGGTCCTTATTCATCGTCTCTTGGAACCAAGCACCCTCCCCGTCGGGACAGGCAGTGATAAAGAGAGGGTACGGAGCGTTAGGCAGATTTTTTATTGCTTGTTTCGCTCCTTCCCTAAAGCAGGACTTGCCGGAACGTGGTGGTCCCGCGATAACTATTTTCTTTACTTTAAATTTCTCTTTTCCCTCTGGTGTATTTAATATATCTTTTATCTTCGGTCCCTCAACGGTACTCGTTGATTCCGATAATTTGGCGAGTCCATCCTTTCCAGATAATGGCGCGTTTGTAGTTTTCTCCGCTGGTGCGGGACGAGTGCCTTCAGGAAATTTTTGTTTAGGAGGCATAGGTTGGTCAAGCTGGAATAACCATACCGACGGGCATAGCAGGACTACTGCTTGCCGACACGACGTACCCCGACATCTTGGGATCAAATACTGCGACGACACCGTACCGTTGCAAGAGCGAGTTTGCAATAACCACTGCAACCGGCAACGATGCTGGCCCATTGACTAAAGCTAGGTCGTCGATTCCGCGAGTAACGGGACCAAGGTCATCTTCAATCTGATCGAAGATCGCTGCTAAGGCAAGCTCGGCATCACGAACGATTTGGTCGTTCTGCGCTGGAGCTCCGAAACCAACTTTGTACAAGTCGGCCTTGCGACTAGCAATTTCGATCTCCGAACGCTCTATTTTGTACGTTTTTGGAACCTCAAAATTTTGCTGCTGGTTTGGTATATTTTCCATCACCTTATTGTATCAAAATATGGTAATAATCAAAAATCGCCCTTCGCCCTGCCGCCATTCCTTATTCAAAAAATCCTCCCCCGCCAAAAAAGAAAGTATGAGAGCGGCAGGGCGAAGGGCGGCCCCGCGCCGCGCCCGCCGAAGTCAGACGAAGGCGGGAGACGCGAGCGGGCGAGCACCGAGGCTCTGCGAGGTGTGAGAGAGTTAGTTGGCTGGGTGTTGGGCAAAATAGGTTCTAGCGTGTTTTAATAGAGACACAAATGAGCGAAGCGAAATTTGTGCCCCCAGCTGGAATCGAACCAACATCAACGGCTTAGAAGTCCGCTACTTTATCCATTAAGCTATGGGGGCGGTATAGAACTTTGCAATCTTTTTCTTAAATATTGTCTGCCGAAGCCTGTTTTCAATTGTTTTTCTTGTAGTTGTGCATCCTTCTTAGACAGACAAGCCTCATAATACACGAGTCTCAGATTTTTTATTGTTCGGCCAGACAACGATGTACCGCTTGTGTGTTCCCTCATTCTTCTCTTCAAATCAGCTGAGTAGCCAATATAAAATTTGTCGGCCTCTCTGCTGTATAACACATACACGTAGAACATACTCGCCATTGTACAGCGAAGCCCGCCAGCAGCTACGCAGCTGGGCGGGCCAGCCAAACCCGCCAGCAACTCCGTAGCTAAGCGGGTCCGCCTAATTGCGAAGCTATTGGCGGATTGCGAAGCTATTGGCTGGGGTCGGGGTAGCGGTAAACGCCCGTCCTGTATTTCGCCTCCTCGGCGGCGCGACTCTCGAACACGGCGCGGACGGCGTTAAGCGAAGGGCTGTCAAGGACTGCCGGCGTGCTGGCCGTCGAAGAGCCGATGACGCCTCCCTGCGCAATCGTGTCAAACGCCCATATATTCCATACCACGATGCCCGTTAACGCTATCGCCGCGCACGCGAGCAACGCCAGCCAATCGCGCATCGGGTCAATGTGCGCGCCGGTATGCAGGCGTTTTAACAGCGAACCGGTTGAGTTGGATATGTTCATGGCGTAGTCTTCGGCACGCTTTTTTGATTTGTTGTGCTCGCCGTCGCGTTTGTCGGCGAAGAACCGACAGACAGTTTGACGCTTGCGTGCCACACATCCGCTTCGCCCTGCCCGAGAGAAAGCGAAGTCAGTGATACGGCATAGGGAGCATATTCTATGGCGCCGACGGTACGCATCACCGCGTCAAACGTCCCCGTAATGGAGATGCTGAACGTGAATGCCGAGCGCCCCTTCACCGCGGCATCCTTTGAAACTGAGAGGACGCTCACTGTTGCATTTCCCGAGCGCCCGCGCGCTTCAAGACTGTCAATGAACGCGACGACGCCGGTCTCTGGAACAAAATAGTCCTGTACAACAGCTTCATCGCCTGCAATCTCGGAGAGGGCCGCGCGGGCGGCTGATATGCGCATGGCTGATTCTCTCTTCGCATCAATCTGGCTCTGCAGGTCGGCGACGACAGCGCTCTTGGCTTTAACGACGGCATACCACATCCCGTACGCAACCACCGCAGAGACGCCGAGGGCTAACGCTATGACTGCGTGAATAATCGGGGTCCTCATAGCGCGAGCGTTATGGTGATGGTAAATGCGATATCAGAATCTTTTGCATATGCGGAAACGGGCAGGTCCGCCGAACGCGCGAAAGGAGCGTTTTGGAGCGTTGTCTGGTAGCTCCGGAGCGCGTCGCGCGTCTTTGCAGTGCCAGAGACAACGAGCGCGCCGGGCTTTTTGCCGGCGGCGGATGTATAAGAAAAATCGGAAAGGGCGATGCCAGGACGAGGGAGTGCGAGCATCGTGCGAACGATGGCGCTCGCGGACGGCGCTTTCCCGAGCGCAATCAACGCCGCAGTATTTGTAGAGAGCACCGAGAGCCGCGTTGAGAGGTCTTTTTCTTCGGCAGAAGATATCGCTGACTTGCTGTTCGCGAGATAATCTTTTTTCGTATGCTCGTTCTTCGCGAGAAGTACGTATGACGGCAGGAGCAGTGCCGCGGCGATGAGTATGAGTGCGATACCCATAAACACAATGACGGTGATGAAGCGAGCGAGATAGCCGCGAGAGAGCGCGCGCTGACGCTCGGGAGGCAGGAGGTTGGTAAGTTCGTTATGCATATCCGGTTACGACAGCGTCGTCGCGGAGCGCGAGGCCGATCGCGGTGGCATACGCGAGAGATTCGGTGTAATCGGGTGCCGGTACCCAGGCGTCGCGCGACGCAAAATTGGCGAACACGTCTCCGGTGCGTACCGGTATCTTGAGCGAACCTTCAAGGTATTCCGGGAGACCTCGTATTGACGCGTTTCCGCCGGAGAGAATCGCCTGCGAGACCGGCTCATGCGCGCTGGTCGGGCTCGCTCTGCTCTGCCAATATTCAAGCCGGCGGGAGATCTCATCGCGGATGGCCGACACGGTGGAGAGCATCGCGGCCAGATAATCTTCATTCCCCGGCGCAGGGACGATGCCGTTCTCATATTTCACCTTGCGCGCCTCGGCCTCCGTAACGCCAAAATGCTTCTGTATGGCGAGAGTGAACGCATGCCCCCCTATGCCGATGGTCGTCGCGAAACGCGGTATGCGCTCGGCAACTATGGCCAGCTTCGTCGTCGTCTTTCCGACATCTATGATAAGCGTTGTAGAAGTGTCTCCCTTGGGGAGAAGCGCTCGCGCCATTGAAAATATTTCTCCCTCAAAAGCGCACACCTCAATGCCCGCCTCATCAAATACCGAGAGCGTGTTGTCTACAATGCGTTTCGCGATGCCAATGCCAAGGATGGGAACATCTCCTCCGCTGGCTCCATGCCCGACGTTAATGATGTCAAACCCCGTCTCTGTGGGAGGCAAGGGGACGAGCTCGTCAAGACGCTGTTCAACAGAAACGCTCCAATCAACTTTTCTGGAGCCCTGCGCCGTAGTCTCAAAGAGATACGCTTTTGACTCTGGTAGCGCCACGTTGGCCGAAGTAATACCGGTCGCCTTTGCGGCGGTCTTAAGCGCCTCCACAACCGCCGGACGGTCAATAATCTCGCCGTCGGTAAAAGCGCCCGGCTGTAACCGCGTCTCGGTATAATTCGCGAGGGTGAGACCGCGGATGCCTTCGGACAGTCTCACCGCCTTGACGCCGCTCGCGGAGAGGTCAATGCCAGAAAATGGGAACGCGAGGTAGCGCGGCGGAGCGAAGGCGGCGTGGAGACGTTCACGGAGAGCGAGAGACATGCTCCAAGTATATCAGTGTGCGCTCGTGCCGGGAGGCACTTCTCTGTCCGGAGTGAGGAATGCGAATGATTCGTCCGAGCCGACGGCAAAGAGCATCCCGTCGCTCTCAAGGCCGCGGATGGTGCGCGGTTCAAGATTAGTTACGAAGGCGAGCTGTCGGCCCACGAGCGATGCGGGTTCGCTCACGTACGCGGCTATGCCAGAAATAATCTGTCGCGGGCTCTCTTCTTCTCCAAAATAAACCTCGAGCCGCAGAAGCTTGTCCGTCTCGGGCACGCGTTCGGCGCTTCGTACCGTGCCGACCTTTACTTCTATCTTGCTGAATTCACCAATTGAGATGCGTTCCTTTTGCATGGCTAGAGCCTAGCGCCTAGGCGCCTTTCTGCCTAGTTAGATAGCTTGTGAGAATAAGCGCGGCGGCGGAGGCGTCAACATTTTTGTACGTCTTCGGAATACGGGACTTCCTTCCTTTTCCGCCGAAGGCTGGCCCGCCTTCGGCGGGTGTCGGTGTACGACGCGCCTCGGCACTCGTGAATCCCTCCCATTCGTAGAAGACTGGCACGCCACATCGCTCTGCCACCTCTTCTCCGAGCCCTTTGGCCCCTTTCGCGATTGGATTCTCTTTTCCTTCATAATTGAGCGAGTTGCCGACTACGAGGGCGCGCACGTCCTCCTTCGCCATAATCGCACAAATGTGTTCAACCGCTTTTGATGTATTCGGGATGACCGTGTGCGGGAAGCCCATCGTGCCGCCCTCGTCCGAGAGGGCGAGGCCGATTTTTTTGCTCCCGTAATCCACGCCGAGATATCGCATATGATGATTGTATGGTACAATGCGGCGCATGTATACATACTTGCAAAATTTTCCGGCATTCAATTCCCCGTTTGCGCCTGGGTTTATGAACCTTTTCATTCCGGTGATACTCGTAGTAGCGCTCTGGACTATTGTTCTGAAGGGCTACGCTCTCTGGCACGCCGCTCGCGGTGGTCAGAAGTGGTGGTTTATCGCCCTCCTCGTTATCAACACGATTGGTATTCTTGAAATCGTGTACCTTATCTGGTTCCGTCCAGGTGCACGCAAGACTGCGCCGGTGCCTTCATCACCGGCGCAGTAATCAAAGGAAGGGTGGCAGAGTGGTCTCCCGCCAGAGGACGGGTTCGTCCTATGGCGAAAATGCACCAGGTTTGTTCAATGAAGTAAGGAGCGAAGCGACTATACTGAATTAATCCGCCTCCGGCGGAAAAACATGGCAATAACGTATATTCTCTATAGTCAGAAAACGAATAAGTTCTATACTGGCTCGAGTCGAACTGATGCTACAAGCCGCTTGTTGGCGCACAATGCTGGCCATACACATTCGACAAAATCTGGGAGACCGTGGAAACTCATACATGAAGAATGGTGTACGGATTATACTGAAGCGCGCCGATGAGAAAACTTCTTAAAATCAGGAGCCGGTAGAAAATGGATTATTGAGAATTTTGGACCTTTAAAAAATTCCATGCAGGGCGGAGGGGTCGGATAGAGGTTTATTCCAGTGGACTTGAAATCCACCGTACCGCAAGGTACCGCGAGTTCGAATCTCGCCCCCTCCGCCCTGGCGCAGAATTTTGGCCAGGTCTTGCCCGCCGGAGGCGGGTCCGCCTCCGGGGCCAGCCTGAGGCTGGTCCGTCCTTCGGCGGAAAAAACTGGCGGGCCAAAAGCCCTTGTGGGTTCTCAACCATAGGACTGATCCGTCCTCTGGCGGAGAGTCCCACCCCTTCCGCCAGGGTTATCAACAGTTGTGTTCTAAACGCATAGGGCTACAATAGCCCCACGGCCATTTTGTGGAAGTGAGGTGTGATTCCTCCACTGTGCCGCAACGGTAATACCCGCGAGGGTTAGTCCGGTCGTCAGGTGGCTGTAATTTCCCGAGCAGGAACATGAAAAAACTATTTCTATTGATTGGTGCTCTCGCGGTCGGTATCGCGATTCTTTTCGTACTTAAGCCTCAACAGACAGCTCCCACATCTCCTCCTGCCGTAGCGACATCATCGTTGCCCGTTGCCGCTACTTCGCAATCGCCTACGCCAGCGCCCTCTGGTATAGAACCTGCGCCGGCTGGCGCGTTCGCGACAATACGAGTCGGTGAAAAGTCATACACCGTCAGCGTGTCCCCGGGCGGTACAGTCATTGATACGATGCGTGCGCTCGTGTCAACAGGCGACTTCACCTACACAAGCCGCGAGTATCCCGGTCTCGGCACGTTCGTTGACTCAATCAACGGGAAGAAGGGCGAAGGCGGCATGTATTGGATTCTCTATATAAACGGAGTATCGGCGACGAGCGGCGCGTCAGCGGCGATTGTCAGCGCCGGCGATATCGTGGAATGGAAATATGAAAAAGGCTATTAACATTTTCGGAGTCGCTCTTTTGTTAGTTTTTGTCATTCCGGCGGCAGTGCTCGCCCAAGAGGCGACTTCAACACCCGAAGTCGCGACTACGACGCCGGAAACGATCGATACAGCTACTTCTACACCTCATCTGGCGATCGAGGGTTCTGTTGATGTGCCGGCGAGCTGTGAAGTCATCGACACGGACGGCGTACCTCATACGTATCTCGAGGCCTATCTCGGCATCTGCGCACTGGAGGCCGCATTGAGTAACGGATTAATTACTGATGTTCAACTCTCAAATGCATACCCAAGCATCGGTCTTTTCGTTACGACAATCGATGGTGTCGCCGCCGATCCGAACAGCCAGTATTGGGCGGTATACCAAAACGGCCAGTTCGCTGAATATGGCCTCACTTTGCTGCAGATTTCAGCAGGGGACACTCTTATGCTCCGGCTCAGCGACTTTTCTGGCAATAATTTGGGGGACCAGGTCACGCTTGATATTCGCTCTCTCGTGAGTACGACGACCGTGGCGACGAGTACAGAAAGTTCAGGCGGCGACGCGGCGGCGATGCCGGAACAAAACAGCGGGAGTGGAGGGGGCGGGGGCGATTCAGATGAGACCTTCGATGTTTCTGCGGCGCTCGCGTATCTCGCGGGACAACAGCAGAGTGACGGCTCGTTTGGTTCGCTGTTTCTCTCTGACTGGGCGGCGCTCGCTCTTGCCTCTGCCGACGAGGGTCCCGCGCGAGCGGCTTTGCGGAATTATTTTCTGACTACGGCCCCCGCGCTCGAGAGCGTAACTGATTATGAGCGCCATGCGATGGCGCTTCTCGCCCTTGGCGTGAACCCGTATGACGGCGCGAATTATATTCAGCCGATTGTGGACGCATTTGACGGGGTGCAGGTTGGCGATGCTTCCCTTGATAATGACGATATCTTCGCTCTCTTTCCTCTCCTGCATGCCGGATACGATACGAGCGATTCTCTCATCCAAAAAACGGTTGCATCTATACTTTCGGCACAGACCGAAACCGGTTCATGGGACGGGAGCGTGGATATGACGGCGGCGGCGATTCAAGTGCTCGTGCTGGTGGATTCGCTACCAGAAGTGTCCTCCGCACTTGCGAGGGCAAAAGAATACCTCCACACGCAACAGAATTCCGACGGCGGTTTTGGCAACAGTTTCTCAACAAGCTGGGCATTGCAAGCCATCGCAACCTTTGATGAATCCGCCGACGACTGGACATCCGGCTCGCTCACGCCCCAAGATTATCTCGCGGGCCTCCAACAAAACGACGGTGGGATTGAGCCCGTATCCTCAAGTACACAGACTCGCGTGTGGGCGACCGAATACGCGATTCCCGCTTCTCTCGGGGAAACGTGGGATGCTATTTTACAATCGTTTCCGAGGCCAAAAGCGCCAGAAGCGAGCGGCGGGTCTGGCGGCTCGCGTGCGGGAGAAGTGCTCGGCGCCGCGACGAGCACAGTAGCCGTAGCGACGAGTACGTCCGCGACTGTTATAACTGCGACGAGTACGCCAACGCTCGCACCAGTCGCTATAAGCATCGCGCCCGCGATAGCCAAGTCGGCTATGCCAGAAAAATTCGTGGTGACACCATCGCTCCTGACGGCGATTGCGGCGCCGCCCGCGCGCCCTGCAGAAGTCCCGAGATTTTGGAACCGTGTGCGGGATATTCTTTCGTCGTTCTTCTCATTCTTCACCAACTTACTGTATTAAGCATACAAAAGCTCGTTCGGCGCATACGATAAAACAAAATGTCTCATCGTATGGCCTCACTCCGCTTCTGTAGTACACTACTATGACTTCTATGAAATTCTCGTCTTCTTCCGGCTGGCTTAAATTTATTATCGGATGGTCGGTTGTATTCCTCTTCCGTCTCATTCCACTGCGCCTGCCCAATGTTGAACCGATGCTGGCGACCATGATGCCCTTCTCCAAGCGCTACGGCCCATTAGGAAGCTTCGTGTTCGGATTTTTCGGTATCGTCCTCTACGATGCGGTGACGAGCGGCTGGGGCATCTGGACCCTCGTCACCGCTCTCGCGTATGGAGGACTCGGCCTCGCCGCATACTTCTACTTCAAGAATCGCTCCGCCTCTGTCAAGAATTTCCTGCGCTTCGGCATCGTCGGCACGATTGTGTATGACGCGCTCACTGGCCTCACTATCGGACCGCTCTTTATGGGACAGCCGTTTGTGCTCGCTCTCACGGGCCAGATACCTTTCACCCTGCTCCATCTCGCCGGGACCGCCGTTTTCTCTGTGTGTCTTAGCCCGGCTATATACAGGTGGGTACTGCGGCCGGAGGCGCTTGAAATTCCTGCTATTATTCACTCATGGCACAGGACGTCCTCTTAGAGTGGAAGGGGAGAGAATACGACCATAATCCGAAAAGCGCCGATTGGTATTGGGCGCTCGGCATTATCGCGGTCGCGGCCACCGTCGCGGCGATACTCTTCGGCAATTACCTGCTCGCCGTACTCATCGTCATTGCGGCGGGGGCTATCGCGCTCCACAGCGTAAAGCGCCCGCCGCTCCACCGCTTTCGTCTCGTAGACCAGGGCATCGTTATTGGGGACGAGCTTCATCCCTTTGAGCGCATGCTCTCTTTCTCTGTGCTTGAAGACGTGGAGGGAGAGTTGCCGCCGATGATCTCTATCAAGACCGAGAGCTGGCTCTCGCCGCATCTCATCATTCCGCTTGAGGGCGTTGACGTGGATAGGGTGTATGCCTACTTTCTCGGACACGTGGATGAGGGCGAGCACACGCACACGTTCCCGGACGTGGTAGCGGGGTGGCTCGGGTTCTGAATTATCCCCATATAATGAACGTAGAACACCGTAAATAGTGCTGTGGTGTTATATACTGAACTGATGGGAGCCACTCATTATACAAAAGAAGTACGACGCGAGGTGTTACGAATGGGTAAATTGGGGAAAACATACCCAGAAATACGTGAAAAATTCCCCATACCGAAAAGCACTCTCTCGACATGGTTCAAGAATGCTGGAAAAAAGCCAGACCGAACGCGCCAACTCGAACATCTGAAACGAATTAGACCTATCGCAGTAGCAACCATACACCGGAAAAAAGAAGCGCGTGTCGCATTAGCAACTGGGATTGCGACGAGAGAATTAAACCGATTACCGCTCAAAAATAAAAGCATACAAAAAGCACTCCTCGCTATGCTGTACTGGGCAGAAGGAGCGAAATCAGATATGACAGGATTGAGATTCGTAAATACGGACCCAGTGCTGGCGAAACTGTATATTTCGTTACTGCGATCAACATACGCGCTGGATGAAAGACGGATTCGTATTCGATTGCATCTTCATTACTATCACAAACACCGCGAGGCAATCACTTTCTGGTCAAAACTTCTCAAGGTGCCGAATTCGCAATTTGGCAAAATCTATGTTAAAAAACGAAGTGTGCAGAGACGTTTTCGGAAAAATTTCCAAGGTATCTGTTTCATCAATTATTTTGATGGGGCGATACGAAGAGAACTGCTCTCGCTTGGGCAACAGGTTGCTCAAAAATATGCAGAATAAGTAATGCTCCCATCGTTCAACGGATCAGGACGCGACCTTGCGGAGGTCGTAATCGAGGTTCGATTCCTCGTGGGAGCACATACGACACAAACACCTGCCCTGCGGCAGGTTTTGTGCTTATGTGCTTGGCGGAGCGATGTTTTGCAATTGCAAAACCGCGAGCCGGGGTCGCGACCAAAACTTGCGACGGAAAGTTTTGAGTTGTGACCACAAAACAAAACTGTAGTATCGTGAGCAACACGCTCCCATAGCTCAACGGACAGAGCGCAGGCCTCCGAAGCCTGAAATCGAGGTCCGACTCCTCGTGGGAGCACTACTGATCTGTACCCCAAAAAGTGGACACGGGTACACGTTTTCTTTTGTTAGCATTAACCACTAACAGAAGAATATGAGAACAACATTTTCAAGCGATGAGATCGCGGAATTGAGGTTTAA
>Ga0209541_10009371_pt1 | contig 15876 bp, 16 predicted proteins | sample RifCSPlowO2_01_FD_184027 | JGI IMG/M metagenome (GOLD analysis project Ga0209541, IMG submission 184027) | Groundwater microbial communities from Rifle, Colorado - Rifle CSP2_plank lowO2_0.1 (SPAdes) (version 2) | ecosystem: Environmental > Aquatic > Deep subsurface > Groundwater | place...
TTAGATATTTAGCTTACTCTATGATTAACTTGCGAGTGTTTTTTAAAGGGAATGTGGGGAAACCTTAAATGAGTTCTACCACATAATATTAATTATATAGAGTTACGAAGCTGTCCGCAAGCGGCAAAAATATCTTGTCCTTGAGAATGCCGAATGGTACAAGTGAATCCGGCCTTCATCAAACTTTCTTGCCATACTTTAATCGTCACATCTGGAGAACTTTTAAAAATAGCATCATCGCTGCTATTATACGGTATTAAATTTATGCGTAAATGACCCATTTTAGATAAAAATTTAATCAGAGCTTTCAGGTGTTTCTCATCATCATTCACACCATTCAACATAATATATTCAAAACCGATAAAATGCGAACGACTACTAAAACGTTCCGCATATTTTTTAATCCAAACTAACATGAAATCAAAAAAATCTGAAGAGTGAGATGGAATTAATTTTTTTCTTGTGTCGTTTATGGCGCTATGTAAGGAAATTGCCAGGCGCACCGGCGGAAAATACCGGTCCTCCGGCAATCTATCCATAGTAGGCGGTACCCCAACTGTAGAAATTGTAATTTTAGTCGGTCCGATTTCCGTATTTTCTAAAACAATATTGAGCGCGTCACGTACATTGTCATAATTGAGAAGTGGTTCTCCCTGGCCCATCATCACGATGTTAGAAATTTTTTCATCAAATTTTTCTACAATAAAATAATTCCAGAAACGAACCTGATCAACAATTTCTTCTTTGCTTAAATTTCTTTTAAAACCGCTGCAACCGGTAGCGCAAAAAGAACAATTCATCGGACAACCAACCTGAGAAGAAATACAAATGGTAAATCGACTTTCATCTTCACTAAATTCTTTTTTAGACACTCTACCCATCAAAACCGTTTCCACCATTTCTCCATCAGATAATTCCAACAAAGCTCTCCAAGTTTGATCAATTTTACTATCTTGCATTATCTTTAATTTTACCGACATCCAAGGCAAACTTTCTAGTTTTTCACGTAATTCTTTTGGCAAAGTTGTAATATCCGAATAGCCTTTTATTTTTGCGTCAAACCAAGCAGCCGCAATTTGTTTGCGGCGATACTTTGGTTGCTCTTTAAAGATTTCTTCAAGCTCGGACATAAATCAAAACAAAAAAACAAAGAGGGCTGGGATGTATTATTTTTGAAGCGAGTAAGCTTGCGGGGTAGGATCCTCTGCGAGGATGCGCATACACAGCGAAAAAATAATATATCCCAGCCCTTTGTTCCATTCAAAAATACTACTCTCCAAATCTTCCGTATTCAAAAATCACTTTGCGATCTCCAAACCAATGTTTAATTTCGTGTTCCGCTTCAGATGGAGTTTCGGATGCATGCACCAAATTCATAACAGCGCGTTTTTCAGAATTGGCGACTGCCGGTGAATCTGCGGAAAAATCTCCACGGATTGTGCCCATGTCAGATAAATATGGCAAAGTGGCGCCACAAATCTTACGAACCATATCTACCGCGTGTACACCTTCCACCACCATTCGTACTAAAGGCGCTGAAGTCATATAATCTATCAACCATTTTCTCACCATTTTACCAATTTCCAAATCATCAGCTGTCCCCAATTGTTCTTGAGCATCCAAACCATACTTCTCATAAGTCCCCAAGGTTTTTTGACCCAAACGTCTAATCCACGCTTCATCTTTAGGATAATGATTATCAATCTGATCAACTGTCGGTTGGAACATTTCCAACGCGACAATTTTCAAATCACGTTGCTCGAAACGACTAATAATTTCCCCTGTTAAGCCTTTTTTTACACCATCAGGCTTCACCATCACATATGTTTGCTCTTTTTTAAAATTCATACAATATATTGTTATATTGCCAAACTGTTAAATTGTCAAAAGCCGTTCTCATTCAGCAATTTAACAATGTAACAATTTAACATTTAATACCTGCATATAATAGCAAAACCAATGCAAAAAGTCAATTTAAAACTACCAACCTAAACTTGACCATTTTATTGACTTTGTCCACATAAACAATTAATCCGGCGTTAATAAGTCCGACTTCGCCTATCCTGCGGTAATAACAATAATGTCTAACGGTTTTATCTAATCGCCTTTTTTTCTCATATGTAATAGCGAGATCGTTGGCCATCTCCCCCGTCAAACGAGTTTTCACTTCTATAAAATAAAAATCGTCACCCAAACGAGCGACGATATCTATTTCCCCTACTGTTGCGTGATAATTTCTTTCAACTATATTAAAACCTTTTCGTGCCAAAAACTGACACGCCTGGCTCTCTCCCCAATCTCCAATATTTTTCCTCCTCCTGGACATAGTTACTAATTCCTACCCGGTAAATATTTTTCCAGCTGTTCTTTGGCTGCACTTTCTGCGCGCAAAAAAGGAACGCGCTTCGTAGCATAACGCAACACTCGAGAAAGCCACCAGAAAAAAATCAATAATAATGTCAAAGCCCAGATTCTCCATGCCAGAAGCAATATATGTTCCTGACGCATAAAAAGCCAAACCAACCCCAAAATACCTATCGTTAAATTCAAATTACCAGTGCGTCGCATGATTTCTTTATGAAATTTATCCTCGCGATAACGTCTGGTAATTTTCAAAGCCAAACCTGATAATGTCAGGATCAACAAAAAAATAACCATTATCCACATCAAAAACCCCATAGTCGGATCGGGCTGTTTAAACCAATACTCCATGTGCATTAAATTTTCTAAACGAAGATTAAACATAAAATCTTTACAGCTCCTTCTTAAGAATTAGACAAAAATGATATTCTCCTCCCGTGCACTGTTCCACCAATTTAAGATTTAAATTTTGGGCTATTTCCTTAACATCATTGGTTTTTACCATCATATCTGCTGACGGACCCAATGTTCCCAAAGGTTTTATCCAGTCCACTATAACCAATAAACCATTTTCTTTCAAGAGACGCATCGCTTCTTCCAGGGCTTCCTTCCTTTTTTTCAACTTTGACAAAACATTAACAAAAAAACAAACATCTAAGCTTTTTTCCGGAATAGGTATATTACCGACAGCTTCTACATCAGCCCAAACTGTTTGAACATTATCATAACCCTCTGAACGCACTCTACTTTTTATACTTTCCAAAATATCTTTTATGACGTCTACCGCATAAACCACACCTGTTTCTCCGACAATACGCGCGGCAGGGAAAATAAAATGACCGGTACGGCCACAACCTAAATCGGCCACACGCATTCCGGAGCCCAAGCTGATTTTTTCAAAAATTTTGTATGGGTCAATTAAGGCTGTACCTGTATGCGTCATAAAAAAATCAAAATGAAAAAATCAAAATTTAAAATTGCAATTCAAAATTTAAAATCGTCGCATGGCGACACTAAAATTTTGCATTTTGATTTTTTCATTTTTATCTATCGTACAAGTATTTTTCCCACTGTTCCAATCAAAAACCCTTGGATCATATTCGTGATAAATAAAAATCCAAAAAAAATCAAAAGAATCCCAATAACCTTCCACATCAACCGAGTTCCACCACTAGTTCCAAATTTTTCTTCCGCCCAAGCACTCGCGCCAAAATTCACAACAATCCATTCTGTCTTTAATACTGCCGCCGCTCCGACAATTGCTAAAAAAATTCCAATTAAATATCTCATATATTTATACATTATTTTCCTCCTTGAAAGTGCCCGGGAGAGGACTCGAACCTCCAAGCCTTGCGGCACAGGCACCTCAAGCCTGCGTGTTTACCAATTTCGCCACCCGGGCCTAATTAAAATTTACGGTTTCTACCTACAATCATTTCCACTTTTTGTCTCGCCAATTTAATCTTTACTCGCACCTCCTTGGATATTTTACCATCAGCTTCCATAGTAAAAGGTTTTTCTCCAATTATTTCCATTTCTTCGAAAGGAAAAACGCTTGGATCCTCATATTTATACCCCCACCAACGCTTCTTTGTCAATGGTCGCAAAAAGGCTTCTAATTTACCGTCTTGCGGGTGAACCACTTGCTGTTCTTTATCATTATTATCCTTTTTCCAATAAAATGGCTGAAAATTACAGACTACCACTTCCATTTTATCAATAGCGCTTGCTTTGAAACGTTCATCATAAATCACCTCCACTTTAGCCGGATGAATATGAAGTTGAGATACAAAATAACGATTATTAACCCATCCTACATCCAAATATTCCTTACGTCGTCTCGCCAACACATCAGCTGCCTCCTCGCCTACAGGTATCCCCAAAACCTCTGCAATTGTATTTTCAAAACCAATTGGCAGAAAACCAAAGGTGCATTCGCAAGTGGCCGCCCTAGACAACACATAGCCAAAAGTTTTATCATTGCCTACGATTACTACAGTCTTAGCACCACGCTTAATTTCATCGTCTATAATCGGTTTAGCATCTATATAATTATTGAGGTGCAAAATTTTACCGGCAATACCATAGTCAGTTAAACGAACCTCCAATGTTTGAATAAGGGAAGCATATTTTTTATTCTTAACAAAATTGTCGTAAAGATAGACATACATAAAGAAAATCGAAAATCCAAAATTACAATTTCCAAAAAATTACCAAAACTTTTTAATCCTCCGACACTTCTTCAGCCGTTTCATTTTTTCTGTATGTCCTGCGAGAAGGTTTCGCTTCGCCACTTTCCATGCCCGCCATTGCTATTTTACCAAAAATTAAAGCTCCGGGTTCTACAGATAAAACTTTTACTTCAATATCTCCCAATATTCTTGCCGTGGATGTCAATTCCAATGAATCTTGAACTTTCATGTTTCCTTTCACTTCTCCGGCAATCTTCGCGCTTCCGGCACGTACATTTGCCACGATCTTCGCGCCCGGCTCGACTAACAAGTATCTACTGGTACGTACGCTTCCTGAAACAGTACCTTTTACTACTATATTACCTTCAGATGCAAAATCACCTTCCACATTTACTGACGGACCAACAACAGTCTCAACCTCGTCAGGTTGTTGAGTAACACCGGAGATATATTCTTGCGGTTCTTCATTATTTTCTAAAGCAATTTTTGGTGATGGTTTTTGGAAGATCATATTGGAAACTTTATTGTGTTAAAAACAAGTATATTTTACAACATTATCGTATTTTTTACCAGTAGACTATGATTTTTGCAGAGGTATCCAAAAACCAAATTCGCTTCCTTTGCCTATTCCGGGGCTATGCGCCCAAATACGCCCACTGTGAGCTTCAATAAATTTACGACAAACAAAAAGACCGAGCCCTGTCCCGTTTACATTCATACCCTTAACATTTTCACCACGGTAAAATTTCTGAAAAAAATGAGCTTCATCTTTTTTATTAAATCCCACGCCACGATCCCTTACTTTACATACTACACCATTTTCTTTTCTTTCCAAAACTATTTCAACACTACCTTTGTTGGAATATTTTAATGCGTTATCAACGTAATTATATATAACGTGATGAATTTTTTCTTCATCCAAAGAAATTAAATTTATATCACGATTTTCCTTCCAAATAATTTTTCTACCCTCGGCGTCTGCTTTTTCCCTTAAATCTTTCACTACATCACCCACAATTTTATTTATATCACCATCATTATATACAAATTTTGTCTTCCCTTGCTCAATGTGTGATATATCCAAAAATTCATCAACCAATTTAACCAAATGTTCATTGCTGGTATCCATATCTTTTAGCACCTGTGCCATCTTGAGATTCACCTTTCCATAAGCCCCATCCATAATTAATTCAATATATCCTTTTAAAATGGATAACGGGGTGCGCAATTGATGTGCGGCGATAGATAAAAATTCAGTTTTTTGTTTATCCAATTCTTGCAGGCGGATATTAGCACGCTCCAGAGAATGTGCCAGATGAGTAATTTCTTCGCTACGACCTACTTCTTTTTTAATTGAATGAACTAATAACAAACCTAAGATACTAACAACGATTACCGCGCTGATTCTTAAAACAAATTCCAGAGTGCCATTCGACAAAAAGGCATTCAACAACAAAACAACAAACAATAATCCGGTAAAAAGTTCTGCGGATATCACCTTTATATCTAAAAATTTATACTTCATCATCGCATACACAGTCAACACTACATAAATAGATACCACTCCATTACCCCATGGCGGAATGTTAATTCCAAACCACAGCGGATAATTGGTGGAACCACCGATAAACGCAATTAGCAAGCCGGTCAACAATAAAATTATCTGCACTCTAAATGATCCCTTTGCTTTTTTAAGAGCATGGAATAATAAGTATGAAGCATAAACAAACTGGCTCACAAATGATACCAGATAAGGGAGATAAAAAGGACCTGCAATCGGCCAGAATTTAAAATATGAAATCGAATAAACTCCAGCTACAAAATATGGCGTAAAATTTATACCAACCCACAAAAAAGAAAATAAATAATAAACCAACAAAACAATTCGATAAAATTTAATTTTATCTAATCCTAAAAAAACAGTCACCAAATGAAGATAAGCAATGGAAGTAAAAATGGCTCCAAACATAAGTATTCTGCACCAAAAAATAGCAGAATCGGCGTCTACAGCGATCTGCCAAAAGAAATATGGGAAACTCCAGGCGGCAGTTGCCAAACATAGAAAAATTAACAACCAAGTAGTTTTACTTCGATGATTTGAAAATAACAAAAAAATTGCTAAAACAACACTCGTGATAGCATTCAACAAAGCAAAAAAAGGGAAAAATAAAAAGACATTCATAATTTATATTATATCATAAAAATTAAAAAACCGCATCGATAAATGCAGTTTTTTATCCACCTCTAAAAACAATTATATTATTTTCAAAGGTGCGCGGCGCTTTTAAGGGCGCCTGAGCTCCAGCGGATTGTCGAATTTTGGGGTTCGACAACTCCGCACGCGGTGTACTATGGATATTGGCAGAGGGGAATTTCTGCGCCCTATCCAATGGAGACATTTGTGTAGCCTCCCTGCCTTGCACACTAGGCAGTGCCCTAGACCTGGGCGAAACCGAAGAATGAACCGGACACCTTGTGCGCTTCCGCGAGCACGTGTACCTGGCCCGGGACGAGCCAGAGGGTCACACTCTCTCGTGGAAACGCACCGTCCGCGGCCACCATCGCCCCCAGGTCCTCAGGACTTCTGTACCGCATCGGCCAGGCGATGAGCCAACGCAATACAAAGGCCTCGGAATTGGCGAGGATGTGACCGGTCAAGTGGTAGCCACCGGGGGCGAGGAGCTGGTAGATCATCCGTTCAGCTTCCTTCCCCTTCTCGGTCGGCAAGTAATCCATCAGACCGATCATTTCGACCAGCCACGGTTCCCAGAGACCATACCCGCACACCTTGTATGCGTCATGGTACGAACATTGGTGGGTCATCATCTTGACCCACCCGTTGAGTCCGAAACGTTCGACCAAGCGGACACAATGCTCCAGTGGCGCCGCATCCTTGTCGAGCAGCCGGAGCTCGACCGTGACGTTGCGCTTCTGGAGATATGCCCGCTGTTGCGCGAGCGCTTCCTGGAGAGGTTGCGCTGATCCGCAGGCGATCGACAGAATCCGGAGATTCTGCCCGGGGTAAAGGTCGGCGAACAGTCGCAGCTTCTCGCCGATCAGGTACCGCACCATCACCCGGCGGTTCCGCACCGCCCGGGCGTTATCCATGTGGATCCACCAGTCGGCGAGCCATTCGCCGAACCGGTGCCCCACATCCAGGTTCACATCATTCCAACATTTTCTCTCCCTCCAGTTGTAGATGTGGTGCAGAGCCTTGTAACCTGCGGCACTCTCACGAATGGCGCGGAGGGTCCGCGACGACCCGTCGAAAAAGATCGACGAGCACAGCCACGGCCCACGGTACCACTTGGTCTTGATGTGGCCCATCACCTCCATCTTGTTGCGGTACCACACGATCCAGCACGGGATCATGACGACGATCTCGACGATCGTCTGGACCATGGCCAGAACGGCCAGGACCCACATCATCAGATGAACGACACGCCCACGCGAGGAGTCCTCCACCCCCTCGACCCGGTGGGCACGAGTTTCGAACTTGGCGGCATCCGTATCCGCCGCAACCTTCCTCTCCTGTCCAACCAACAACATAGCCATGCCAGCCTCCGTATTCGTGGATCCATAACCCCGTGTTTTGACAAGATTGCCCCTTTTCTATCTACAATAATTACAGACAAAAAAAGGGCAACTAAGCCCAAAAACACTATTTCAAGGAACTACCATTCAATACATTATAAAATCATTGAACAAATCACCATACATTATTAAAGCTATTTTGTAAAGACTGAGTTGTGCATAAATAATATTATACGAAAAAATTTCGATTTTGACATTATACCGTACGATTTCCTTTTCCTACCGCCTCACCAATATTTTTATACCCATCTCTTTCCAATAATTTTACCAATTCCCTGTTTATCTTCCCAATCACAAATGGCCCGCCATAAATCCAACCGGTGATCATCTGTACCGCACTCGCCCCGCATTTTATTTTTTCATAAACATCTTCGGCGGTAAAAATACCACCCACTCCAATAATTTTTAGCTTATCTCCAGCTCGACGATAAATATGTCTGATCACAGCATTACTTTTTTCTTTCAACAACCCGCCGGAAATGCCTCCGGGATGATTTAATTTTTCCGAAGTACTTTTTGGCTGTATGGCGTTTCTATCTTTAATTAAATTAGTTGCAATGATCCCGGTTAATTTATTTATCACACAAACATCTACCACTTCATCTAATTGTTCCTTCGTCAGCTCTGACCCAATTTTAATAAAAATGTCTTTGGTAATTTTTTTGTCATCACAAACTCTCCTTATTTTCTCCACCAATTCCTTAATAAAAGATACTTGAGCGAATTTCTCACAAGAAGCCACATTGGGACAACTTACATTTAAAGTTATATAATCAACATAATTATACAGTCGCAAAAAAGTTGCAACATAATCATCGGCCATTTGTGTAATATCCAATCCTGTGGTTGGGGCGATACTCAACCCATACGGTATACAATGCTCTTTTATTTTTTTTAATCTATTCTCGGTTTTGTCCAAACCACCATTTGAAAGTCCATAATAAATAATCAAACCATGATCATCCGGAATTCTCCACATGCGCGGACGCGGATTGCCCGTTTGTTCTTTTTGTGTGATAGATCCGAGTTCCGCAAAACCAAATCCGATCATGGGGTAAGCTTGTGGAGCTTCAATATATTTATCAAAACCGGCTGCCAAACCCACTGGATTATCTAAATTAATTTGACCAATTTTAGTTTTTAAAACAGAATCCGTAACAAAAAGTAATTTATGCAAAACAAATCGCAATGGCAAAATATGGCTGGCAATCCCCAAACCTTTAATTACTAATTTATGAATTTGTTCGGGATCAATCAGAAATAAAATCGGTCGCAATATTTTTTCGTAAATCATATTATTCCTGTAATAATTTCCGGAAATCATTTTCACTCATTATTTTTTCTGCCACCACCGTCTCCAATAAACTCTTATTATTAACGATAGATTTTCTCAAAATTTTCTCTGCCCGGTCATAGCCTATCACTTTAGATAGAATTGTCACATCCACCAAACTATTATTTAATAATTGTCGGCAATTCTCTGTGTTTGCTCGCAAAGTTTTTAATCCGTATTTGGTAAATAGACCAAGCCCCTTATCTAAAATTTGCAACGACTCTAAAATATTTTTAACTATAATAGGACACATGACATTAAGTTCAAATTGACCGGCTTGTGCCGCTAATACAATCGCCTGATTATTTCCCATCACTTGAAAAGCAATTTGCGTAAGCATCTCAGCCATCACCGGATTCGTCTTCCCTGGCATAATGGTAGATCCTTTTTGCCTCTCCGCAAAAACTATTTCTTCCAAACCCGCTCGGGGCCCGGAAGCCATCAAGCGAAGATCATTTAAAAATTTAATTAAATTTGTAGACAAAACGGTCAAAATACCACTCACGGATGTAAAACTATCTACGTACTGAGTGGAATAAACCAAATCTTGCGCTAACTTTAACTTATACTTTGTCACAGCTGACAATCTCTTAACAACCATTTTACAATATGCCGGGGAGGAATTAGACATAGTGCCGATGGCAGTACCGCCCAAATTAATATTTGACAAAACACTTTTAACTTGTAGCAATCTTCTAATATCTTCTCCAACGGCAGTCGCTTGAGCTAAAAATTCTCTACCAAGACTAATCGGCACAGCATCTTGCAAATGTGTGCGCCCAACTTTCATAATCTGTCCAAACTCTTTTCCCTTTATTTTTAATTCTGTCTGATAATTTCGCAACGAAACCAATAAATTATCGATTTTTTGTAAAACGGTTAAACGCAATGCGGTCGGAACTACATCATTTGTTGATTGGGTTTTATTAACATGCTCAAGAGGATGAACCACTATTTTATTTTTTAAAATTTCCGTAGCGCGCGCGGCCATCACCTCGTTAACATTCATATTCATAGACGTCCCCGCGCCGCCTTGAATCTGGTCCGCTACAATTTGATTATCTAATTTCCCTGCAATTATTTCATTAGCGGCGCTCACGATGGCTTTGACGATTTTTTTATCAAGAAGATTCAATTCACCATTAACATCAGCAACTTCTCTTTTTATGAGAGCAATATTTTTGGCCAGATCAATAGAAAAAGAAACGCCGCTGACGGCGAAATTTTGTAATGCCTTTTTTGTCTCACTTCCGTAATACAAACGCATACTTTTTTAACCAAATAACTATTTCTTTTCATTGAGTGAGTCTGTTTTTTTGTCGACATCCACTTCTTTAGTGTCTTCAGTTCCTCCGTTTTCACCAGTCTTAGTGGTGTTGGCGGCTTCTCTTGCCAATCGCAAAGCCTCTAAACAATCATCTGACAAGGCGCCAAAATCACTCGCTTCTCGTATTGTTTTTCTAGTTAAATCCATATTTTAATATTTTATTTTTTAACTTCACTTGTACAAAAATCTCTAATTTTTAAGAAATAGACAAGTTTGATTGCTTCGGGTGAATTGGCAGGAATAAACTGTTTATTATTATCAATCATTGTTTGTACAACATCAGCTATGACAGCTAGACACAATTTTTCTTCAGAGGTAGGCTTTTCTTGTTGCACAACATTATGCAAAACATGCGATAAAGAATTATATATTTTTTTAAGATTTTCATCATCCAAATTGTTTAAATTAATATTGGGCAACTCCATAAAACTGAACTCTTTGCGCAAAACAACAAAATCAACTTTTGTTCCGTCAATTGTGGCTAATTTCTCCAATAATCCAAGTGCAATATCAGTTTGGTCCTTATCCAACCCTTTTACATCTCTTTTACTGACATTCGCACATGTTTCCTGCGCAGACGTCAACATCTGTTTTAACTCCTTGATTTCATCAGCATATTTCCCGATCGATTTATAATTTTCCAGATTTTCAGGAACATCCTTTGCGATAGTAGCGTCTTTTCTCATCAATTGCCACATTGTCACGAATCTTTCCGCCCATTTATTTTTAAACTCGTCTTTCAATTTTTGTTCTTCTTCCGGAGACGCGCTTTCTCTAACATTTTTCATTTGCTCTTTAAGCTTGTGAAGCTCTCCGGCCGCCACCACTAAATATTGCCCCAATAAATCTTTTTGTGAAAGTAAATTTAAGGTCATTTCCTTTCCATCCTTACCACTATATTTAGTTTCAACAAGATTCTTTCTCACATCCATATTTCCCATCTGCACCGTTCCACCCTCATCCGACCCCCAAACTTCTATTTCCTTGATTTGATTTTCACCGGCTTCATCTTTATATGTAACTTCCAAAGTCAATCGATAACTATCGCCATAAGTAGAGATGGGCCTATTCTCATCAGGAGTTTCAACTATCTGTATATTACTATTTCCTTGAAATAACTCCGCCAATCTAAAGACTCCGGCTTTGGTAGTATAGCCATCATAATCTCTCACGGCATAATCTTTTTCTTGAACACCCAATGATCGCTTGGCAAAACTTCCACCAAAAGCCAAAGGAATTTCTTCTTGCGCGGCTAATTGCCCTAAACTATCAAGTGTTTCAAAAACTTCTCCGTGCATATCCTGCACATCCACAACATCCTCTCCCTTTTGAGTTTCTATTGAACCCCAAGCACTTTTCGGCTCTTCTAACAGATCAGCTCTCACTTTTGCCACTTCTAGAGATTGTTTAGGCAATTCCCTTTTTTCACCTGCTGAATTTGCTTCCATATTTTAAAAATTATATTTTACATTTCATCTACTGCCTCGATGCCAAGAAGATAAAGTCCTCTGACCATTACAATTTCCACAGCTCTAATTAAATGTAATCTAAATTGTAGTATTTCATTCTCAGCTTTTAGAATCGGACACGTAGCGTAAAAATTATTAAAATCTTGCGCTAACTCCAAAAGATAATGCGCAATCTTGGATGGATCTTTCTCTAAAGCCGCTTTTTCCGCAACCTCCACAAAGTTAGTTAAACAATTTAATAATTTCTTTTCTGACATTTCGATTTTATCCGGCACAATTAATTTTTTCAACTTTTTATCAGATTTTCTAAATATACTTTTGATGCGAGCAACGATATATAAAAGATAGGGTCCACTATCTCCAGTTAAGCTAACGGACTCATTTATACTAAAAATAATATCATTCGGAGCGCTCGTGCGTAAAAATGCGTATTTTATCGCCGCGACTGCAACTTTTTCTTCAATATTTTTTCTGTCTGATATTTCATGATCTTTCATTACTTCCGTAATTTTACTTTTTACTTCATCTAACAACCATTCTCCCAATATAACATTGCCGGTACGCGAGCTCATTTTACCTTCCTTCAAACTCACCCAGCCGTAAATTAAATGATTTTCCACACCCACGCTTTTTGGAAAAACTGATTCAATGGCTTTGAAAACTACCTTAAAATACTCAGTTTGCTCTTTGCCAACAACATGAAATATTTTCTCCGGCTTTTCTTGTAATTGTACTTTAGCTAATGCCAAATCTTTAGCTTCATAAGTTGGCAAACCTTTGCTGTTTAAAAACACACGATTATGCAAGCTAAATTTTTCTCCTTCAAAAATAACTGCGCCCTCACTTTCCTTAAAAATTCCTTTTTTTAAATTTGCTAAAACCAGTTTCTTGCCCTCAACAAAAGTTTCTGATTCAAAATACAATCGATCAAATTTAACATCCAAACGTTTATAAATATAATCAAAATATTCCAAACTCCATTCACGAGTCTCTTTGTATATTTTATATATTTCTTTATCCTTAGAATAAATTTTTTCATTAATAGAGACGATTTCCTCTTTTGCCTTATCATCGGTTTCATATGCTTGCCCACCCAACGCGTAAACACGACCCAAAAATTCCGCTTTTTCTATCACCGATTTATTTTTTACCCCTTCATATTCCGCTTTTGATTGAAAAATACCCCAAAAACATTTAGCAATATGAAGCCCGACATCTCCCTGAAAATTTGCGCGGAAAACTTTATATCCAACATTTTCGAAAATACGAGCAATACTTTCACCGGTGATAATATTTCGCAGATGACCGATATGAAATGCTTTGTGGGTATTAGGTTGAGCAAATTCAACCATCACTTTCTTTCCTTTACAAACACGACTAGATCCAAAATCTTTTTTATCTATTTCTGTGAGGGTTTCTCTTGCTAATGTTTGGGAATTTAAGAAAAAATTCACATAGGGCCCAAATGCTTCTACTTTATCTATTATCCGGATCCCCGTTTTTTCGGGGATAACACCTGACAATTTCTCTACTAACTCCTTTGCAACTTCTATCGGATTTTTTTTCCACTCCTTAGCAATACCGAAACAAGCGAAGGCCAAATCCCCCATCTCCGGCTTCGGAGGAACGGTTAAAGATATTGAGTTCATCACCCCTGCCTCATTTAATAATTTTATAACTGATTCACTTGTTGGCATAACAATTTAACAGTTTAACAATTTGACAATTTATTTGACTCTAACAAAAAACCTACTGCCTTTTTGCACTACATCACCTTTTTTTACTATCGCAGTATAATTTTTGACAGTTACCTTTATTTCATTAATTTTTACTCCGCCTTGATCAATATTTTGTCTTGCCTCAGACTTGCTCTTACAAATTTTGGATTCAGTCAAAACAGTTATTACATCATATGTGCTTGGGGTGATTTCAGGGATCTCGCTTGGAATTTCTTTTTTACTAAAAGTGGAGATAAAATATTCTTTACCTTTCTCAGCTTCATCGCTTCCTAAAAAATTCGTAACAATTTCTTTTGCAAGACGTACTTTTAGATCACGAGGATTACTGCCGCTTTTTAGTTCATTCTCAATTTTCTTGATTTCACTCATTGGAACTTTTGTACAGAGTTCAAATCCTCCCAAGATCATACCATCTGTCCAACTCATCACCTTCCCGAACATATCTTCTGCAGAATCAGCTAAGGCCACCATATTTCCTTCGCTCTTACCCATTTTCTTGCCAGTCGCATCGGCTAACAACTTCATAGTTAGTACAAACTTTTCTTTATCCTTTAAATCTTTCATCAAATCACGACCAGCGAGCATGTTGAACGTTTGATCATTACCACCAACTTCGCCATCAACATCCATCGCCACGGAATCGTAAGCCTGCATGACTGGATATAAAAATTCATGCAGATAAATCGGCTTCTTCTCTTCTTGTCTTTTTTCAAACATATCTCTTTCTAACATTCTCTGTACGGTGAAATGACTAGTTAATTCTAAAATGTCTAAAAAATTCATTTTTCCAAGCCATTCGCTGTTAAATTTTACCTCTACGGCATTTTCTCCCTTAAAATTTAAAATAGTCGAAGCCTGTTCCTGATAATTTTTACAATTCACCAACACCTCTTCTCGAGTTAATTTTTGTCGGGTGGCAGTTTTATCAGTGGGGTCGCCAATCATACCAGTAAAATCACCAATAAGCATAATTACTTTATGCCCCAAATCTTGGAATTGTCGCAATTTCATCATAGTAATACCATGCCCAATATGCAATGTTGGCGCGGTAGGATCATAACCAGTATAAAGCGTCAGCTTTTTACCAGACTTCAATAGCGATTCTAAAAATTCTTTTTTTGGATAAATATTCTCAACGCCACGCACCAATAATTCATCGATTTTTTGCGAATCAGTAATTATTTTCATAATATTTATTTAGTTTTCTTGGTTATTGGAATTTTAATTTCAAAAATTGTAGACGGGGCAAAACCAACTTTTCGCGCCACCTTCATTCGTTCGTTCTGTAAAATATCATCTAAATTATCCCGATCTTCTTGCTTCCCTTCCACCGCATCTGAATGATCACTTTCGAATAATGCAGGCCTAACTTTCCCAACTTCTCTGGCAAAAGACAAAACACGCAAATTAACTCCCATCGATCCTAGTCTTTGTTGCATATTCGTCAAACCGTAACCACTACTTTGTCGGTGACTACGCCCTTCTGCGAAAATATTTGTTTTTGTACCTTCAGTTAAATAATCAGGTGTCATACCTTTGCCATCATCAACGACGCGAAAAATGACGTAATTTTCTTCTTTAAATATACTAACATTAATTAGTTCCGCTCCTATTTCTTCCGGATTCCCCTGTTCATCTAAAATAGGTTTTCCACTTTCACCAACTCTAATATATTCCCCCGCCGCATTTCTTATAATATTATTTAACGCATTGACTACTACACCCGGAGCCACTGATATATTTACATTTTCTAAATCAGAATAATCATTACTCTTGGGAAAATCCAGTCTTTCTTCGTCTAATTTGATACTGATATCTAATTTTTTCCTACTCGGAGAAACTATATGTGATGCTGAGCTTT
>Ga0209541_10009372_pt1 | contig 15874 bp, 16 predicted proteins | sample RifCSPlowO2_01_FD_184027 | JGI IMG/M metagenome (GOLD analysis project Ga0209541, IMG submission 184027) | Groundwater microbial communities from Rifle, Colorado - Rifle CSP2_plank lowO2_0.1 (SPAdes) (version 2) | ecosystem: Environmental > Aquatic > Deep subsurface > Groundwater | place...
GCTGGAAGCAAGAAAATCAGCAGAAATTCTAAATGAATTCAATCCACATAAAGCAATAATAGACTGCCCCAGCAATAATATAGGATCTTACAAAAATTATTTAAAAAAATTATTGAAAAACAAAAAAATTGAATTGCAATTAGAGCACAATGCAGAGCGCTACCCATTGGTTGCTGCTGCCTCAATAATTGCAAAAGTCACAGGCGATTCTGAAATCGAAAAACTAAAAAAACGCATTGGAACTGATTTTGGTTCCGGCTACATGACAGACCCAAAGACAGTTGACTTCCTGAAGAACAATTTTGAAAAATATCCTGAATTGTTCAGGAAAAGCTGGTTTCCATACAAAGATTTGCTCAACCAAAAGTTCCAGAAAAGCTTGTCAGATTTCACGCAATTTTTGAAAGAAGAGCAAAAGCACAAAAGCCACACTTTGGAAGATTTAAAAAAACTTGAGGATTTTGGCTTCCATTTTGAAAAGCCGAAGTCAGAGCATGAATTGGCAATTATGAAAGGCCCTTGCAGCGTTATATTATACAAAAACGGAAAACTTTTAGTGCAGGGAAATGAGGAAGCAAAGAAGAATGTGATAAAGTTGTTGGGAATTTCTGTTTAATGCAATGCATAGGCGAGGCAAAATTTACTGGTAGAAAAATTTTGCCGAGCACAAAATATTGTCGCATAGCGACAGATTGAAAAATTAAAATATTTATAAATATTTATTCGAAACCTTTATTAATAACCAAATTCAAAATTCCTTTAATGCACGACATAATTAAAAAAGACATAATTGCCGTATTGAATGATTTGACAGAGCTTTTAAAAGTCAAGGAAGAAAGCGATATTGTGCAGATAAAGATGCTGAGCAATCATGTCATACACAATGCAAGCGTTTTCCAGGATGAAGACTCAATTTCAATTGCCATTTTAATCTATTCCTTATCAAAAATAATTGAAAGAAAGCAGAAGGATTTGGATTACGAAAAAGTTTTAAGTATGCTTAACTCATGCATTTCTAGTTTAAAAAATAACCAAGATGAGGAATTTAGAAAATCAATTAAGAATATTTTCAATTTCATAAGGACAATAGATGAAAAATTAAAGCTTTATATACATGAGGTCATAAATCAGGCTCAAATCAAGAAGGGCTGCAAGTTGTGCGAGCACGGAATTTCAGTTGCTCGCGCTTCTGAAGTTTTAGGCATTTCCCAATGGGAGCTGATGCACTATCTAGGCAAAACCACGCTAATAGACCAATTCAGCGAACCTGTCAATGTCTTGAAAAGACTAAAAATTGCAAGGGGTTTTTTTGCATGAAATCGTTAATTTTCGATGCTGGCCCGATAATAAGCTTGGCAACAAATAACCTTTTATTGGTTCTTGAGCCTTTGAAAAAAAAGTTTGATGGAGAGTTCTACATAACAGATGCTGTAAGGCGTGAACTTGTAGACAGGCCACTGGAAACAAAAAGATTCAAGTTTGAGGCAATACAGGTTGAAAGCCTGATAGAAAAGGGCATATTGGAAGTTATAGACAATAATTTTATAAGAGATAACACGCCAAGGTTGTTAAACATAGCAAATGAGATTTTCAAAGCTTATAATAATTACATTAAAATAGTGCATTTTGCTGAAATATCCGTCATTGCAGCTGCAATCAGCATGAATTCCGAAGCCATTGTCATTGATGAAAAAACCACAAGATTCCTGATAGAAAATCCCAGGCTTATTGTTGAAATTCTGAAAAAGACCCTTCACACGCCTATCAGCATAAATGAAAACAATTTAAAAGAGTTTAATAACACAGCAAAGAATATAAAGGCAATACGCTCTATCGAGCTTGCAACAATAGCTTATGAGCTTGGTTTGCTGGATAGCTACGTAACAAAAATAGCTGATGCAAGAAAAGATTTGCTGGAAGGTGTCTTATGGGGATTGAAGCTAAACGGCTGCGCAGTATCAAGGGACGAGATAGACCAGATAGTGAGGATAGAAACAAAATGAAGCATGAGCAAGATTCAGAAGCAAAAGTAGAGCCTTCTTTGAAGCAATCAACTAACAATTATACAAGCCCGACTTTTTGTGTTGCAATGCTCAAAAACGGCAGCACTGTAAAAATCGAAGGGCAAGTAGAAGAATTTCTGCAAACAATAAAAGATGCTGATTTTGCGTGGATTAATGCGCAGGTTGATGATTTGAAAGAAGAAGGAAATAAAGTTGCTTCTATGCTTGGGTTTAAAGATTCAATAATCAACGAGCTTATCTCACAAAGATTTTCGGGATACGATGACCATACTACAGAGCTAGGATTGTTGCTTCCGGCTGTTCATGTCAGAAAACTGGAGGTTGAGATAAATAAACTAATAATCCTCATAAAAAGTAATATAATAGTCACTATCCATGGAGAGAATGTCACAAGGCTTGTCAAGTTTGCAAGATATGCTGTTACATTCTTCAAAAAAGTGCCTAAAAACCTTGACGATGTTGACAAGATAACACTTGTTTTGATTAGAATTCTTGACGAGAATAATGAAAGGAATTTTGATGGCATAAGGTCTATACAAGAACAAGGTGAGGAGATAAGCAAATACCTAATACAGCCGTCAGCGCCCAGGCAAGAATTGGGAACTGATATATACAAAATGAAACACGCTTTGATTTCTTATCTTGAAGCTTTGTGGGCAACCTTAGATGTTGTGCATTATTTGAGGTATGGCGATGCAGAGCTTATAACTGATGATTCTGTAATACTGCAGAAAATCGGGATGCTAAGCACTGATTTGACAAGACAGATTTCAATAAGCGAGCAGATGTCAACCGTTTTGGCATCTGGATTAGAAGTTCTGCAGAGCATTTATAATAATCAGCTCCAAATGCTTAACAACAGGCTTGCTTTGGTTGTTGTGTGGCTTACGGTCTTAGGAACCGTTGTTTTAGTGCCCAATACATTAGCCACTATTTTTGCCATTGGAACATTTGCAGAAAAAATAGGCGAGATTAATATTGTGTTGTTAATTATTTTATCCACCATAGTATCAGGAATCCTAGCTTATTGGTATGGCAAAAGGCTATTATCCCAACCAAAAGTCTGAACATTGCATATTTTAACAGCAACTTTTATATACATTGATTTATTCTTTACTTTCGGGTGGTATGTTCAAAAACAAGTAAGTAAAAATTATTGTAGATTGTTGTTTTTGAATATTTCGAAGCCACAACAAATAAATAATAAATTTTTGTGGGTGAGTCTATGTTGAAAGGCCAAATTATTTCTGGCGAGTTTGGAAAGATAATTGCAAGGCAGAAAGCCGGACAATCAATTGAAATTGGCGAGTTGTTGATTGCAGATTCCAATGATGGAAAAATCCTGCTTCAAGTTTATGATTTGGTTTACGCAAGCCAGATATCGCAGCAGAATCTTGAGTTAATTTCCGGCATGAAGCTTGAGGAAAATACGGAATTTGAGCTTTTTGACGCTAACTTAAGGAATTACATGCTTGCAATGATGAAAAGTCTTGTAACAATAAAAGGCAGAAATGCTTTTGTAAGCAAGTCATTGCCAAGTTTTTTTTCTGAAATAAGGGAGATTAAAGAGCAAGATTTATCTTTTCTGACAAAGCCGAAAAATCCCTTGTTTGCAGGAAACCTAAGATCTGGCTCAAAGCTGCTTGATGTCCCGATTTACCTGGATGGAGAGAAGGTTTTTTCGCATCACATTTTGATAGCAGGCACAACCGGAAGGGGCAAAAGCGTGCTTGTTTCAAACCTGTTGTGGAATGCTGTTGGCAGGGATTATTGCGGCATTTTGGTCCTTGACCCTCATGACGAATATTATGGAAGAAACAAGATTGGATTGAAAGAGCACCCAAACAGGGAAAACATTGCTTATTACACTTCAAAAAATGCCCCTATCGGCACGAACACTTTGAAAATTAATCTCGACATTATCAAGCCGTTCCATTTTGATGGTGTTGCTGATTTCAGCGATGCCCAAAGACAATGCCTGAACCTTTATTATAAAGAATATGGTGACAAGTGGATCGAAGCCATAATACTGGAAAAAGAGCTGAGCATTGGCAAGGTCTTCAAAGACGACACAATGGCTGTTGTTAAAAGGAGATTATTGTACTTATTGGATTTAGAATTTTCAAATAGCCAATTATTCTGCAACGGAATTTTCCAATTAAACTCTGGATTTGCAACAATAAGCGATATTTGCAAGCATCTTGAAGAAGGAAGGATTGTAATTATTGATACATCAAACTTTTCTGGAGCAGTTGAATTATTGATTGGAAGCTTGATTGCCAATGAGATTTTTAACAAATACAAAAATTATAAAATGCTGGGAAATTTGCATAACAAACCTGTTATTTCTATTGTGCTTGAAGAAGCTCCCCGAGTGCTTGGGAAAGAAGTCCTTGAAGCAGGCCCAAATATATTTTCAACAATTGCGAGGGAAGGCAGAAAATTCAGGGTTGGCTTGACTGCAATAACTCAATTGCCTTCATTGATTCCAAGAGAAATACTTGCAAATATGAACACTAAAATTGTTTTAGGCATCGAGATGAAGCCTGAAAGGCAAGCAATAATTGAAAGCGCTTCGCAGGACTTAAGCGATGACGACAGGACAATTGCAAGCCTTGACATAGGGGAAGCATTGATAACAAGCAATTTTGCAAGGTTTGTAACTCCTATAAGCATTCCGTATTTTGAAGATTTGGTTAAGAACACATTAAAAAACAAGGAAGAGGTTGTTCAGGAGTTTAGCGAGTTGGGGTAATTCTATATATACCTATATATATTAAATAGAAAAAGTATATATATTTATTCCACCTTTAAGTAAAAAAGGGTGGTTCATTTGAAAACTTTGAAGGATTTCTATGAAGAGAAGAAAAAGCAGGCGCATGTGTTTCCTACAATGATTTATAGTTTTTCAAAGCCAAAATACAGAGAGCCATTAACTAACAAAGAACAGGAAACTCTTAACAAGTACATAAAACAAATTTATAATCCAAGGGTAAGAAAATTAAAAGAAGCAGAATATTTTAGGGAAGAGTTTATGGAGCCAGAAATAACAGCTAAAACCTAATCATGCTTTTAGGGACTGCACTCCAAATCCCCAAACAGAAAAAACAAGTTTGGGAAATCCAAAATCACCTAACGAACGCCTAGCTTTAAGGTGTTCTTTTGCAAAAACAACGGAGGTGATGCATAAGGAGATATGCAGTTCCTAAATTAAAGAAGAAATCTTTTTATATAAATAAAAATTCTGATTTATGCATGAAAATCACACTTAAGCCTATTGGCATTGCCCAAAATCAAGAGAAGAAACATTTTGGCGGCTGGGAAAAAGTTGTTACAAACATAATAATTAATGAAGAGTACAAAGAAGCATTAAGTGGTTTGCAAGATTATTCTAATCTTATTGTTGTTTATTGGATGCATGAAGTAAAAAGCTGCGACATTCGTCATGTGCCTCAAGGAAAAGTTGGCGAGGTTCCAGAAGTTGGAATATTTGCCTGTCGTTGTCCCCAGCGCCCAAATCCAATCGGCATCTCAACTGTTGAAATTCTTTCTATAAAAGATAACATTTTAACTGTGAAAGGACTTGATGTTATAAATGATACACCAATCATTGATATAAAGCCATACACTCCTCAGTACGATGCTGCTCCAGATGCAAAAGTTCCAGAATGGGTGAATAAGTTAGATTACTAAAAATTACTAAATGTTTTTAAATTGAGTTCTATTACTAAACTTATGAAATTCGCCCATTTAGCAGATTGCCATATCGGCTCTTGGAGAGACCCCAAGCTCAGGGATACAAGCACAAATGCTTTCATAAAGGCAATTGACAAATGTATAAAAGAAAAGGTTGATTTCATTCTTATTGCCGGCGATTTATTCAATACCTCGCTTCCAAGACTGGATAATTTAAAAACTGTTGTAACCAAATTCAAGCAATTAAAGGACTTAAACATTCCGGTTTACATTGTTCCAGGCTCTCATGACTACAGCCCAAGCGGCAAAACAATCCTTGATGTTTTGGAAGAAGCTGGATTGTTTGTGAATGTTTTCAAAGGGGCTGTTGAAAATGGAAAATTGAAGCTAAATTTTACCATTGACAAAAAAACAGGGGCAAAAATTACCGGCATCTTGGGAAAAAGAGGCGCTCTGGAAAAAACGTATTATGAAAAGCTGATTACAGAGCATCTGGAAAAGGAAAATGGCTACAAAATCTTCTTGTTTCATTCTGGAATTGACGAGCTGAAGCCTAAAGAAATGGAAAATATAATCTCACAGCCATTGTCACTGCTGCCAAAGGGCTTTAGCTATTATGCCGGTGGGCATGTGCATATTGTTGATGACAAGCAGGTTGAAGGCTATGGAAGGATTGCTTACCCCGGTCCTTTGTTCCCAAACAGCTTTGCAGAGCTTGAGAAGCTTGAAAGAGGTGGTTTTTTCATCGTTGAAGATAACAATGTGAGGTGGGAACCAATACAGATCTACAACATTGAAAAATTGCAGGTTGACTGCAACCACAAAGCGCCTGAACAAGTCAAAGATGAGATTTTAAATTATTTTAAAAATAAAGAACTGAATAATACAATAGTTTTGATAAGATTGCATGGAGTTTTGGAATCAGGAAAGCCAAGCGACATAGATTTTAAAGAAATATTTAATGCCATTTACGACAAATCAGCATATTTTGTGATGAAAAGCTCGCATGCTGTTTCCTCAAAAGAATTTGAAGAGATAAAAACTGATGCAAGAAATGTTGAAGACATTGAATCATTTTTAATAAAGGAGCATCTTGGACAGATTAAATTGGAAAATTTAAACTTGGAAAAGGAAGAAGAATTGATTAAAAATTTGATGAAAATTCTATCAACAGAAAAGCAGGAAGGCGAAACAGTCCCAGATTTTGAGAGAAGAGTAAGGGAAGAAGTTGGAAGAATTTTGGAAATGGAGTTTTAAAGATTTTAATAAAATTGGTAATAAGAAATGTTTATATACTAACATTCTGAATGTTAATAACTAAAGTATAAGAAATTATTTTATCAATCTCATCAAAATCTCATTAACCTCTTTCGGAGTTGCTTTCCCCCTTGTTTTCTGCATGACTTTGCCAACGATATGATTTAACGCTTTTTTTTCTCCTTTTTTGTAATCTTCAACTGCCTGTGGATTTTCTTCAATTGCTTGCTTGCAGTATTTTTCCAGCTCAGAAATGTCAGAAACTGCCTCAAGCTTTTCTTTTTTAACGTATTCTCTAATGTCAAATGGCTTTTCAATAAGTTTTTCCAGAATTTTAGCTGCTACATTGTCTGTTATTTTTTTGCTTTCAACCAATCTTAACAAATCAATCATGTGTTTTTCATCAATTTCAACTTCATGAAGTTCTTTTTTATTATAATTTAGAACTCTTACCAATTCTCTTCTAAGCCATTTTGCTGCCAACATTGGATTGATTTCTTCTGCAACATTTTCGAACATTTCTGCCAATTCTTTTTCAGCTGCAAGAATTTCTGCATCTTCTTTTTTTATCTTATGCTTTTGAACAAATTTCTTTACTTTGTCTTGTGCCAATTCTGGCATTTCTTTCTTGATCTCCTTAACCCATTTGTCTGTTATATCTACAGTAGTCAAGTCGGTGTCAATTATGTAGCCATAATCCTCTTCTGTTTCCTTTTTTCTCAAAGAAAAGGTTACGCCTTTTTCAGAATCCCATGCTCTTGTTTCTGCATGAATTTGCTTATTATTTTTTATCTCATCTTTTTGCCTGTTTACTTCATAGACCAAGGCTCTTTCAATTTCCTTAAATCCAGTTATATTCTTTATTTCAACTCTTGTGTAATCGCTTTCTTTAATTGAAACGTTTGCATCTGCTTTTATAATTCCATTATTAATATCAAAAATTTCCAAATAGTTCAGCACAGTAATCAGCTGTTTCATAAAATCTCTCGCTTCATCTGGCGATGTTAAGTCAGGTTCCGTTACAATTTCGACTAATGGATTGCCGCTTCTGTTGTAGTCGACAAGAACATAAGCGCTTTCTTTCAAACCAACTGGATGTATTAATGAAGCAGGGTCTTCCTCAATGTGAACTCTTATAATTCCGATTTCCTTTCCGTCCCTTAATCTTAATTTTCCATTCTTGCCAAACGGAATTTCGTATTGCGAAATCTGGTAATTCTTGGACATGTCTGGATAGAAATAAGATTTTCTTGAGAAAATTAATTCCGGAGATATTTTACAATTTACTGCTAAACATAATTTTAATGCAAATTCAATTGCCTTTTTGTTTAAGACAGGCTTGCTTCCTGGCATGCCTAAGCAAATTTCACAAGTTCTAGTGTTTGGCTCTTCACTTCCATGAGTCGGACAGCCACAAAATAATTTTGTTTTGGTATCTAGCTCTGCATGCACTTCAAGTCCGATTGCGATGTCGCTTGTAAATTGTTTCATTTTTTATTATTTTTGATATCTTTTTATTATTGGGTTTTATTTAATGTTCAATTTGTTAATGATTTTGTAATTTTTGCCATTTGCAATAAGGCATTCCAATAACTTTAATTTTTAAAAAATAAATAATCACTGTCCTTTTTCAATCGCACTTCCCAATTGTATTAGTTTCCCTTCCTGCAGATGGTCCGCTATCAGCAGCATTCCAACTGGCAGGTTTTTTTCAAAGCCGACTGGAACATTCAAGTGAGGCAAGCCAGCAACGTTTGGGCTCACCGTCATAACATCTATCATATAATGCTGCAATGGGCTTAATTTTTCAATCTCGGAAAATTTGGGCGGCAAAATTGAAGCTGTTGGAGAAACCAATGCATCAAATTTCTTGAATGCTTTTTTGTACTCATTTATCATCAATGTTCTTACCTTCATTGCCTTAAGATAAAATGCATCCCTGTAGCCTGCCATTCTTGCAAATGTGCCAAGAATAATTCTTCTTTTTGCCTCGTTGCCAAAATTGCTGCTCCTGACTTTTGTAAAATATTCGTTAAAACCTCCTTCCAGCTTTTCGCTAGCTCCATAGCGCATTCCGCAGAACTTTGCAAGATTTGTGCTTGCCTCGCTTGTTGCAATCATGTAGTAAGTTGCAATTCCGTACTTTATCGGCAGTTCTAAAGATATTTCTTCAAATTTTGCTCCTTCTTCCTTAAGCTCTTCTATTCCATTGTAAACATTTTTCTCGACTTCCCTTTCAACGCCTTCGCCAAATGCCTCTTTTATAACACCAATTTTCATTCCTTTTATTGGTTTTTTTGGATATTTTTCATAATCTTCATTTTTCACATTCATAGATGTACTATCATTCTTATCGTATCCAGAAATAACATTCATCAGCAAAGCAACATCCTCTATATTTTTTCCAATTGGGCCTATCTTGTCCAGTGAATTTGCAAAATCAATCAATCCATATCTCGAAACTCTGCCGTAAGTCGGGCACAAGCCAAAAACTCCGCAGAATGATGCTGGCTCTACAATTGAGCCTCCTGTAGATTCGCCCAAAGCAATGTGATTGCTTAATTTCTGGCTTAACCCGGCTGCTCCTCCGCTAGAGCCGCCACAGCTTCTTTCATTGTCAAAAGGATTTTTTGGTACTCCATAAGCAGAGTTTACAGAAAAACCCCCAAATCCAAATTCGTCTTGCGAAGTTTTGCCGATTATTATTCCTCCCTCTTCTTTAACTTTCTGAATGACAAAAGCATCAAATAATGGCTTGTATCCTTGAAGAATTTTAGAGCCGGCTGTTGTTTCAACATATTTAACACAAATTGCATCTTTTACAGAAATCGCAACGCCAAGCAATTTCTTGTTTTTTATTTTTTTATTGTTTTGTTTTAATTGTATCTTTATCTCTCTTGCAGAATTTAATGCCAGTTCCTCAGAAATTGTATTGAAATAATTGTAATCCTTGTTTATTTCCCTGCATTCTTCAATAATTTTTTCTGTATGGTTAACTATGTCAATTTCCTGGTTTTTGATTTTTTGGATAAAATCCTGCGTGCTCATTTTTATTGGTCACTTATAGATACCCTATTCATTTTGTCGCCTACTTTTATTTTTTCCGCAATATCAAAGCCTTGAACTACTTTTCCAAACACCGCATAGCTTCCATCGAGGAATGGCGTGTCGGCAAGCGTAATATAAAACTGGGAAGATGCGCTGTCGGGATTTTGTGAGCGAGCCATGGAGAGTACGCCTTTAACGTGCTTTAGGTTAGGATTAATCTCCAATGGAATATTCTTTCCAGAACCGCCTGTTCCATCTCCTTTTGGGTCGCCGCCTTGCACGACAAATCCGGGTTCGACTCTGTGAAACATAAGTCCGTTATAGAATCCGGAATTTGCAAGGTCTATAAAATTTTTTGTGGTGATAGGGGCTTTATCAGTATAAAGCTCTGCTTTTATTGTTCCTTTGTCTGTTTCTATTATGGCGTATTTAATCATTTTCTCACTTGATTGTGTGTTTTTTAACTGCTCTTTATTTTTTGAGCACGAGCTTACCAAAATCAAAATTATGAAAATAAAAATTGCTGTTTTTATCATTTTAAACTGCTTTGGGCCCTTTGAAGTAGCCGTCTTTCTTGTGCTCTGTCAAAGACAAAGCATCGTCTTGGGAAAGGCATTCCTCTTCTTTGTCTTCCCGCATTGCATTTTTCAGTTCAACAGGCTGGAAGCTTGGCTTTACATTATCTGTGTTTATCTCCTTTAACTTTGAAAAGAATTCTAAAGATTCTCTAAGCTGCGGCAGGAATTTTTTTATTTCTTCTTCATTCAGCTTTATTCTTGCAACTTCAGCAACATGCTCCAAAAGCTTTCTGTCTACTTCCATAATAGAAAGGCTATTTTTAGATGTTTATATAGATTTTTGTTTTGTTTTTATTGAGAAATCATAAATAATGAATTACCTTACCAATTCCCTTCTCCTTATCTTGGAAACAAGCCTTTCAAGAGTGTCAATTTTCCTCATCAGCTCAAGCTTCTCTCTGTCCATTTCCATCAAATTCCTTGCAAACTTTGTCAGCTCAAAATCTTCTTTCTTTATGCTTTTGCCGATTTCAATGAACTTGTTTATCTCTTCACTTGTTAAATTTAATCTGGACAGGATTTCTGCAACTTTCTTTCTTAATTCGTTGTAATCTTCAGCGTCTTTTTTCAGATTTTCCCTGTTTATTTGCAGGTCTTTTTGCAGTTCTTCCTCAAACTTTTCCAGTATTTTCCTTTGAAGCTGGCTTTTTAATAATTTAAATTCATACAATTCTTTGCCAAAATCTTCCCTTAGATTTTTTATGACGAAAAGATTTTCCTTAAAATTTTTTAGAAATTCGTCTTGAGTTTTTTTATTTTCTATGAGTTCTTTTTTTAATGACTCCAATTCATTTTTTAAATCAGAAATAATCCTGCTGTTTTCCCCGGTATTTTTATTTATTACGTCAATTTCCTCTTTTATCCTCATCAAATCTTTTATTTTTTGGAGCATGGGAAAAGTTGATTTTTATTTGTTTGTCAAAAACCACCAATCATAGATTGGTGGCATGTTTACTTATCATGATAATTCAGTGGTTTTGGACATTACAAAATTCCACTTATTGATGGTAGTTTTTGAGCATCGGGAAAATGCAAAGCATTTTCAAGATCCCAAAAATCTTCGATTTTTGCGATATCCAAATTCCATGTAATGTTCACCTACACATAAACCACTTATGAAACATAAGTGGAATTTTGATATTTAAAGTTATTGTTTATTTAGCAAATATTCCCTCAACTTCAAAACAGCTCTTCTCCTGAATTTCTTTATATTTTCGCAGTTTTTTATTTCCCCGTATGTTTTATTGCTTTCTTCTGGAATAAATGTAGGGTCATGTCCGAAGCCAAAATGTCCCTTTACGCTTTCTGCAACTTTTCCTTTTTCTTCCCCAAGAAAGCTTATTGGTTTTTTGTTTGGCTCGCAGTAAGCGACAGCGCTCTTGTAAGTGCAATTCCTGTTTTTTATTCCTTTCATTAATTTTATAATTCCTTCCAAGCCAATTCTTTTGTGGATGTAAGCAGAGCAAGTTCCAGGAAACCCATTTAATGCTTCAATAAACAATCCAGAGTCCTCAACAACAACAGTTTTTTTTAACTTGTTTGCAAGCATTTCTGCTGACATTCTTGCAATTTCTTCAGGATTATCACTTCTTAATTCAGGATATGGAATATTAATGTGATTGACCTTAATATCGGGCTCCAGAATCTGCCTGAATTCCTTTACCTTGTTTTTGTTGGATGTTATGAAGGTTATTATCATTTACTAAACTCCCCAATCACCGGATTCACAACCCTAACCAAGTCCTTTGCCTTCATCTTTATGCTTTTTGTGTGGGTGCCTGCGTTGAATGCAACAATTTCATTTTCAACAACAGACTTGTCAAAATAAACTTTCAAGTCAAACAAGTTTCCAAAAGGCGGCACGCTGCCGATATTGCAGCCTGTTGCTTTTCTGACTTCTTTCGGATTAGCGAGTTCTATTTTTTTATAAAGTGTTATTTTTTGCAATTTTTCAATATCTAATTCTTTTGCCCCGGAAACAACTGCCTGTATAAAGCCATCTTCTGTTTTGCAGATTAATGCCTTTGTGCCTTGCTTCAATTCTGTGCCTCTGATTTCAGCAGCTTCCTTGCTTGTGAAAACCGGCCTATGCTCAAGCACCTCATACTCCATTTTTTCTTTGTTTAATATATCTCTTATTTTGTCAAGTACAACATTTCTTACATCTTTCACAAAATCCAACTTAATATGCAGTTCCTGCAGTTGTTTCTCGCTTACCTCGCTTGGAGCGTCTTCCATCATTGATTCTGCTGCCTTGTTTTTCGGGAATACAATAACTTCCCTTATTGATTCATTTCCAGTCATCATTGCAACAAGCCTATCAAATCCTAAAGCTATGCCTCCATGCGGAGGCGCTCCATACGAAAATGATTCTATTATATGGCCAAACTTTTCATCAATCTCTTCTTTGCTGTAGCCCATTATTTCGAAGACGCATCTTAATGCTTCAGGCTTGTGGTTTCTGATGCTGCCCCCTCCAATCTCTGTTCCATTCAGCACAAGATCGTATTGGGTTGTTAGAATCTTGCTGACGTTTTGTTTTTTCAACAGCCACTCCATGTGCTGCGGTTTAGGGGCAGAAAATGGGTTGTGGGTGAAAGTCCATTTGTCATACTCATCTTTTGTGAAAAAAGGAAAGTCAACAATCCACAAGAAACTGAAATGATTATTGTCAACTAACTTAAGCCTTTTCGCCAGCTCCAGCCTCAGATAGCCAAGGGCATTATTTACAATTTCATGGTTTGCATCTCCAACAAAAAACAATAAGTCGTCTTTTTTAGCATTTGCTGCCTTCATCAATTCTTTTTGTATTTTTGCGTCAAAAAACTTTACAATAGAGCTTTCAAGGCCTTTGTCTGTAACTTTCATCCACGCTAATCCCTTTGAGCCATAAGCCCCAACAAAACCTGTCAATTCCTCGATTGCAGTTCTGCTGAAATTTGCGCAGCCTTTTGCATTTATGCATTTTACAATGCCATTTTGCTTTATGGATTTAGTAAAAACCTCAAAGTTGGAATGCTTTACGATGTCAGTAACATCAGCAAGATGCAGCTCAAATCTTGTGTCAGGCCTGTCCAAACCGTATTTGATTATTGCTTCTTCATAAGTTAATCTTGGGAATGGTGTTTTAATGTCTTTATCCAAAACAATGCGCCAAACATGTTTGATCATTCCTTCAATTACTTCCATTACATCTGCTTCTTCAACAAAACTCATCTCTAAATCTATTTGGGTGAATTCTGGTTGCCTGTCTGCCCTCAAGTCTTCATCCCTAAAGCATCTTGCAATCTGAAAATACCTGTCAAATCCTGAAACCATGAGTAATTGCTTGAATATCTGCGGGCTTTGAGGCAGGGCGTAAAATTTTCCAGGATGGATTCTTGACGGGACAAGATAGTCTCTTGCGCCTTCAGGTGTGCTTTTTGTAAGAATTGGAGTTTCGATTTCTAAAAATCCCATGTTGTCAAAGTAATCCCTAACAGCTTTAGCAATTCTGTGCCTTGTTATGATATTTTGCTGCATACCCGGCTTTCTCAAATCAAGATACCTGTATTTTAATCGCATCTCTTCATGAACTGCAACCCTGTCGTCAATTTCCATCGGCGGAGTTTCAGCTTCATTCAAAACCTCAATTTTTTCAACAAAAACTTCTATATCACCGGTTTTCATCTTTGTATTTTCCATGCCTTTTTTCCTGTGCTTCACAATTCCGCTTGCAGAAATGACATCTTCTCTTCCAAGCCCTTCAGCTATTTTATGTGATTCTTTGCTGAAAGAAGGGTCAAAAACTACCTGTGTAATGCCGTACCTGTCCCTTAAGTCAATAAAAATAACTCCGCCATGGTCCCTTCTTGTAGAGCACCAGCCGCATAAGGTTACTTTTTTATTGACGTCTTTTTCATTTAGCTCGCCGCAAGTGTGGGTTCTTTTCATAAAGCAATGGATTTAAAGAAGTTATTTAAATTTATTGTTAAGTTTATTTTCAAAAATATCAATGTCTTCCTTTCATAGAAATATCATACATGACCTCTTCCAGTTTCTTGAGATTCCACTTTATTGAGTCTGATTTCTTTCTCAATTCTCCATTTCTCAAGTGCAATTTCAAAAATTCGCCGTAAATGTCATGCACCAGCTCCTTGATTTTCGATGCCTCATCAAATTTCTTGTGTATTACATCATAAACTGCCTTTCTTACCAGTTCTCCTGTCAGGTCGCAAAGCCCCATCAAGTAGTCTTCAGCAGAAACGCCAAGGCTTGCTCTTGTAGGTATTTTCTTGTTTTTTACAAATTCATAAAAGCAAATTACCTCAACATACTCCTGAAACGCAACAGAATTTATGCTTGTGTCAGTTGTTATATTGATTTTTTTTAATTTTTTTATTTTTTCTTTGATATCTCTAATGGATTTTTCCGCTTCCTTTATTTCATTTCTCTGGACTGCGTATATTATCTGCTTTGAAATGTTTATTATGTCTCTTGAAAGGTGTATTACATCCTCTCTCTTAATATCCATCTTATACATCTCCTTCCTTATCGTACTGAATTCGTTTTTGTTAAGCATGCATCTTAAAGTTGATGTTTTGTTTATAAATGTTTTTGATAAATTTAGTATAACTAAAACCAAAAAGTTTAAATACATCTTTCAGCCATAAAAATTTCATGGCTAGTCCTTTCAGGCAGGTGCTCGACTTTTTTGACAAGATTGGGCTATTTGATGTTGTTCTGCCTTTTTTGCTTGTATTCACAATTGTTTTTGCAATACTGGAAAAGACAAAAGTGCTGGGCACAGAAGATATTGAAGGCAAGAGGTACACAAAAAAGAACCTTAATGCAATTGCCTCTTTTGTCATTGCATTTCTGGTTGTTGCTTCATCGCAGTTAGTTGAGATTATAACAAAGGTTTCGTCAAATGCTGTTGTTGTTTTGTTCCTTTCAGTATTGTTCCTGCTTTTAGTCGGCTCATTCCACAAGGAAGGCGAGCCTATATTTCTTGAAGGTGGCTGGAAAGTTGTGTTTATGATTATTGTTTTCCTGGCAATTGTCGGTATTTTCCTGGATGCAATAAAATCCCCGGATGGGAGGACATGGCTTCAGCGCTTGGGTGACTTCACAGGCTCTGGCGGCGACGAGCTTGCAGGCTCTATTATTTTATTGACGCTTGTGGTATTGTTTATAGTCTACGCTGTCAAGGAGCCTTCAAAAGAAGCAAAACATTCATAAGATTTATATACTAATATCAAAATAAACAGAGTTTGTACAAAAAAGGTGAAA
>Ga0209541_10009376_pt1 | contig 15870 bp, 16 predicted proteins | sample RifCSPlowO2_01_FD_184027 | JGI IMG/M metagenome (GOLD analysis project Ga0209541, IMG submission 184027) | Groundwater microbial communities from Rifle, Colorado - Rifle CSP2_plank lowO2_0.1 (SPAdes) (version 2) | ecosystem: Environmental > Aquatic > Deep subsurface > Groundwater | place...
AATTTCCCAGTTAGGATTAGAATTGGGTGAATTTGAAATAAGAAAATTACTAACTCCTACCTCTTATGTCCATCGGTTTAAATTGCCTTCGTTTCCTATCGTTTATATTTCAGAGAGAGTTGAGGGAATTAATTTAAATCAAGCTGTAGAAGGAATGGATGATGTTCCGTTTTGATTGATTAAATCATTAATTTAACAATATTATCTAAAAACTATCTCATAACAAATTTATTCCACTAATATCCCTACTTTACTCGGCATAGCAGCTTTAGCTTTTGGGTGATCTCTATCATCACCAAGAACTACTTCAATCTTACAACCAAATTCCTGATGCAAGAATTCTTTTGCATCCATCATCACTTTAACTTCATCTTCTTGAGAACTGACTATTGTGGGTAGCTTAGATGTATCTTTCAAAACGGAAGTGACAATCTTGCTGATGTCCTTCCCTTTCATCTTCAGCTCTTCTATTTCCAATACTTTCTTCATCACTTCACCCATGTTTCTGGTCACTTTAATTTCTTTAACCAAAACATTAAATAATTCATACAACCATTTTTCAGCGATAAAGATAGTGAATTTCTTTGGTTTTTCTATTTTAGCCAGAGTTAAGACATTTCTCATCCCTTCCATAGTCATTCTGACCAAATCTTCTCCTGCATTAGCTTTCATGCTTATTTTACTCTCATCAAACTTAGGCCAAGTGGAAGTAGAAACTAATTTTGCTGCTGATGGTGATGAATTCAATAGGAGAGTATGATTTAATTCTTCACTCAAGTGCGGAGTAATGGGATTCATTAATCTTACCCAAATATCTAACGCCTCTTGAATCGCTTTTCTATTTTTTCCGCCTCTTCGAACATACCATCTCAAATCATCATACATGGTGAAATACACTACCGAAGCCAGCTCACGTAGATCGTAACTTTTCATGGCTTCGTTAATTTTTCTGATATTTTCCTGTACTCTCGAACTTAGCCAAGAATCGATCATTTTCATTTTACCGTCTAAAGAGTGTAACTGTTCTACTAAATGATTAATCCTTTCTAATGAATTTTTGTAGTTTAAAACAACGTCCTCTTCCCAGACTACATCGATGTGGGGCGAACCTATATGAGCATAATATAATCTCATTGCATCGACACCATATTTTTCTATGGCTCGAGGAATAGGTTCTGCTCCGCCCTTACTCTTAGAAATCTTGCTTCCTTTTCCAATGACCCACCAATTGACAAAAATTCCTCGGGGCCATTTTTCTTCAGGAAGAATAGCTACATGATTCATCAAAAATACAGGGAAATGAACTGTTTTATGTTCCTTGCCACCTAAATTAAGATCCAAAGGATAGAAATAATCGAATTCTTCTTTGATTTGTTTCCATGATTCTCTCTTTTCACCCACTTCTCCTTTCCCTAAGAAAACATAATCAAAAAATTCTTCAGTGAGATCATTTACCGCAATTGTTTTATTATTTATAAATTTGGAGACAATATAATATGCAGGATATAAAGTGGAATCACTAATTGGTTCAATGGTCCATTTGGAATCGAATGGAAATTTACTTCCTAACCAATTACCTAATCTAGCACAAGCCCTATCACCAAACCAATCCAACGTTGCGGGAAGATTTTGATGATATTCTTCAGGATAAATTTTCATTTCCCGAGCTTGTTCTTTACTTCTCTCCGTTAATTCTTGATCGGAATAGCGGATAAACCATTGATCATCGATACGTTTGATAACTACTGGACTGCCACATCTACAAATAACTTCTTCGCTTAAATCATGAAATACATCCGCTTTTCCCAGTTGAAGTAATTCTGCTTTCATCATTTCCTTAGCTTCTTCAACTCTCTTACCAGAATATTGTCCACAGTCATCTCTCATTATGCCGGTATGAAATCCTGCTTTGTAAATTTCCTTAGTAGCCTCTTCTAATTGAGGATCATCTAGGGACGTAATGCCCATTCTTTCCACTATTTCTTTAGCGGGGAAATCACCATAATCTTTCGATTTGATAATTGGTATTAGTGGAATGGCTTTAATTTTAGCAGGATCTAATCCATAAAGTTTACACTTTTGTGGATCATCTTGTAAAACTTTCAGAGCCACATAATCGTAAGGAGCATCACTAGGTACAGAAGTAACGATTCCACTTCCTACTTTGGGATCACAGAATGTTGCTGGGAGAATAATTATTTCTCTTTCTATTCCTGGAGCAATAGCATATTTGCCTATTAATTTTTGAGGATCAACATCTTCTTTGAAAGTAATAGCATCTTTCTGATATTTCAATTTCTCTGCTGCTTCTTTGCTTAAGATCCAATTTTCACTTTCTTCTTTATCTGTTACTTCAATGCGGATATATTGAGCATCAGGATTAATCCACAGATTAGTTTGTCCATAAATAGTTTCAGGACGTAAAGTGGCGGCAACTAAGTAATCATCGCCTAATTTGAATTTGAGCAAAGTATATTCATTCTTTTCGGCATTGCCTCCTTTGGAAATATCAGTCTCGGAAGGATCAACGGCGACGGGGCCGTCTTTAATGCAAGCAGTAGCAAAGTATGGTTTTTGGACTAAAAGATCTTTTTGATGTAATTTTTTAAATTGCCATTGGATAAATTTTTCATAATCCGAATTAGTAGTACACGTGAATCTATCCCAATCACATAAGAACCCAAATTTCTTCCAATAATCATGAACATACACTTCATTGAAATAACTGATGACTGCTTTAGCATCGGTAAGCTCTTTTATTTTTTCCTCTGGACAGCCATTATTTTTGAGATAGTCTATCCATACTTGATCATTATTTTTGACTTTATTAGCAAATGCTATCGCTTGATTTCCCGAAGCGTGAGTTCCCACAGGAAAGAGAACTTGTTTTCCTTGTAGTCTTTCATAACGGCAGATTGCATCGGTATATGAGAATCCTCGCATATGTCCTACATGCAAGAAACCGGATATTCCTGGATAGGCAAAGATCATAAAGAATTTTTCTTTATTTTTTTGAGTAGTAGCTTTACCTAACTCTGCATTTTCCCAGGCTTTCTGCCATTTATCTTGGATTGTATGCCAGTCTACTCCCATAGGCGGGTATGAGACGGGGAGTGTTTTTAAAGATTGTGGCAGTGGAAATGGAGGTTTGAAAGTAAGAAATAGAACTTTAATTAATTTTACTATAGTAAAAGACAGAAATAATTATATTCATAAATATTCATAGACTCTTTGATCTGTTCTGTCTTCTAATCCTAATCTTTCTATTGCTGTTTGCATAACTCCTATTCTTTTGGTGTAATGTGCTTGGTCAGCTCCTACCAATGCCACATCTAGATCATCCCAAATTTCTCTTACTGCTGACCCCACAGTAATTGTTGGATCTTTGCCATATTCTGTTCTCAGCTTCTCTCTTAACGATGTCATTACGTTCCGAACGTCTTCTTCTTGATTATATCTTGCCATAATACTATACTTTTGATTCAATCTTTATAAATGTTACTATTTTACTACCGTGAAGGCACACTCAAATGTCTGATTTTTAAATCTAAAAATAATTTCTGATGGCACAATTTACTTTCTGGATATTTTGTAAAGATTTTGGTAGTGTCATTTACTGACTGATTAAAGTTATTTTTACAGGATTATAACCTCAGGTTGTATCAGTCAAATTGTTGCGCTACCTTATTTTCTTCATTGTTTGTGTGTGGTTCCATTGGTGGTAGGCATTCGAGTTTGACAAAAATACTAAAAAAGTACAAATCTTCTTATGCTGTATCTCGACGCGCATAATCTTGGTGTAATTTACCTAAACAAGTTTCTAAAGCTCCATAAAGGCGAGTCGTTGCCTGTATACGATCCGTATCTGAAATATCTTCCTTCTTACGAACAAAACTGGTTAAGTCAGTTCTGTTATCAAGAACTCCAAATGGAATCCACAGATCAGATCCTGGAACTTGAACAGATCCTCTTTTTCCTTTTGCAGTTGCTTCTTCTGTCATCCAAACAGCATCATCACAACCATAATCATTAAGCATAACATTGGTGGGAACTCTGTGAGATAAAATTCCGTGAGGATCTTTGGGATCGAACCGTTCATCATTTTTTCGTCGGGAATCTTCTGGTGTGACATACACATAGAGAATGGCTGCTTTTTCTAATATACTGGGATCTAAATTTTCCAAAGTTCTTTGATAACCATGGGGTATGGGGTAAGCAGCTCCTGCCGGTCCTCCTCGAGCACATTCTAACATGATTGTTGATCTTTCATGTACTTGTGGATTTTTGAGAAGAGTTAAGTCATAGCGTGCATTAAGATGCGCGTCCAAGTGATCCCATAATGCGGGATCTTTAAACCCGCCATCATCATGATTTTGAGCGTAGGTAAATAATCTATCTTGTCTCAGTCTCTGTCGCTCATCATCAATCTCAAAAAATGAAGCGACCCGAGGATAATCATCTATTTCTACTAAATTACCTATATGTAATTCCGCACGCTGTTCAGGAGTTAATCCTCGCACAAAAGCAAGCACTTCCGATTTTCCGCTGGCTGGTTGAGCCCAGATTAAAATATTCTTGAAATGGTTTGTCATGATTTTAATATTGTTTAAATCTATTTAAACATTGTTTGATATGAATGTATATATTGGAGAAGATGTTTTTTCGTACGTATTAAGTCTACCCCTTAAGTGTTTGCCCGACCAAGAGGTCAATCGTGTTAATCTATTCGTAAGAAAAAATTAATACGCGAAAATGATTCACCAACCATCTCTTTCCAGAGAGCATCACGAGGTATTTTCGCCACGGTTGACGGCTAGGCAAACACTTCTTCCACTAGACTTAATATGTACCATACTGGATTGATTAAATTGAGGCGTATTGCTTAATTTCTACCATTACCTCTTCCACCTGACCCTGGAATTCCCATCACCCGACCTGCTTTGTCAAAAGCTTGTTTGGCAGCAATTTCTTTGATCATTTTGTGAAAAGCAAGCACTGGTATGATAGCAGCTTCTTCTAACTTTCTGTGCGAAACATCTTCAACTTCTTGCACAGAGCCATCTACTGATAAACCTCGATATAATAGATCAACAACTTCTCGTACTTCATCAACAGGATAACGAACTTTGCTTACATCAAAAACTCGAGAGCCATGAACTCCACCATCTAAGTACATTCTAATAGTATCACATAGTGGAAGTATTCCTTGTTCTAACAATAATCTAAAATTCCATTGCTCTCCAAAACCATCTTGTCGTAATTCGGGATGAGCCAAAGCAAGGTCATACCATCCGGCATCTTTAACCACACCTCTTTCTTCATTTTTAGTTATTAGTTCAATCGAAAATTGGCCGTAAGAAACTGCACAGTAGACGGAAGAAGTTTCTCCTTCGCGCAACCGTGGTGCAGGAGTATTGGATCTAAAAAATTGGAGACATCTCTCATCACCTTTTTCTATATCACGAAGAACTTGATCAGGAAGAGTAATCAACCTTCTTTCCAAAGGACTTTTTCCTTCGGGCAAAGAGGCACCAGGTATTAATATTGCACTAGCAGCCAAAGCGTCAGGAGCTTTCTGTTGAATATATGATACTACGGCATCCTCAGTAGGAGAGGTATATCTTATCAAACGAAGAACTTCAACTCTATCTTCTCCTTGTGCTCGTGCGTACACTTGATTATCAAAAATTGCTTCAAATCCTTGTAGTTCAATTGTCATTGTATTTGCCTCGTTATGATTTTAGTTAATTATTTTATATACATTTTACTGCCTATTTATAAATATTTCCTTAGATTTATCACTAGAAAGTGCTCTATTAAATTAGTTATTCCCCACTAAAATTGCTAGTTATGCAGTCAAAAACTTCTCTTTTTCTATTTCTTCTAATATTTGATATTCGTGCAGGTTAATAATAAGAAATTTATCCTTCAATTCTTCCATAAATAAAGAATATTCTTTAACATCTTTATGGACTAATTCCACCATATAATCAAAACCATGATTTACTTTAGAGATGGAGTTAACCGCAGGACATTGTTTAAGAAAATCAAGAAGGATTTGGCGCTCTTTGCAATCAACCATCAACACTATTTTGGAATGATGGCTATAACCTAACTTGGAAAAATCAACCCAAGAGGTAAATTTCTTGATAACTTGGTCATGGGATAATTTTCTTATTTGATCATAAAGTGTGGATACGGGAATTTTTGTTTGATGTGAAATCGGAACTAAACTGCTTCTAGAATCCTGGCGAAGATGAGAAATGATCTCATTTACTTTAGACATGGAAGAATTACTATTTTTTGTTTAAAAAGAGTTGCGGTGAAAAAAGCGGAAAGTTTGCGGAGAGATATTATTTGTTTATATATCGTCGTTAAAACGGCGGAAAGATTGCGGGATTTGGGGGGGAAGTGAGATTAAAAAGAAGTGTCTTTTGTTTTATATCAAACATCGAAAGGTGAAATAAAATGGAAAACAACTACGCAAATGCAAATTATCAAAGTGAATTGAAATGTGAAACTGGTTTAAAATTATCATGGATACCACCACCAAATCCTTGGATGTCGGATTCCTTTGGACCTAAACCTTTTCCTTTACCTCCTTGGCCAAGACCTGATATTCCAGATCCATTTGGACCTAGGCCTTTGGGACCAGATCCTTGGAATCCAGATCCATTTAACCCCCTACGAAAATATTGGCCACCTGAATTGCCAGAACCAAACAGAGAGCCGTATAGGTTACCTCATTTTCCAGAACCTTGTTTTCCTGATTTTCCGTCACCATCTGAACCCTTTCACAGAATATATTGCAGTACAATCAAGAATGAAATTAATTAAATAAAATTCGGAGGAAAATAAAATGTATTTTGCTAAAATTAATGGACATAAAACATTAATGGGTGAGGATGGAAAACCGATAGATTATAGAGGTACAACTTGGGAAGGAGATATTTCTCCTTACAATTTAAACCCAGACTTGTTAGATAAACCACTAACATTTGGAAAAGATAATTCGAATTCCAAATTTAGATTTAATGATGGTTTAGAGAATAGATTTTAACAAAAAAAACACGGAGGAAAATAAAATGGAAACACAAGCGTTAGAACAAATGTTAGGAAGTGAAATTGTACCAACAATCGGACAGGAAAGGATGTGTGGTACAATAGATTTATATGTGGGTGGAACAGCTGCATTGTATAGCTTTAATCCACCAAAGCCAATGGATGGTTATGGGCAGATTAATCGCATTCCATCAAGTCCAATAAATCCAGTAGTAATACCATATGGAAATGAAACCGGCCTGGGAGGAGACGTCCACGACACTTTTAAAATAGATCGATACCATAATCCTTATGGCGGACATACATCTGTGAAAATACCGGGAATTGAACCGCTTAGAGTACCTTGGGGAGAGCAATGAATAAATTAAAAATAATTGGTTTAGGAAATTTTGGCAAAAGAACTAGTTTTGATTTCTCCAGAGATGAAATTGAAACTTTCTTTTCCATTTTTCCATTTTTTTTAAATAATTTTAATCTTGAAAAAACCTCATTTTTCTTTGAAGAGTCTCATCCTTTAAAAGCATTGGGAAGTAATGAACACACCATTGATAAAGAATATTCAGGCATAGAACATGTAGAAAATAATCAATTGGATTTGGATGTAGTGTTCTTACCAAAAACTATCAAAGTTATTATTCGTCATAGCCCATTGATGAAGAATAAGATTATTGATGAAATAAAAAAAATTGCTACCTACTCCGGATTTGATTAGGTCAAAAATGTTATCATTAGATTCCCTACTAACGGAAGCCTCTTCTTTTATTTCCGCCGAATTTAATCTAAGAATACAACAATCCAAATTAAAACCATATTCTTCAGAGAACTGGAAAAAATTCTGTCAAGCTAACGGTTTTGAGGAAAGTGCTGGAGGATTATATGTTCCACAATCTTACTCCGCTTACGTTAACGCTGAAAGTCCATTCTTAGTACCAACTGTTTTCCATGAATTATATGGCCACGGTTTATTTTGTGAACAATCACAATTAGGAATGAAATTAGTGGAGATAACTCAAAAAGGAGATAACGGAGCCAATTTCTTTTATGATGAAATCAACCCACAAATTCAACCATTAGGTTTATGTAACCAAAACATAGGAAATTATGAAGGTTTCGCTGTATGGATGGAAAGTTTACTTAGTGAAGAAGTGGGAGATAAAAAAATATGGGATACTAAAAAAGAAGGAATGCCGCAATTTTATCGATCATTATATGATAATTTTCAAGAAGCTGAACAAAAACTTACTCGTTTAGGATTTATGGCCCAATTGGGATTTCCTAAGCATTATTCTGGCCAGGATATAGTAAATGTGCTTAGACATTTGTATGGATCAAGACAATTCGCAAATATAGATTTTGTTATCTTGTACGGATCACGCAAACCGCATAGTGATATTGATTTATGCGTTGTTTCGACAAATCCTTCCACACAGTATTTTAACGGATGGTTAGATATAGCTGAATTGAATAGAGAAGATTTTCAACATAGATTAGATCATTTGGATATTGCTTTAACCGATGCAATGTTCAGTGGAGAACTAATATATGGCGATGCGAATCATTTTGCTCGGTTGAAACAAAAAGTATTAGATATTCCCATTACAGATAAAGTAATTGTATATAATCTTACTAATTCCAGAACTAAAGAAGAATATTTACCCCATTATAATCAAAATACCCGTTTAAGAGATCTGTGTTTGTCTTACACTAAAAGTTATTTGAGAAATGCAGAAGAGTTGCGAAAGGGAAGGAAAGCTTTGACTTTAAGAGAATTATAATCAATTTAACTCCCCATCCCAAACCCTTCCCTCTTCACATCCTCAATCAAATAATGTATCTCTTTCTGCTCCACTTTGAATTTCTGAGTTAAAATATCCAAAAATTCATCTAACTCTTTGATATTTTTATGTACTGTTTCAGCGATGAAATCCCAACCATTATTTATTTTACATACAGTATTGACATTATTATGACAACTAAGATGTTTTCTCAACTCATCTTTCTTATCCGAAGGTACTTTTAAAAATATTTGGGCCCGGGTATGGTAACCAAGATGGGAAAAGTTTAACAACACCGTATTTCTGAAGATAGCTGTTCCCTGCAATTCATTCAACATATCAAATAAAGTGGAAATAGGTATGTGCGTTTCCTTACTTATTTCCGTCAGCTTCTCGCGAGAGTTCAAACGCAGATGAGTTAACAATTTCAATTCTTTTTCTGAGGGCATTTTTCATTACCTCCGTAAATCTTCCTAAACTATCGGAATGATTACATCATAAGCAAAGCCAAGATATATACTTTTACCAATTATAATTATTATTAGTAATTATGTAATTACTTATAGAAAAGTATTTATAGTAGTTTTAATCTTAATCGTAAATATAACAGAAATTACGTATTAATTACAATGAAAAGAAAAGTCAATCGAGTGGGAACGAATACTTTAACGGTTAGTCTACCTAGTAAGTGGGCCAAGAAATATAATCTTCAAAAAGGAAATGAACTTGATTTTATAGAAGAAGGTAATACTCTTAATATATCCATCGGAGATATTATTAAAGAAAAAAGATCCGTAACCGTAACCATAACAAAAGAAGAGAATTATATGAGACGAATTATTACGGGAATGTACCTTAAAGGATTTGATGAAATTAAAATTCAATTTAGTGACAAAAAAGTGTTTGATAGAGTGCAAAAAGATTCAAAATTATTGTTGGGGTTCGAAATAGTCGAACAAAAAGATAATTACTGTATTTTGCGAAATGTTTCAAAAGGTTTAGACTCCGAATTAAACACTCTTTTGGATAGGCTGTTTAATATTGTTTTATCGTTTAACAAAGAATTATTTATAACTTTAAAAGAAGGAGATTTGACAAATATTAATCGATTTATAAGTTATGAAGAAAATTCAAATCGAATTAGTCTTTTCTGTAAAAGAATGATTAACTTAAATATTCTAAGTGACAATATGTTTAACAATACATCAGTTTACATAATCTTATCACTATTAGAAAGAATATCAGACGAATTAGATTGGATTGTTGATTTTATCGAAAGAGAAAAGATTGGAAGCATTAAACTAGATAAAAGTACTGAAGAACTGTTCAAGCTAGTTAGTGAATCACTACAAGCTACTCAAGAAATATTTAGTAACTTTCTTAAAGGAAAAGAATATTCAAATGTTTTTACTTCTTTTGAAAAACAAAGGAAGATCCGATATTCTATTTCAAGATATAAACTGAAATTTTTAAGCTCAGACAAAACAAATTCAATAATCTCTTTTCACCTTACTTCTGCCATTGAACATATTCAACATATGAGTGAAGCACTTATTGGATAACTTCTTTCAGTTCTCTGTGGGGGGTTTCAAAAAGATATTGAATAAATGATTCTCTAAGTCCATCCTCACCTTCTCTTTCCATCTCAACCAAAGCTTTTCTAAGGAAATATTGAGCTCCGGCTATATCTCCTCTAACTATTTTTGAACCAACCCAAGTAATAGCATTATGTATTGTGTTTGCCCTATAACTTTGTACAACTGTCATTTTATTCTCGCCAAACATTAAAAAAGGAGCGTAAACTTTAATTCTTTCAAAGTAACATTCTCGTAAAAAATCTTTATCTAAAGAATCAGTGTTAGGATTTTCCAATAATTGAGAAAGATCAAGCATAGGATCACCAATTTTAAATCGAAGATCAATAAAAATCCCACCTTCTAGAATATTTGAATGAGCCAAATCAGCATGTAAAAGAACTTCTCCCGGCCCAGTTAACGTTCTATTCTCAAAAAAATTAGTATGGGAATGGGGTGGATCGCGCAATGTCAACTTTCTTCTTACAAAAGAAGCATATGATTCTAAAAAATCATCTAATTTATCATTATTCCCTAAACGGGGTTTGTCTCTACCAAAAATTGCCCTCATTTTAAGTTCTCCCATATAATCAAAACGCTGTAAAGGAATTTGAACAGTTTCTCCAGCATGCGATGCCGAAAGAATATATTCTTTTTCTTCCTCATCACACACGCCAAAGATTCCACTATGAACAACTGCTAAAGAATCAATAGTTTCAACAAGTTGTTCAGTTTTTCCTACATCATCAAGGGAAGGTAATAATTTTTTTAGAGTAGGCACATCTTTCCTTGAAAGAATTAAATAAACACAGTTATCCCCAAATACAATATCTCCTACATAATTACATTTTAAAGATTGTTTAAATTCATTTGTACCCATTATTTCCAAAGCACAATCAAATTTGTCTTTTAAATCGCCAAGGGAGGATAAATCCATGGCTTCAACAGATTTACATCTAAAAAACAGACCGCGTAAATATTGTGTAGATGCAAATTCCTCAATTAATGCTTGCCTGTCTCGACCTTTTTTGAAAACAAAATTAGTTCTAATAACACTATCATCAACACATATAAAAACTTTATTTTTTCTGTTTTTGTATTCGACAAAACGATGATTCTGTTCAGCCTCATTAATAGCACTAACTAAAAAATCATGTCTGGCAGCATAAGCCAAAAATTCATCACCTTTACATTTAAAGTAAACCATATACGAACACTTGGTTTTTAAACTATCTGGATCTAAACGATCTAAATGGGAAAGATGAACCTCAGCTTTTTTGAAATCTTGCTGTTTAGAAAAATATTTAACTAAATTTGCATGTGCGGACATATAGTCCGGATCTACCTCTAATGCTTTATAATAATGTTTTACTGCTTCTTCCGGATCTCCTTTTTGATCATAAATGCACCCGAGGTTATTAAAAGCTATTGCTTTTCGGGGATTAAGTTTAATTTGTTTTTGATAACAGTCAATTGCAGCATCAAAATCATTTAGAAGAAAGTGATACACATCTCCAAGACCACCATATGCATCACCATAATTGGGATCTATTTCTATAACTGTTCTGAATATTTTTATTGCATCCTCTACTCTTCCTTGATCTCTGTATAAAGCACCCAAGCTATAATTTATGGTGGGATCATTAGGAGCTATATCTATTGCACGTTTAAAAGTAGTTTCTGCCTCTTCAAATCTACCTAAACTCGTAAGAAATACACCTAAATTATTAAGAACTTCAAAATTTCTTGGATCATAAACTAAAGATTCTTTGCATTTTTCAACTGCATCACTAAATCTTCCTTCTTTACATAAACGAAAAGACTCTTCATAAGCTCTTTCGGCTAAATTTTTAAATGGGGTTATTTCACTAGGTTTAGAAACTACTCTCTCGATATCTTCAGGTAATTGTCTGCACATCATCTCAGCTTTTTCTAATGCAATTTCTAAAGTGGATCTTATTTTGGCCATTTTAAACTTGATTGAAAAATAATTAAAGTAATAACTATATAAACATTTCTCGAATTTATTACTAAATAGTACTATATCAAATGATATCTTTCCCTCACAAACCTTTTTAAATATACTCCAAAATATAGTTTACATGGTCGAATTAATCATAACCGAAAAACCCAGTTCCGCCAAGAAAGTAGCCGAATCCCTCGCGGACGGAAAAGTAGTTCAAAAGAAAAACAAACAGAGTTCTTACTATGAATTAACCCATAACAAAAAAGAGATTATAGTCACTTCCGCCGTAGGTCATTTATTCGGATTGGTTGAAGAAAAGAAAAAGGGATGGACTTATCCCGTTTTCGATATAAAATGGGAATCTTCAGATAAAGGTTCTAAAGAATTGAAGTATGTCAAAGATTACATTGATACTATCGCCTTATTATCCAAGAAAGCAGATGAATTCACTATAGCGTGCGATTACGATGTGGAAGGAGAGGTCATAGGACTCAATGTCATCCGTTTCGTCTGTAAACAGAAAGATAGCAATCGAATGAAATTCTCCACCCTAACTAAACCCGACCTCATCGAAGCATACGAAAATAAGATGCATCATTTAGATTGGGGACAAGCTCTAGCTGGAGAAACTAGACATAAATTAGATTGGTTTTATGGTATCAATTTTTCTCGAGCTTTAACCGCATCAGTCAAAGCAGCTGGTTCATTCAAGGTTATGTCAATAGGTAGAGTACAAGGACCAGCATTATTTTTATTAGTAGAAAGAGAAAGAGAAATTGAAGCATTTAAACCAGAACCATTCTGGCAAATTTGTTTAGATGGAAAATTTAATACCTCACCCATCGAAGCGTGGCACATCCTAGATAAAATATTTGACAAAGTTAAGGCAGAACAAATTATGGCTAAAGTTAAAAAAGAGAAAGAAGCCATCGTCGCCAATGTTTCCAGAACACAGAGACAGCAAGCTCCGCCTTATCCTTTTGACTTAACTACTTTACAATCTGAATCCTATGCTCAATTTAAAATCACTCCAAAAGAAACTTTAGAACATGCTCAGAGTTTATATTTAGCTGGAGTAACCTCTTATCCTAGAACTTCTTCACAAATTTTAGATCCAAAATTAGGATTTACTAAAATTCTACAGGGATTAGCAAAAATGCCCGAGTATGAAATGCTCAGTAAAGAATTATTGAAATTAAAAGAATTGAAACCAAATAACGGCAAGAAAACTGATCCTGCTCATCCAGCTATTTATCCTACGGGTTTAGTTCCCAACACTCTCAAACCAAGAGAACAGAAAATATATGATCTTATCGTCAAGAGATTTATGACCACTTTTGCTAAACCAGCCGTTCGTGAAACTATGGAAGCTTCTTTGAAAGTTAAAGATGAAGAATTTCTAGCTAAAGGAACGAGAACCATAGAAGAAAATTGGCATGTATTCTACAAACCCTATGTAAAACTGGAAGAGATTTCCCTTCCCAATTTGAAAGAGGGAGATAAAATTTCAATCAAAGAAATTAAAAAATTGGATAAAGAAACCCAGCCACCGAATAGATATAATCAATCTTCCATCATTAAAGAATTAGAAAAAAGAAATCTAGGAACAAAAGCCACTCGCGCTGACATCCTGGATCGTCTTTTCCAGAGAGGGTATGTTGAGGGAGTACAAATTAAAGTATCTAAATTGGGTATGGAAACTATCAAAATCTTGGAAAAACATGCTCCTGAAATTATCGATGAAAAATTAACCGCTGATTTCGAAGAGGATATGGAAAAAATACGTGAAGGAAAAGAAAAACAAGATCCAGTATTAGAAAAAGCTAAGAAATTTTTAATTAACGTTCTAGAAAAATTCCGTAAAAAAGAAAAACAGATAGGAGAAGAAATAATTAAATCGGTCCAAGAAACGAGGGATGAACAAAATTATATTGGAAAATGTCCCACTTGTAATGAAGGTATTTTACAGATGAGGAGAGGAAAATTCGGACGTTTCATTGCTTGTAATAAATATCCAGATTGTAGAACTACATTTAAAGTTCCAGCAACTGGATTAATAAAACATTCAGATAAAATATGTGAATCCTGCCAACATCCCATGGTGGATATAATTCAAAAAGGAAAGAGACCACAGCAAGCATGTATTAATTTAAATTGTAAAAGCAAGATGAGTGTAGAGGGACAAAAAGAAATTAAGCAAATTGAAAAAGACCAAGTGCAAAAAGTATGTCCTAAGTGTACTAAACCATTAGTATTACGAAAATCATTTTATGGGCAATTTTGGGGATGTAGTGGATATCCAAATTGTCGACATATTGAAAATTTAAAAGCGGATCAAAATAAGTTTCAAAAGAAAGATGAGAAGGATACTAATAAAGAAGAAAAAAATAGTGAATAGATTAGGATAACTCTAAACACATCATACAATATTAGTAAGTATAACGATCAGTAATAACTTCTCTTAATTCTCTAATTAACTGTTTCTCTGCCGGAGCAATCTGATAACGAGTTCCGATGCCTTCAACGGATACTTCAGCAATAGATTCACCAACATCAATTTTTATATCAGTAAAACAAAATTGATCTCTACGATTAGATACGTGAACAAAAGAGAATTTAACCCAATCAGGATTGGCTACACTTTCTTGTTTTTTTCTGATCCTTCCGGCTATTCCCTGGTATACAACGTTTTCTATTACTCCTTGACCCGGTTCTGTGGATGGATTCAAATGAAAAGCAGTGTTATGACCACCATCTATTTCATAACCTTTTCCAGCCAAATAACCTAATAATGCTTTACTTTGGGCTAAATCATTAGACATGACAAAAGGTATAGTTGTCGCTGCAGTTACTTCATTCATAGTCAATAAATTATCAAGTGTATCGACCATAAAATATTTTTAATACACACGATATATAAAGCTTATGAAGCTAGTTTCTTAGGTTTTCTCATTTTCAAACTTCTGAAAGAAATGGAACCTCTTGCTTCCAACCCTAGATTCAACATTTCTTAAAAACAAAAATAATTTCGCGTTAATATCATCCAATTTCCCAGCCAGATAAGTATATCCATCTTCACTACAGTATTTTAAATCACGGGATAATTGGAGTAATACTTCCACTTCTTTTGCAGAAGCGTAAGCCACATTGAGAAAATAGGCAAATTCTCGATTACTGGCTTTAGCACTTCCCTCAACAATATTAAGAGGAATAGAAACAGCGGCACGACGTAGTTGTGAGGTAATATTTTGTTCTTCAGATTTAGGAAAATCGCGAGTTATCTTATAGACGTCTAAAACAAAAGCATAGGCTAGATGATAAACATTTATTTGCTTATAATTACGAGCCATTTTATGAAAAGAAAGATAATTTAGTTATAAATATAGTGGGGGTGTCAGTATCTCCGAAGCTTTTTTGAATGAACAGATTACTTCCTTATCAACATCCAAGATTTTTGATTTTGTGGCAGCTGCGAACCCTAAACAAACTTTGC
>Ga0209541_10009377_pt1 | contig 15869 bp, 14 predicted proteins | sample RifCSPlowO2_01_FD_184027 | JGI IMG/M metagenome (GOLD analysis project Ga0209541, IMG submission 184027) | Groundwater microbial communities from Rifle, Colorado - Rifle CSP2_plank lowO2_0.1 (SPAdes) (version 2) | ecosystem: Environmental > Aquatic > Deep subsurface > Groundwater | place...
GTCCGCCTCTGGCGGAAAGGGCAGTGTGAGTAATAAATCGGCGGAGCCGACCCATCTCGTTAAGAACCCACCCTGATACCCCCCACTTTTTTAAAAAAAGTGGGGGGTTGGGTTCATTAAATAATTAATTTTGCCACTTTTTTTAATTTAGCGGCTGAAGTTTTAAGCTGATTTTTTTCTAAAGCGGAAATTTGAGGGATGATTTTATGAATAATGCCCTTGGCGCCGACTACGACCGGCATACTCAAACAAATATCAGAAATGCCATATTCGCCGGCCATCAAAGTAGAAAGCGGAAAGACGGTTTTTTGGTCAAACAAGACGGCTTTGGCAATTTGGGTGACGCTGGCCGCAATAGCATAATAAGTGGCCTGCTTGCCTTCAATAATGGTATAGGCGGCATTTTTGGCCTGATTAAAGATTCTTTTTTTGTCAGTGGCGGAAAGCGATTTGAATTGATCAATTAAGGCGTTGCCAATGGTCGCCGTGCTCCAGAGCGGCAATTCGCTGTCGCCGTGTTCGCCGACAATATAGGCATGAACGCTTCTGGGGCTGACTTTTAATTTTGCCGCCAGTAACACCCGAAAACGAGCGGAATCCAAATTGGTGCCTGAGCCCATGATTTGATTTTTTTTGTTAGGAAACATTTTAATCGCCAGATAAGTTAAGATATCAACCGGATTAGTCACCATGATTAAAATGACCCTGGGATTTTGTTTAAAGACCTCAGCGACAATATTTTTCATAATCGCTGAATTTTTTTTAACCAGTTCCAGGCGACTCTCGCCGGGCTTTTGGGCCGCGCCGGCGGTAATAATCACCACCTCGCTGTCTTTAATATCTTCATAGCTGCCCACCTTGACTTTATTGGCTCCCCAAAAAGGAATGGAATGCTGCAGGTCCATCACTTGGCTTTTGACCAATTTTTCATTAATATCAATCAAAGCGATTTCTTCGGTGATGTCCGAAGCAATTAGGCTATAGGCCGTGGTGCTGCCGACCAGGCCGGCGCCGATGATTGTGACTTTATTGTTCATATCAATTAGATTATAGCATCTTTTTTGGTAAAGAAAAACCGCACTTACTTCATTCAGTGCGGTGATGTCAAGATCAAATTTCTAGATGCATGAGCCAAGGACATTGAGCATTACGGTGAGCAACAACAGGTACAGTAACATGTGTCTGCACAGCAACCGCAGCAAGGACAATGTTCGTGTCCTTGGCAGATATGGCTGCCTTGCGGGTCTGATCCCATTTCTTCTTTGCAGTGCGGACACTGGGCCATTTTAACACCTCCTCTGATGTTTTCAGTCTGTAAGTCGTTGTCGAAAGAACTATTAGCCAGTGGCGTTGACTTCGCGTTTGCAGAAAGGGCAAGTTACTGGGTCCTTACCCGGCCGCCCGCCCAGACTACATTCAGGATTTATGCTTTCCTCCACATAATCGCAATTTGGATTAAGGCAAATGTGAGCAAAGCAGTCTAAAAAGTCAACCGGCGCAATATCGGCATAGGCGCAGAGAATTGTGCCACCGCATTTGGGACATGGTTGGTCGATGATCTGGGCGTCAAGGTGAGGCCCTTCACCGGCAAGGTGCCTGGTTCTTTCTAAAGCCTGTTTAGTAGTCAATCCCGTAGCCATTCCAAACCCTCCTTTATCGTAATTTAGATTTTAATCTTGATTAGGTTTATTGTCAACAAATATTTTTAATTTTTTTTACGATCATGGAAACCAATTGGTTCGTGTTTTGGTTCGGCCGGGGTCATTAGCTGGCGTAAAACATCAAAGACAACTTTAAATCGTTTATCATATTTTTTCTCTAAAGCCTGCAATTGATGGGCAAGCTTTTCTTGGGAGGCAAGTAGGCGGTGGAGGCGAATAAAGGTTCTCATAATTTCAATATTGACTTGGATAGCTCGTTTGCTTTTTAATACACTTGAAAGCATAGCTACGCCTTGTTCAGTGAAGGCGTAGGGAACATAGCGACGGCCGCCTCTCTTTGGTTTTGATATCCCAAAACGGGATCTCAAAGTATCCCATTCTTCTTTAGTAAGTTGAAACATGAAGTCCCTGGGAAACCGTTCAATGTTTCGTTTTACCGCTTTGGTTAGGATACGGGTTTCTGTTTGATATAGTTTGGCCAGCGTTTCATCAAGCATGATTTTTTGGCCGCGAATAAATAAGATCGATCGTTCTATTATTTCAGCTGGAATTAAGGCAGTAGTTTTAGATCTTCTCATATGATTTTAAAGTCTATTTATTTTTTTAATTCCTTGATGATCTCGGAAGCCAATTGGTTTAGGCGGTTTCATTAGTTCCAGAGCCATGGAACATATAACATGAAACACTAAAGTTTGGTATTTATTCCTTTAATACTTTTCCATAGCATCGCACCAATTTCGTCCGCCAACTTAATGGCCTGATTATATTGTTCCTGGGTTAAGTATCCTTCAACTAATGAAAAGTGTAAAAGATACTTAGATTCTTTGAGAGAACCATAAGAAATCTCCAAAAAATTTTTATACACTTTATTTCTGATGCGGGCATAACCTTCAATATAGTTAACAACGACTGATACCGCCGCTCTTCGTAATTGAGAAGTAATACCAAATAATTCCTGACGGGGAAAATTGCTGGTAAATTTATAGACTAAATGGGCATATTCATTCATTTTTAATTTTAATTCATCATGAAATTGTGTCATAAAGTTATATGTTCCATGTTTCATGTTCCATGCTTAGCTTTTTTCTTTATCTTCAAGATCGTCCCAACCCCTAAAATTACCGCGGCCGAAACCGCCGAAAATATGTATTTACCCTTACCCTGGCCTTCATTATTTTCAATCACTTCTTGAGTCGCCGCTCCTAAAATTTCGGGCTGTTCTTGCCCTGATTCCTGATTCATAATTCCTAATTCCTGATTCAATACATTGATTTCCCCCGGCGTCGGAGTGCTGGTTTGCTGCCAAGAAAAATCTTCGGTCAGAACAAAGCTCGCGCCCTCTTTTGATTCCTCATAGCTGGCGGAATCAACCAAAGTGTTGTCCGGCGCAAAAAGCCTGACCGTTTCATCGCTGTTATTCAAAGCGATTTTAGTTTCGCTCCGCCAAAAGACCAGATATTGGCCGGGTTTAATTATTTGGCTGCCGATAGTGTAGGGTTTACTGCCGCCCTCAGCATCGTCTAATTGCCAACCGGCTAAATTGACCGGCTGGTGGTGATTAGAAAAAATTTCAATAAATTCCTGGTCGTCTGAACCTTCGGGATTAGGCAAGAATTCGGCGATAAAGATAAAAGGAATTTCTGCCGGCGTTGTTAGCGGTAGGGTAGTGGTCGGCGTTGTGGTCGGTTGATTTGGTTGCTGATCAGCTGTTTCGCCGCTAATTTTTATTTTGAATTTTTCGGTGCTGCTGGAATTTTGGTCAACCAAGGCGTTGAGCGCTATTTCATAGCTGCCCGGCTGCAGGTAGATTTGCCGGGCCGTTAGGCCGGCCGCTTTTCGGCCGTCGCCAAAATCCCAGAAGAAATTTAAAGGTCGGTTTTTGGGGTCAAATGAATCAGAAGCGTCAAAAGTGATAATGTCGCCGGCGGCCGCTGCCTTGGGGCCATCAATTATTGCCACTGGTAAAACGAGGATTTCGGCGGCATTGTCTTGGCCCGGCGAAGGCAGATCCCAAACCAGCTTAGCTTCGCTGGTTTTTTGGTAACTTTCATCTTCAATTGCCGGGGATTTATATTCCACCTGATCAATAATTCTTCCACTGGCGTTATAAAGGGTGACTTTATCTTTTGAATTATTCAAGGCCAGCTGAGTCTGGGTTCGGTAAAAAACAACAATACTTTTAGGCGTCATTTTTAATGACGGGATAATAAAGGCCTGCTTGGCGTAATTGGTAATTTTCCAATCGGTTAAGTCAACATCTTTAGCGCTGACATTTTTAATTTCAATAAATTCAGCCGCAGTGTCAGGCCCGGCCGGATCAGGGAAAATTTCATTGATAATAATGTCGCCTTTTTCGGCCTTAGTCGGATCGGTTGGAGGCATTGATTGGTCGGCGTCGGTTTCTTCACTTGGCGTTTCGGTCTCGGCCGGCTCTTCTTCAATTGCCGCAGTGGTGGTGCTGTTCTTGGCTTTTGGCGTTCCGCCCGGTTCTAGACTATTTTGCCAAGCAATGATTGAAGCCCTTTCCAAAGTCTGTTTGGTGGTGTTGTCGCCGGCCGGCCAACCGTCGGTGGCGTTGATTTGATCAATCAGATTATTATCGGCGTCATAAAGTTTTAGCCATTCGCTGGTGTTGCTTAAGGCGCCGGTGTAAATTTGGTCAGCGGTAATAGCAGCAACGGTATCGTCATCGGTTCGCTCCAGCAAAAAATAGCCGTCAGCCGGAATGGTCCCGGCCAGATTTATCTTCGGGCTGGCGTCAGCGGCCTCTAACCGCCAGCCAGATAAGTCAACTTCTTCATCGGTCAAATTATGAAGTTCAAGCCATTCATCACTGGCCGAGATGGCGGTGCCCATCCAGGCGATTTCGTTGATCACTAAGTTTGGCTCCTCGGCCACGGCCACCAGCGGTAGCAAGAGAAAGAGCAAAAGAAGAAACTTTAGGTTTGGCATAGCGTTTTTTATGAATTATGAATTATGGACTTAGACTTTTTAATTAAGCCGTTAGTGATTTTGCTTATTTTTATAGTTTGATTGGCCAATATTTCAAACTCTTGCTTTTTTAAATAATCTATATCTCTAGCAACTAATAATTGATTTTGAATTTCAGTTAAAGAACCTAAAGCCATAAAATAGAATCTCAGCTTTTCTTTATAAGAACCTCTGCTGAACCCTTCTGCAATGTTAGAAGTGAAAGAGATAGCAGCTCGACGGAGCTGATTAGTCAAACCAAATTGTTCTTCTCTGGGAAATTCTTTGGTAATATTATAAATTCCCAGTACTAATTTATGCCCTTCTTTCCAAGCATCAAGGTCGGTAAATGATTTAATTTTTCCTAATTCATGATTCATAATTCCAAATTCCTGTCTAATTAATAATAAAAACGCGTCACTAAACGCGCTATATTGACCCCGCACCTTTTAACCGACAAGCGCCTTTTGGCGCCTAAGGTGGAGGTTAGTAATTTATTCAACCAATCTTTCAATTCTTAACTCGCTAGTTATTATCAGTAGATTATATAATAATCGGTTAAAAGGTGCGGGGTTGATCTCTTAAATTGACTAAATAAATTGATTAAATTAGCCAAACGAAAGCCCCGCATAAATCGGGGCTTTTCGCGCTATGTTGAGCCTAAAGCTCATTTTTAAGATACTCCTTTTAAAAAAGTCTGTCAAGTGCATCTTTAGACAAAGAAAAAACCTCCGGTCGGAGTTGGCCAGAGGTCAGATGAGTGCGCCTTTCTGCGCTTTTTGAAGAGCAGCACTATATTATATCGCGGCCTTTTTTCTCTTGGCGAGTGCTGAACGGCGGCAATCATTGAGAAACTGCTCCAAGGCCCTCATTTTTTCAAAGGCCTCATCGGATAAGAGATCAGGCTGGTCTAGTATAACGGCCAATGTAAATAAATCTTCTCCCGGTGATATGCATTTTCTGACTGCAGCAACAAATTCTCGTTTCAGCTCCAGGTATTGGATAGTCCACGGACTGGAAATGTCAAAGACCCTGATGCAGCTATTAATCCTTTCTATTTCATTAGTGACTGCCGCTAACTTCATTGCCTTTCCCTCCTTTTCCCTTACTGGGATTATTATCTTACCGTAGAATTTATCAGGTGTCAATTTTTGAATTTTGAATAATGTTGTAATTTTTGGTAGAATAGTTTGGCTATGAATCCCGTTAGAAATTGCAGTCGCTGATGAAGAGAACGGGATAGCTGATAGCAAATTAATGTTTAAATATTAGTTAACTGGAAGTGGCATTGGCCTTTGTGGCTGCGGCCTATTTCTAAGCGGGATGAAAAATAATTTTTGGCAACAATTGAATAAGCCGTTTTTTGTTCAGGCGCCGATGGCGGATGTTACCGACGCCGCTTTTCGGCAAATCATTGCCAAATACGGCAAGCCGGATATAATGTGGACCGAGTTTGTTTCGGCTGACGGTTTAATGTCTGCCGGCCGCAAAAAACTTTTAGTTGATTTAAAGTTTATTAAGGTTGAACAGCCGATTGTCGCCCAGATTTTCGGGCGCCGGCCGGAAAATTTTTTTGGTGCCGCCAAGCTTTTAAAAAAGCTGGGTTTTGCCGGCGTTGACATCAATATGGGCTGTCCGGAAAAAAGCGTTTGCCGGCAGGGCAGCGGCGCGGCCTTGATCAAAGAACCGGAACTGGCGCGAGAGATTATTAAAGCAACAATCAAAGGCGCCGGCGGCTTGCCGGTGTCGGTCAAAACCAGAACCGGTTTTAGCAAAAACCAAGTCAAAGAATGGCTACCCGAACTTCTCAAGGAAGATTTAGCGGCCGTAATCATTCACGCCCGCACCCGCAAAGAAATGTCCAAAGTAGCGGCTGACTGGAGTGCGGTCAAACTGGCGGTAGAAATTAGAAATAAATTAAAAAGCAAAACTTTAATTGTCGGCAACGGCGATGTTAAAGACTTAATTGATGCCCGGCAAAAAGCCAAAGAAACCGGCTGCGACGGCGTGATGCTGGGCCGGGCCATGTTTGGCAACCCCTGGCTTTTCAATGAAAAAATAAAGGAAGTTTCTTTGGCGGACAAATTGGAAGTTTTGACGGAGCACACCAGGCTTTTTGAAAAACTTTTGGCTAAGCATAAGAATTTTGACCTGATGAAAAAGCATTTCAAGGCCTATGTTTCCGGTTTTGACGGCGCCAAGGAATTAAGGATGAAATTAATGACCGCCAAAAATGCCAAAGAGGTTGAGAGGATTATTAGATTTTTTCTGAAAATATAGTCATATTGTCATTGCGAGTCCCGCGAGAAGCGGGACGAAGCAATCTGACTTATGAAGTCATCGCGAGGGAGCGTAGCGACCGCCGTGATTTCGCAGAGATTGCTTCGCTCCCCCTCGCTTTCGCTCGGGGTCGCTCGCAATGACAAAGAGTCAGCGACCGTGATTGACAATTGTTGACAAATAAGCAATTATAAAGCTGTAAAATGAATAGTTAATTGTCAATTGTTAATCGTTAAATCTTATCTTGGGCGAGTGGTGGAATTGGTATACACGCTAGCCTTAGGAGCTAGTGCCGCAAGGTATGAGAGTTCGAGTCTCTCCTCGCCCATATTTTAGAAATTAGATTCCTGCCTGCCCGCCGAAGTCCTGACTTGTCCTCCGAAGCTCGAAGAGCGAAGGAGGAAGGGACGAAGGAGGGTCCCCGGCATTTTATTACGGTAACGGTAATGGATCTTTAATATCCGGAGGATGAGGTAAAATGGAAACGTTGATTCTGATTAGGCACGGAAATTACGATGACACTGAAGATGATAATGGTCCTTTGACCGAAGCGGGTAGAGAAAAAATCGTTAGATTAGTAGATAAATTAAAACCCCTAGCGGGTGGCCGTCGCTTATTGATACTTTCTTCTCCCAGTAAACGAGCTCAGGAAAGTGCAGAAATTCTGGCTGCGGCTTTTGGCATCTCCTTTGAAAAGCATAAAGTTCTTTGGTCCGATGAATCGCATTTTGAAGATATGCCGGCCGCGCTGGAGTTAGTTAGGAGGAGACAGGCCGAAGCCGACATTCTTATATTGGTCACTCACCGCGAGTATATTGCCGATTTTCCCCCTTATTTTTTTGAGCAGGAGTTTGGCATTAAAATAAGCTGGCATATAATCGGCAAAGGCGAAGCCTGGGTTATTGATTGTGAAAGAAGAACCTTGCTTCATATCTCATAGTTTCTTTAAAAGCACCAATCCTGTAGTTTTATCAATAACCAGAGGTAGACTGCAGGATTTTTTTATTTATGGTAAGATAAAAATATGCCCGCAGACAAAAAACCACAAACCGCCCGCCTTGACTCGAGCCAGGCGAGGCAGGAAGAAGAAAAAAAGTCGCTAAGCTTTAGTTGGCAACTTTATTTGTTCAGTATAGCTTTATTTGGTATAATTAAAATATGGAAATACTGACAATAATTTTTCTTTGGCCATTTTTGATTTTAGCCGCTGGTTTAGTCTTTGTGGCTTTTTTTGATATTTTTCCGGTTGGTCCTATTGGACTTAATTTTAGCTGGATTTTTGCTATATTATTATTGTTTATTGTGTTGTTCCGAGGTCGGAAAAATAAGCCAGGTAAACCCGTGTCAGAGCTTGAGCAACTGGCAAAATTAAGACGGTTTGTGATAATTTTTTCAATTTCTTTGCTTGTCCCCATTTTTATGCGTTATTTGGTTCTATCATTTAACGAATCTTTGGTAGTAGTTATTATTGGTTTAGTAATCTCTTTCGGCCTGATTAGCTGGGGGATATTTGCAAAAAGGGGTAGAGTCTTAATGTACAGTAATATTATCGGCGGCGCTTTTGCGCTATTTTATTTGTACTCTCAACTTTGGGGACTGGGCGATCTGCCGCGGATAATTGCTGCCGGCTTCGGTCTTTTAGTGGCCGTTGTGATATCAGTTATAAAATTAAAGGATAAATTAACATGACAGAAGATAAGGATAAAATATTAAAGGTGGTATTCGGACTGATTATATTTTCATTCAGTTTAGCGCTTGCTTATTTCACCGCCACTTATACCGATAAAAATACTCCTGTTAATTATTGGGCGACTTTGCTTTTGTTTATGGGTATATATTTGGTGGTTGGGTTGGTGGTGGCAAGAATTTATCCGATTAGTTTGGGTTTTCTTTTTTCGGCCGATATTTTATTATTGAATACTTTATTTGAAAAATTTGATGATTTGGATAATATTATCAAACTCTTAATCGTCTGGGTTATTCTAGTTGTTTTATATACTATTGCTTGGGTGACAATGTCTGGTGAAGAGGAAGTGATTAGTTTGAGATCCGATGCACCGCCGACCGTACCGCCAGCGTCAACCAGACAACAATAATTAATAATTATTTATGTTTATTGAATAATTATACTTGTCCCGCCGTTGGCGTGGAACATTTTTTTTAAAAAAGTATGTTTGATAAAAATTCAAATCAAGATTCAATTGATGTTTCGACCCCAGCTAACCTCTTGCCGCCGCTGGAGTCTAAGGTGCCAATTAAGACAAGGGGCATAATATCTTCGAGTTGGCTAGTCATTATAATCGCTCTAACTTTGATTATCGCTGGCATAGTTGGTGCGGCCTATTATTTTTACTTAAATGATCCGGGCGCAGCAGTATTAAGTAACCAGCAAACGTCGCTTGATTTACAAATAGATATTGAAAACAAAGACTTTAATTATAATATTTTAGATCCCCAGGCCGAAGATAAGCCAAGTCCTGATAATCCAGATATTGTTAAGGTGGGTTATTTGGACGTGGAACAAAAACCTGGTTTTGAACATAGTGGCTATTCCGATGAGGTTTCTTTGTCGCCAGGTGCTCAGCAGATTTTGGATGTCCCCGTTGAATCTGGAGCAACAATTTTAAATTTAAACATATTTGGTGATTACCAATTTTTTGATTTGGCGATTATCGCTCCAGATAAAAAAGTTTATGCCGCCTCGGATTCAGTCGCTGATAATGATTTTTTTTATGAGAAGATAGAAATAGAGCAATTTAATATTTTAAGATATGCTTTTGCTAATCCTTTAGCAGGTAATTGGCAGTTGGTTTTTATTTCTCATAGCGCTGACCAGATGACCAGTATTAATCTTAATGTTTCTATTTATTCACCTTTAAAGAAAGTTGTTTTGGATTGTCCGGCAACTGATAAAAAATTTCAAGCCATTTTGAAATATGGTGAGCAACCGATTGTCCAGGCTACAGTCCGTGCCCAAATTTATGAAATCCGTTCTACACGGCCCGCTGATCAGACAGCTAATGCCAAACCGATTGAAGAAATTATTTTGTATGATGATGGACGGCATAGTGATGGCGCTGCCGACGATGGCATTTATGCCGGAGGGAGTGCTTTACCTATTGAAAATCGGGGGTTAAGTGCTGATTTTAATATAACCGGCCAGGATCCTTACGGTTATAGCTTTAGACGCCAAGAGTTTTGTAACTATAGCCAAGTTCAGCAAAATGCCAAAATTGACGGTACTGTAACTTATAAGCCGGTGGATTCTAATAATGATGGCTTGCTTGATTATTTGGACATATTTGTGCCGATTGAAATTATTAATCAGGGCAATTACACGGTTGCAGCAGAAATGTATAACGATAGTGGAAGATCCGTTTTGGTTGATGCCAGAGGTTCAGATTATGAAGCTATGCCGCAGAAAACTGTTATTGAATTAAGAATGGATTTTAGTTTAATACGCAAAGAGGATTTCACTGGTGAAAAATTAACACTTAAAGATATCGAACTTTCTGACAGCCGAGGTGGTTATACTGTGCTTGATTTCATAGAAAACCCTGACTATTCACTTTTATTAGGTGAGATTGTTAAACCAACATTGGAATGGGGTTGTACGCCACCATGTGAAATTCAGAATGAGCCGAATGAATTACCTAATCAGTCGATAATATCATCAGATGGCGGGGCAGATGATGACCGAGATGGCCTAACTAACGTTCAAGAAGAACAGCTGGGCACTAATCCTAATGAAGTTGATTCTGATGGTGATGGTGTTACTGACCGCGATGAGATTCAAATTTTTGGCACCAATCCTCTTAATGCCGATACTGATGGTGATGGCTATTCTGATGGTATAGAAATTTCCAACGGCTTCAATCCTAAGGATGAGGGTTGATAGTTTTAAAAAATTTTATGCCCAACGACAAAAAGCCACAAACCGCCCGCCTTGCTCGCCTCGTCTCCGACTTGTCGGAGCGGGGCTCGAGCCAGGCGAGGCAGGAAGAAGAAAAAAAGTCGCTCAAGGTTGAAATTTTAGAACAGATGGGAACGTTGGCGACGAGCGGCTTTGGTTTAGTCGCGGCCTTGGCCTGGAACGACGCCATTAAAGCATTGTTCAGTAAAATTTTTCCCAAACCCGGCGACAATATTTTCGCCATGATTGCCTATGCCGCAGTGATCACCGTCTTGGTCGTCTTGATAACAGTTCAGCTTGGCCGGACGCTTAACTTAGCCAAAAAACAGCTGGAAAGGCATCGGGATAAATAGTTGATAAGCTGGGTATTGACAATATTTGGCAAATAAGTTATAATTCCTATGTTAACTCGCTTTAGGTGAGCAATAACTCCAAATATCAAAAGAGATATTATGAAACAAACTTATCTCATTCTTAAAATCCCAAGCGCATGAGCGTCTAGATATTTTGGTTGTTATGTAAGCCGCTTGGGACCAGGCGGCTTTTTTAGTCCCTCGTTAATTTAAAATTTAATTTTCAAAGCTTAATACAGACAGCGATAGTAAAAATCTTTGAGTGAAATGATTAGATGAGAGTTAGTCCCCATGAGTTATAAATCATGAGTCCTGATTCTTGATTCACAATTTCTGATCCTTCTGTATTAAGCTTTGGAAGTTAAGGCAAGAACATTAAAAATTGAATTAGGGTATAAAAGCAATTTTGTCGTAAACAAGAATTTATAATTTGCGAATATTCGCGTTAATTCACTCGCCTCGATTCGTTAGTGTTTAGAATGAGGCGAAGCGGGCGCGTTTATTCGTATCCCAATTCTTGTGGTTAAGCCCGCCAAAATTTCGTAGAAATTTAGGTGGGTAAATAGATAATTAAGGGCAGATGGTGGATGCCTCGACAACAAAAGACGATGAAGGACGTAGCAGCCTGCGAAAAGCCTCGGTGAGGTGGCAAGCAACCTTAGATCCGGGGATTTCCGAATGGGGCAACCCGATCCGATGGAAGATCGGATCATCAGCCACTGAATTCAATAGGTGGCTTGAAGACGACCTGGCGAAGTGAAACATCTCAGTAGCCAGAGGAAAGGAAAAAAATGTGCATCTAATAACCTATGGTCAGTAACCAATGTCCGCCAATGGCGGATACGTTACCAATCATGAGTTATTAGTTGCTGATTCCCTGAGTAGTGGCGAGCGAAAAGGGAGCAGCTCAAATTCTGTAGACTATGCCTCGATTGAGTTCCTCTCGCGAGAAACTTAATTAAGGCTTTCAAGGGTGCAAGCCCGTAATGTTTATAGGAGGTTGGAAGATGGGTGCATTTTGAACTCTTGCAGGTTCAAGTAGAGAAACAATTATGACTTCCCTAGTAGAAGCCGCTGGAAAGCGGCGCCAAAGAAGGTGATAGCCCTGTACGCGAAAGGGGTTATAGCTCTACAGCATTTATCTTGAGTACCACGGGTCTCGTGAAACCCTGTGGGAATTTGCCGCGACTATGCGGTAAAGCTAAATACTTTTGTTGATCGATAGTGAACAAGTACCGTGAGGGAAAGGTGAAAAGTAGCCCGGTGAGGGCGATGAAAAGTATCTGAAACCATTTGCCTACAAGGAGTCGGAGCCCAGCACCCATTTTACTGATCATTGTTTTGGTTAATTAATTTTCTTTAATCTGTAGAAAATTTAATCTAAATAATAATTGGATGAGTAAAATGGGTGCTGGGTGACGGCGTGCCTATTGAAGAATGAGCCAACGAGTTTGTGAATACTGCTAGCCTAAGCCCATCTAGGGCGAAAGCAGAGTGAAAGCAAGGGTTAATCCCCGTCGTTCGCTTATTGATTACTCGGAAATTATTTTTCGAGCGATCAATTTGTGAACAGGTAGTATTTACAAGACCCGAAACCAGGTGATCTAGCCATGGCCAGGTTGAACGCAAGGTAATACTTGCGGGAGGACCGAACCCACGAGCCGTGCAAAACTCGGGGATGAGTTGTGGCTAGCGGTGAAATTCCAATCGAACCTGGTAATAGCTGGTTCTCCTCGAAATAGCTTTAGAGCTAGCCTCGGACAGTAACTGTGGGGGTAGAGCACTGAATGGGGACGGATGGAGCGATCCTACCGTTCCCAACCAAACTCCGAATACCACAGCGGAATGTCTGGGAGTCAGACTATGGGGGCTAAGCTCCATCAGTCTAAAGGGAAACAGCCCAGATCATAAGTTAAGGTCCCTAAATCGACGTTAAGTGTCAAAGGTGGTGATTTGACTCAAACAACTAGGAGGTTGGCTTAGAAGCAGCCATCCTTTAAAGAAAGCGTAACAGCTCACTGGTCAAGTTGGGTTGCGCCGAAAATTTATCGGGGCTAAACGTCGTACCGAAACTATGATCCCCATTTTCTTTAAGAAAGTGGGGAGGTAGAGGAGCTTTCCTTAAGCGTTGAAGGTGAGCCGTGAGGCTTGCTGGAGTTTAAGGAAGTGAGAATGTTGGCATAAGTAGCAAAAAAGCGGGTGCGAATCCCGCTCACCGTAAGTCTAAGGTTTCCTGGGCAACGCGAATCGACCCAGGGTTAGTCGGTCCTAAGGCGAGGCCGAAAGGCGTAGTCGATGGATGAGCAGGTCAATATTCCTGCACTAGCTAATAGCAATCTAATAACCAACGCATTCTGAATGTTCAAACGTTCTATGGTATGGGCGTTGCCGTTGTTCTGCAACGGCAGAAGGCAAGGCTTCGGCTAAGCCAACTTAAATTGAAGGAGTGCCTAGAAAAAGTTATTAGCCCGGTTGTTAGCTAACCGTACCGTAAACCGACACAGGTAGACGGGCATAAGTGTGCCAAGGTGAACGAGAGAATCCTCGTTTAGGAACTCGGCAAAATAACGTCCGTAAGTTCGCAATAAGGACTGCCCCCCACCTTCTGAGTGTCATTAGTTTATTTAAATAGATTCAGTAAGGCGGAGCCGTTCCGCTCACAAAAGTTATTTAAAATAACTAATGATGAATGGAAGGTGGGGGGCCGCAGCTAAAGATCCCAAGCGACTGTTTACCAAAAACTTAGGTCCCTGCAAAAGCGCAAGCTGAAGTATAGGGGCTGATGCCTGGCCAGTGTCAGAACGTTAAGGGGAGGGGTTAATTCCGGTTTACCGGGATGAAGCCTCGAACCGAAGCGCTGATGAACGCCGGCGATAACTATAATCGTCCTAAGGTAGAAAGGAATTTTCCCCACATAGGGGTTTGCTGCCTTAGTAAAATTCGGCTATATGCTGGGAACTCTGGAGTATCGGGAACTACTATGGTAAAATAAGACAAGGTCCATTTATTCCTTGTTTATATGCCAAGTAAAAATGTTACCCGCGCAGACAATCAGCAGGAAAGATTGATTAAATTAGGTTGGGTCGTTGGATTTGTCGACGGAGAAGGATGTTTTTCTATCGGTTTTATTAGACAAAAGGATAGAAAGGAAAAAGATCGGATTAGGAGAGGCTATAAAACCGGATATCAAGTTTTTCATGAGTTTGCCGTCACTCAAGGTGCTAGTAGTTTAAAGTCCCTAAAAGATTTAGAAGAATTCTTCGGAGTTGGTAGGATATGTATAAACACCAGATACGATAATCATAAAGAGCACTTATATCGGTATGTTGTTCGCAAAAGAGATGATTTACTGAATATTATTATTCCGTTTTTTCGTCGATATCCAATGAGAACAACTAAACAGAAAAATTTCGATAAATTTGCTCATTGTGTAGAAATGGTTCAAGAAGGGGCGCACTTAAGAATTGAAGGGATTGTAAAAATAGCTGAAATTGCTAGCACAATGAATCGACAAAAGCCTAGAGAAAGCTTAATCAAAATCCTCAGAGACCATACGCCGAACTCTAAATGATAATTAATTTAGAGAAGATATGGTCCCGACTGCATGGCGACATGCAGGATAAAAATATCATCTAATTAATAAGTTAGATAAGATTCAAGCGAAATTCCTTGTCGTGTAAGTTACGACCTGCACGAATGGCATAACGACTTGGGAACTCTCTCAACGAGGAACTCGGCGAAATTGCAATGCCGGTAAAGATGCCGGTTACCCACAGTTAGACGAAAAGACCCCGTGAAGCTTTACTACAATTTGATATTGAGTTACTACTTTGTCTGTTCAGCATAGGTGGGAGTCCCGACTTTGTCGGGACAACAGTGAGATACCACCCTGATGTTGTTGTAATTCTAATCTATCCCCCTGAATCGGGGGAGGAAACAGTATCTGATGGGTAGTTTGACTGGGGCGGTCGCCTTAAACCAAAATTCTCCGTAATTTTGTGGGGCGCTATTGCAGTAATGTAGTAGATCAAACCGTCGCAGCTAAAAAATAAATAAAATTACTTGGCTTATATGCTGGGACCTCCGAGTATATCCAATTACCCTGAATCAGGGTGAAAATATTGGATTGCGGACAATCAGCAGGGAATTTATTAATAAATAAAGCCCCCAACGACTAGACGCCAAGCCCCTAATTTATTGTTAGGGTGAAGATATAGTCTGAACTCTATGGCGACATAGAGATCCCGATTGTTATCGGGAATCTAATTAAAATGATAGAAAAATTCAGAAAGATTATTGGTAAATATGTCCTACTTTCAATGAGATATAAATTAGATTAACAACATGCCCAAAAGGTAACGGAGGCGTTTACAAAGGTTGGCTAGGTTCGGATGGAAATCGAACCGATAGCGTAAAGGCACAAGCCAGCTTTACTGCAAGACCTACAAGTCGCGCAGTTACGAAAGTATAACTTAGTGATCCGACCGTACGATATAGGACGGCGGAAGCTCAACGGATAAAAGCTACTCCGGGGATAACAGGCTAGTCTGGTCCAAGAGTTCACATCGACGACCAGGTTCGGCACCTCGATGTCGGCCCGTCGCATCCTGGGGGTGAAGAAGCTCCCAAGGGTTTGGCTGTTCGCCAATTAAAGCGGCACGCGAGCTGGGTTCAGAACGTTGTAAAACAGTT
>Ga0209541_10009378_pt1 | contig 15867 bp, 20 predicted proteins | sample RifCSPlowO2_01_FD_184027 | JGI IMG/M metagenome (GOLD analysis project Ga0209541, IMG submission 184027) | Groundwater microbial communities from Rifle, Colorado - Rifle CSP2_plank lowO2_0.1 (SPAdes) (version 2) | ecosystem: Environmental > Aquatic > Deep subsurface > Groundwater | place...
GTTTTCTGTGGATTTTTATGATACTTTTATCTGTTTTTTTACCAATTCAGCATTCCGTGGTGCTTCTTGAAATGGTGGTAAATGTTCCACATGCTGCTTTTTGATTTTTCTACAGCGTCCTGCCGCGCTTTTGACATGTCATACTCATTACTCTTGGGGACTTTCGGCCTTTTTGTCGGCTTTCTTACAGGTGAGCTGAAAAAAGTGCTGAATGGCGCTTTCCTTGTTTCCTGCGCAGATGGCTGTTTCGGCCTCATCTCCTCTCCTGCCTCTTCCAGATAGCGCAATAGCTCATCTCCTAAAGCATCCAGGGCAGCCTTTACAGAGCCGTCAATCATCCCCAACAGCTGGAAATCTTCCTGTTCCCTCATTTTTTTATACAGCTCTACTTCCTTATCCGTCCATCCGTATGCCCTCATGTTCATCTGGATCCTGCCAAGATGCAATGGCCCTTTCTGGTATTCCTGCTGGTAGGTCATCTCAGGCCGCGTCCTGAACAGGAAATGTGCAAGTATGCATGCGTTCATCTGCTCGTTCCCGACTTTTCTCAGCGGTTTTCTTGCCAAAATCTCGACTTCAATCATGCTGGTCTCGAACGCCACCAGGAGGTCCGGAGTTTCTGTCTTGCTCTGGTCCATGGTCAGCCTCTGTATGTTGCGCAGATACGGCTTTACCCATGACATATACATCTTGATTATCTCGTAATGCTGCCTGAGATACTTGAGCGTGAACTTTCTCCTATTTTTTATTTCTTCATACGTATGCTCTTTCCATGCAAGGAAAGTGCGCAGTTTCCGTTTCAATACCTCCCGCACCTTGCGGTTAAACTGGCCGCGTGTTGTATCGACCACAACATCGACATCCTCCTGCTTTTTCGGGTGTGTTGCAAAAAACAAATCCGGCAATGTGGTGAACTGAACTTCACGCGCCATGCCGTAGACTGAACCCGGATTTTTTGCTCCCTGCTCAACCAGATCCACCCATATGCCCTTCAGCGTGATTTCAGCGCTCTCAGAGCTTCTGCTTGTCGTGTAGGAATCCGCATAATATCCCAGCCTTTCGTCCAAGACCCTTAATTCCCTGACAAGCTGGAACAGCTCCTTGACCATCTTTCCTATTGTGGCAAGGAACTGGGAGACCTTTTCCTGCTGCAGCCCTATGCGCTGCTGCGAGGCCCCGAAAAAAGCAGAGTTTTCACCGGCTGAGAATATATCAGTTATCTTGTCTATATACGGGTAGCCCCACATGTAGCGCATGTAATCAAGCATCCAGAAATAAGGCTCTTCTATGGAGATGTTGAATCCCTCCACGATGAGGGTGTATCTTCCGGCAGGCTTTGGGTAGCCTGTGGCTATTTTGGCTGCTGCGCCTATGGCTTCTCTTGCCTCTTCTGCTACCTCTTCCTCTCCGCTTCCGATCTTTTTCAGCAAATCCTTCGGATCTTTCATGAACCCTCTTTTCTAATGCAAAACACGGTGTTTTCGGTTTTTAAAGGTTTTGGAATTTCAGATTCCAAGACCTTAGAAAAACGCTGTTTTTCGTAAGGTTATGGTTTGATTCCATTTACCACATATCTATATTTTACCTTTTCCATTAAATTTCTTATTATTACTTTTATTGTGCACTTTCAAAATTTTCCGCAGGAAAATTTTTGGACAGCCCATTACCTACAAAAGGAAAAGATTTAATGCGTGCATATATCCTCATCTTATTCCTTGCCTTATTTCTCTTTGTACAGCACTACTAAGGAGCCTATGCGTTCTATTATCTGGGCGCCGGTTTTTGCAGCAAGCTGAAAAGCCAGAAGCTGCTTGTCCTGGGTCTCAAGCAGAGCTTTCAGGAACTTTACTTTCACCAGCTTCTTATTTTTGAGGTGCTGCTTTATCTCGCTGACAACAGCGGCATTCAATCCGTTCTTCCCTACTCTCACATGCGGCTCCAGTAGGCGTGCTTTTGTCCGCAATTCTGTTAAGGTTGGCATCTTAATTATGGGATGGGTGCTCGTGCCCTATCTTTTTCCGTTCATTCAGCTCAATTATGTGGGTTTCTTTCCTCTTTATTATCTGTTTAAGATCTTCTGTGAAATCCTCTATAAGGGCTGCAAGATGCTCGCCGCCGAGGAAATGCGGCAATATCACGTAATCCGCGCCTGCATTGTAAAAGCTTAGCGCCTCATCCACCTGGCTGGCAGTTACTATGACCAATGCCTTTGGATTTTCTTCCCGTGTTTTCTTTATAAGCAGGAAATTATCGTGCTTGGCAGGCACAGTTGAAATCACCATCTCGGCTTTTTTCAGGTTGACGCGCTCAAGAACCTCTGAATCGCCGACATCACCATAGATGCAGGGCACGTGCTCTCTTATCAAATGGCGGATTACCTCTGGATTGAAGTCAATCACGAGCACATCCCGTTTTAATTTGCGTGCAATCTTGACTACGCTGTATCCAATGCGGTTGTGGCCGCAAAGCAGTATGTACTTTCCCATTATTTTTCCGGGCTCGTACTCCAGCTTTTCTTCCCCTTCCGTGAGGTTGTCCAGGAATGCCACCATCGGCTTTGCCTTGCTGTACAGCTTGTCTTCGTATTTCACGAAATAAGGGGTTAATGTTATGGTGATTACTGCAAGCAGTATTGTAAGGGAAAACATCTCCTGGTTGACATGGCCCAGCACAAGCCCCTGGGATACCATAATCAGCGAGAACTCGCTTACCTGGGCCATTGATATGCCTGTAAGGAAGCTGATTTTCTTTTTATAGCCGAAAAAAGAGCTGAGGAACATGATTATGTATGGCTTGAGAAGCACTATGAACAGGAGGAACAATATCAAAGGCAGGATAATGGTGCGTATGCTGCTCAGCAGCAGCACCATGCCGAGGGAAACAAAAAATATTGTGCTGAAGAAATCCCTCAATGATTTGGCCTTTCCGATGATCTCTATATTGTAAGGAAGATTGGCTAGCGTTACTCCTGCCACAAATGCTCCTATTGCGATTGAAAACCCTGGCTGCAGTATTTGCTGCAGATTGTAAGATAAAGGCTGCTGCAACATGCCATCCCAGATGAAAATCAGGATCTTCCCGATTTGATTGAAAAAAATGGAGAATGCAAACAGCACAGCAATGGCCATGAGGAACAAAAGCTCCTGGCTTTTTGCCGCAAATTTGAACAGGTACGGGAAAATGAACCTGCTGCATGCCACTGCCACCAGAAAGACTGCCAGGCCTTTAATCAGGGCAAAAACAAAAACCAGGACAGAGAACTGGTTGAGGGATGTAAGAAGCGATAATGCCAGTATAGCTACAATGTCCTGCATCAATAAAATTCCAATGATGATGCGGCCGTGCAATGTGTCCAGCTCTCTCTTGTCAGATAAGAGCTTCACGACCACCATAGTGGAGCTGAGCGCTATGATGAGGCCTATATAGACAGCGTGCAGCTGCTTGAATCCGATAAGTATGGCGAAGAAAAAGGCAAGGGTGAATGTGCTTAATATCTGGATCAGGCCGCCAAGGGAAGAAACCAATCCTACATCCTTTAGTTTGCGGATGTCCATCTCCAGCCCGACAATAAACAGGAGGAACGCAATACCTATCTCTGACATAGTTGAAATCACAGTAGTGTTTGTTATCAGCCCCATCAACGGGCCTAGGACAATACCTGTAAGTATATATGCAGGGATTAGAGGCTGCTTCAGAAGCCTGGCTATATAAGCAAAAGCAGCTGCTATGATTATTATCAGCCCGAGCTCAAAAAATATGTTCTCCATCAGCGCCCCTCTTTTTTATTGAAGTCCTTCACATATCCCTTTTCTGATAAATAGGCCAACAGCAGATTCTTTACTATCTCAGCCTCTTTTTTTCCAAATCCCTTTAATGAATGCAGAAGACTTATCTGCTCCTCGTCCAATGAGATGGATACCCTTTTTGCCATTTTTACACATATGTAACAAATTATACACGAAATAAAGCCTTAATTGATACTTATTTGTAAAATAGTATATAAATATTCCTATTTTTACTATTGAGAGTTAAATATTGGATTCTTCCAACTTTGTGTACCAGAAGTCCTAATTTTTCCTTGACTTTATATGCACTCCCCTGACTCTCCACGCAAAGTCAGATATACCGATAAGTTTATAAATTTGGGGTCCCTAATAAATCTAATGAGAATCATGAAAATAGTCAATACTAAGATTAGGGATAAAACATATTACAAGTACAGGATTAATTTACCAAAGAAAGCAGTTGAAAGTTTAAATCTGTCAAACGTAGAAGTAAAAGTAAGAGTCGAAGATAATAAGGTAATCATAGAGAAAGATTTAAACAAGTCAACCGAGACTAAACTCACCGATAGAGAGAAAAAAATGCAGAAAGAGTTAATGAAACTAATTGGTCGAAACGTAAAAGAGGTACATCCTATAAAATCATAGGTTTGAAAAAATCTGGGATTTTTTCTCTGTTGATGAATTGATCTATTTTTATCCTTTTAATTTCTCCTGAATCTGTGTTAATGATGCCGCAGGAATCTTCAAGAGATATCTCAAATAAAGCAAGCTGAAACATCCCTATTGTTGTTTGCAAGTTTTGTAGAGAGACACCACATGATAGGTGGTGAAGATGATTGTTTTTTCTTTTTTTCTCAAAATTCAGCAGTATGGGGGTTGTTTGAGCGTATGTATTGCTTGCAAATTTTTCTAATATACCTATCTTCTTATCAACGTTCAAATTATCGCAGTCTAGTAATAAGATTAAATCAGCCACACCATTTAAACACTTGACTAGTTCTCGACAGAATATTTTTGTTGCTGAATCTTTACCCCCTTCTAGTTTAACCAAAAATTCATAAGGATTGTACAGATTTTTCTCGGTAAATTGTCTTAGGACGGTTGATTCTGCATGTTTCTTTTGTTTCATGTCCTCGTCTTCCTGAGAAAAAATCTTAATTTTATTCTCAGGTACACCTAAACGGGCCATGAGATTCTGCATGAATATTCCGTCATATTTACCTTCACATATAATTATCTTTTTCATTCAAATTCCTCGCAAATCCAACAAAAGCTTATCTTTTGTCTCGCGAGATTGATCATAGTTTAAACATTCTGCAATAGTCATAGAATCCTTGATCTTGTCCATCTTCAATATTCTTAATTCATCTTTAACATATGCTCTTTCAATCTCATCTAACTCTTCAGATAGAAAGATATCTAATACATCAGAACTATGAGTTGTTATAAAGAACTGAATATTCAATTCTTTAGATGAACCTATAATAAACTTAATGAGTTCTTTGATAAATCCGGGATGCATATGGTTTTCTGGTTCATCCAATAATATAACTGAATTGCTTATTTTATCAGAAGATAACTGCCAAAGTAACCCTATAATTGATTTGAATCCATCACCTAGAAAACTAAATGCATGACCCCTAATACCATGGGGTGTAACAAACAACACATTATCAAAATCTAATTTTTCTAAGTTTCCAATGAAATTGTGTTCTTTAGCAATCTTCTCTATTTTGTGAAGTCTTTCTGAATCTTCTGGACGTCTCCTAGAAAAAGATAGGTTGATTTCATCAATAATTGATCTTATGTAAATAACATTAGATTTGTAATTTGTTTGGATTGACTTTCTGTTTAAAAGTCCTCTTGGTGAGTAGATAGTTCTCTCAGCTACATTTCTCAAATATTTAGACTGTTCCGTTTTTTCTTGTGTGGGAAGCAATCTTTCCATATGTTCTGTAATCGCCTTCATTAATATCTGTAGTTTATCAAACATGAAAAACTCGAGCGTATGATACACAGAATCTTCTCCTTTCTCATTCGACAAAACCAAAGAGTTTCTTGTTAATACATTCCTAAATTCATCATCTAAATTCTTTATCACGATTGTTTCCAGTTCTTTGATGAACGTTTTGTCAATCTTGTCTTTACTAATTCTCTGAAAATTTTCTATAAAACTTTCTACAAGTTTTTTCGCGAAGGCATTTACTACTTCCGTCTCAGTGGGCTCTCTTATAGTTATCTTTATTTTCTCACTATCTACAGTGGCAGAAATGGTTATTGTACGGTCTTTAGAATAAATATTGAAAAAAGAAGACATTGTTGTTTTTTGAATCTCTTCGTTGTAGAATAGTAATTGTATTGCTTCAAGAACGCTAGTTTTTCCCGTATTGTTTCTTCCAACAAGTATGTTTATCTTTCTGGGATTAAATCTGAGTTTCGATATTCCCTTATAGTTCTCGATTTCAATAATCTTAATTGTCATATATTATGGTGGAAGTTAAGTCTTTTAAAAACTTATCGTATTTTGGGTCCCTATTTCCTGTTATTTAGGGTCCCTAATATTGGTATAGGTTATTGAGGTAACGGGAGTCACATACTCTCCCTTTAAATATTCAGAATTTGTGGAATGACAGACTGAATTTATACACAGAAGCCACTTATTACACAAAGCTAAATCTTCCAAAAGATTTATATATAACGCGTGAATTATAATTCACATGTTGGATGTGTGAATAATTTTTCACGCATATTCAGAAGGGGAATTCATGGAACAAAAGCCATACCATCTCTGCTTTGAAACATTCTCGAATGAATTGCGCATCAAGATAATTGACCTCCTAAACCAGAAGCCGATGTCGGTCAATGAGCTGGCTGACAGCATAGGCGTTGAAAGAAGCAATGTCTCGCATTCCCTGAAAATGCTGCGCATGTGCCGCCTGGTGGACGTCAGGAAATCAGGAAAAAATATGATCTATTCAATCAAGGATAACTCATTAGTGAGCGGTGCTGCTGCTTCCAGCGGCAATCTCTTCAAGATTATTGATGAGCATGCAGACCATTTTTGCAAGACCTGCGCAAAGATGGATGAGGTGCTGAAATGAGCCAGGAAGTTGTCGAGATAAACCGCGAGCGGTATGACACTTACAATGAAGAGCGCTTTAAATACAAGGCAGAAGACGGGCTTACAAAAGAGCTTGTCAGAGAGATTTCTGCACAAAAAAACGAGCCTGAGTGGATGCTTGATTTCAGGCTGAAATGCTTGGATATATTCCACAAATTACCCATGCCAAACTGGGGTCCTTCATTGAAAGCCCTTGACCTCAACAAGATTACATATTTCCTGAGGCCTGATGCAAAACGCAGCAATAGCTGGGATGATGTTCCTGAGGACATCAAAAAAACGTTTGAGAGGCTGGGAATTCCTGAAGCTGAGAGAAAAGCGCTTGGAGGGGCAGGGGCGCAGTATGAGAGCGATATCATCTATCACAATCTCAAGAAGGAATGGGAGGACAAAGGCGTGATTTTCGAGGACTGCGATGTTGGATTGCAGGAGCATCCTGAACTGATGAAGAAATATTTTATGAAATGCGTTCCTCCGACACTGCACAAGTTTGCTGCATTGCACGGTGCAGTATGGTCAGGCGGCACATTCCTTTACGTGCCTGAAAATGTCAAGGTTACAGCGCCTATGCAGGCTTACTTCAGGATGAATGCAAAAAAAGCAGGCCAGTTTGAACATACACTTATCATGGTCCAGCCAGGCGCGGAAATACAGTACATAGAGGGCTGCAGCGCTCCGCAATACGGCGTCAATAGTCTGCATGCAGGCTGCGTGGAAATTTTTGTCCATAAAAATGCAAGAGCACGCTACAGCAGCATTGAAAACTGGAGCAGGAATACATTCAACCTCAATACAAAGCGCGCAATTGTCGACGAGAAAGGCGTTATAGAATGGGTAAATGGCAACATGGGCAGCAACGTCACGATGCTCTATCCCAGCAGCGTTCTTCGCGGCCCTGGTGCAAAATCAGATTATATAGGGGTTGCGTTTGCAGGAAAAGGACAGCATCAGGATACAGGCTGCAAGGTCTATCATCTTGCCCCTTATACCTCCTCGACAATCAAGGCAAAAAGCATAAGCAAGGATGGCGGCATTACATCTTACAGGGGATTGCTGCATATCGCAAAGCGGGCCATACATTCCAGGGCCAATGTGCAATGTGATGCGTTGATGATGGATAACAAGAGCAAATCTAACACTTTCCCTTTCATGGACATAAAGCAAAACCAGGTGGAAGTTGGCCATGAAGCAACTGTCGGAAAAATCAGCTCAGAGCAGATATTTTACCTGATGAGCCGCGGCTTGAGCAGCGAGCAGGCAACCCAGATGATTGTATCCGGCTTTATCGAGCCTATTGTAAAGGCATTGCCTCTGGAATATGCAGTAGAGCTTAACCGATTGATAGAGATGGAAATGGAAGGCTCTTTGGGGTAAAAAGAGTAAAATTTTCTTATCACAATGGAATCTCATACAAAAACTAAGCTGTCGGAAGAATCTGTAAGGCAGCTCTCTAAAGAGCTTGATGAGCCTGAATGGCTGCTGGCTTCACGATTAAATGCATTTAAGCAATTCTCAAAGCTTGAATGGCCGCTTTTCAAATACGGGCTGAACATACAGATGGACGTTTCTGGCCTGAAGGCTGATGCTGTTGACCCATTGGCTTCCCTGGGAATTAAGCAGGAAATCCAGAAAAGCAGCGAGGACGGGATCATAATAGAGCCTCTTCATGCCGCTATAAAAGAGCATCCTGACCTGGTGAAAGCGCATTTTTCCAAAACAGCTGGAGCAATGGATAAATTTACAGCCATGCATTACGCGTTCTGGGCGCATGGCACGCTTGTGCATATCCAGAAAGGCAGGCAATGCAAAGTTACTCAGCAGGTGGTGCAGCAGATGCGCTCAAATGTCCTAATGGACCATGTGCTGCTTATAGCTGAGCCCATGAGCAGGCTAGATTTTGTGGAATCCATAAATTCAGGCCCTTCTGAAGGCGTTCCTTTCCGGAATCAGCATGTAGAGATTTTTGCCGGGGAAAATGCCCATGTAAATTATGCAGACATACAGTGCCTTGGCAAAGAGGTTTTCAATTTCAGCTTCAAGAAAGGGATTGTCAGGAAGGATGCGACATTGAACTGGCTGGACTGCTGCCTTGGAAGCAGGTTCAGCAAGGTGGATATTACCTCTTCTCTGCAGGGGGACGGCGCAAAAACCAACAACTGGGGCATTTTTTTCGGGAGTGATGACCAGCAGTTTGATCTATCCTCGACAACACGGCATGAGGCTCCGCATACTGTCTGCGACATGCTGACTAAGGGCGTATTGAATGACAAGGCCAAAACATTGTATCAGGGCTTAATCAAGATAGAGAGCAATGCGTTTGGCTCCAATGGATACCAGAAAGAAGACACCCTGCTGCTAAGCCAGGAAGCAGAAGCGGATTCTATCCCGAACTTAGAGATTGACAACAATGATGTAAGGTGCACCCATGGCGCTGCAATAGGCCAGGTAGACAAGAACAAACTGTTTTATATGCAGACTAGGGGCATAAGCGAAGAAGAGGGCAAGAGGAAGATTGTAGAAGGCTTTTTCGAGCCTATGATTCAGCAGATCCATATCAGCAAAATACAGCAGGATATCAGGCAGCTTATTGAGGCGAAGATGGCAAGATGATAAAGGCAAAACAGCTGCTGGGCATGCAGGACATACAGAAGGATTTTCCTATTCTGCAGCGCATGATGAATGGGAAAAAATTAGTGTATCTGGACAATGCAGCTACATCCCAAAAGCCAAAAAGCGTGATAAATGCGATTGTGGATTATTATACAAACTATAATGCGAATGTGCATAGGGGCATCTACACAATCAGCGAAGAGGCAACCTTGGCTTACGAGCAGGCTCACCAGAAAACAGCTGATTTTATCGGCGCTTCTTCGTTTGAGGAGATTGTTTTTACAAAGAATGCAACAGAATCCCTGAACATCCTGGCTTCTACACTTGGTGCAAAACTCAGGCCTGGGGATGAGATTGTCCTGACAAGGATGGAGCACCACAGCAACCTCGTTCCTTGGCAGCAGGCTGCCAAAAAAACAGGCGCAAAATTAAAATTTATCGAGCTTACAGAAGATGGAAGGCTGGAAGGCCTTGATGTCATCGGCAAAAAGACAAAGATAGTTTCTGCCATCCATGTCTCTAACGTATTAGGCACGATTAATCCTGTTGGGGAAATTGGAAAACGCGCGCACGAAAACAATGCGCTGTTTATCGTGGATGGCGCGCAAAGCGTTCCGCATTTTGAGGTTGATGTCCGGAAAATAGGCTGCGATTTCATGGCTTTTTCAGCCCATAAGATGCTTGGGCCTACAGGCATCGGCGTGCTCTACGGAAAAAAAGAGCTTCTGGAAGAGTCTGAGCCTTTTTTGTACGGAGGGGACATGATACGCGAAGTGCATTACGAAAGCGCCAAATGGAACGACCTGCCGTGGAAATTTGAGGCAGGAACCCCTAATGTTGCCGGCGCAATTGGCTTTAGCAAGGCCATTGATTACCTGAAGCGCATTGAAATGGAAAAAATTGAGGCGCATGACACTCAGCTCACAAAATATGCTTTTGAAAGATTGCAGGAGATAAAAAATATCAAAATATACGGCCCTTCCCCAGAGCACCGCAGCAGCGTTGTGTCTTTTAACATAGGAAATGTGCATCCGCATGATGTTGCTGCTGTCCTGAACGATTCCAATATTGCCATACGCGGCGGCCATCATTGTGCAATGCCTCTGATGGGATTGCTTGGGGTTGCAGGCACTGCAAGGGCAAGCTTTTACCTTTACAACACTTTTGAGGAGATTGATAAGCTGGTTGAGGCATTGCATCACGTCAACGAGGTATTCTCATGAGCGAAAATCTGGATGCCAGCTATGCAGGCGAGGGAATCTATAGGGAAAACATACTCGAGCATTACAAGAATCCCCACAACCGTGGAAAAATAGCGCATCCTGCTATTCACCATCATGAAAACAATCCATTGTGCGGGGATGAGATATTCATTGATGTAAGGTTGGACGCAAAAAAAGCTGTTGAGGTTAAATTTTATGGCCGTGGCTGCGCAATCAGCCAGGCAGCTGCATCAATGCTTACTGGTGCTGCAGAAGGCAAAACACTGGCAGAGATTAAGGGTTTCAGCAAAGAGGACATGCTTGACATGCTGAGCATTCCTATAGGCCCTGTACGGATGAAATGCGCATTGCTGGCATGGGACACTCTTCAGAACGGGATAAAAATATTCGAGAAATACGGGAAAGGTGAATAAAATATGGCCGATCTTGAGATAAGGAATCTTGAAGTAAGCGTAGAAGGCAACAAAATACTGAAAGGCGTTACTTTGGAAGCCAATAAAGGCGAAGTCAATGCATTGATGGGGCCGAACGGCTCTGGAAAAAGCACATTGGCGCATGTGATAATGGGGCATCCTGCCTATACTATTGACTCTGGGGAGATTATTTTCAAGGGCCAGGACATAACATCCCTTGCTCCTGAGAAGAGGGCCAAACTGGGATTGTTTTTATCTTTCCAATACCCAAGCGAGATACCAGGAGTTACAATGTCAAATTTTCTGAGAACTGCATGGAATTCATTGCGTGATACCAAAGTGCCTGTCATGGAATTTCACAAGCGGATACAGGAAAAGATGAAGCTGCTCAGGATGGATGCAAAATTCTCAACACGCTATCTGAATGAGGGCTTTTCAGGCGGTGAGAAGAAGAGGTCAGAGATTCTTCAAATGGCTGTACTTGAGCCGGAAATGGGCATCCTGGACGAGACAGATTCAGGCCTTGATATAGATTCTCTGAAGATTGTTGCAGACGGCGTCAACAGGATAAAAGGCCCGAACATGGGAATACTGGTCATTACACATTACCAAAGGCTTCTGAACTACATAAAGCCTGACAAGGTGCATGTCATGGTCAATGGAAGGATTGTAAAGTCCGGCGGCCCGGAATTGGCGCATAAATTAGAGGCAGAAGGATACGATTGGCTCACGGAGAAGGTTAAGGCATAGAACTTAATTCAGCATATCCAATTTTCTATTTATCTCCCTAAATAATTCCGAATACTCCTTATTTAATTCGATAATTTTAGCCTTCCCTTCAAGCATTTTGTTTTTATTTACCAGATTATAAGTGAGTTCTATGCTCTTTTTTAGTCTTGTTAGCTTCAAATATATTCCATCAAATTCATTAAGCTGATTTTTCAGAAATTCCGCTCTATAGACCATTATCTCAAGCAAACTCTTGGCTTTTACCACTAACCCAAAAAAAGTAAACTGAAAATATCTAAAATGCTTTATTCTTGGATTTAAATAATCCAAATTTAAGTTTTCACAGATATTTGATAAAATATCCAGAAGATCATTAAGGCTATTGCTCTTCATTAAAAAATCCAGCAAGTGCTTTTTGTTTTGTTTTAAGGCCCTCATTTTAGTACAATCTTCATCAACAAATACACAGCAATAAGTGATATGCCTATGAATGCTATTGCCATAATCGTCGCACTTGTAACACTAAACTCCATTCTTTTTCGTTTGTCTATCTTAGGGAAATGTTGGTATGTTCCTAAAAATACCATCACCCATACTATGATTCCGCCTAATATTGCAAATGACATTGGAAGCAAATATTCACGCATACATCTCACCTCAAGAAGAAGTCATCAGCTGAAGCGGTTTTGGCTATTGCCATGGCGGACTTCATCACCATTAGGAAACTTTAACCAGATGCCACACTATTTATAATTTTCCATATGGCCCGATTTCGTATTTCTAAACTATCTGTCCTATGCAAAACCGAAACATTTATATATTAGGTAAGACTAATCTTACCTTGGTGATATAATGGAAGTTGCTATAACCAAAATGAGCTCAAAAGGCCAGGTCGTAATTCCAGCTGAAATAAGGAAGGGTATTCAGGAAGGCGATAAGCTGCTGATAATCCAGAATAAAGGCCAGATTATAATGAAAAAAGCAAGCAGTCTGGACAAAAATGTTTCTGAGGACTTGGCATTTGCAAAAAAGACTGAAGAGGCATGGAAAAGAATCGGGGAAGGCAAGGGAATTAAGATGGGCTTTGACGAGTTTATCGAAGCCCTAAAAAAATGGTAATTTTTTTGGACCCCAAAAAACATCTTGTTTTTTGAGGGAGATGATAAAGTGGTAGATGTAATCTTTGACCCAATTTTCAAAAAGGATTTCAAAAAGCTCAAAGACAGGCTGCTAAAAGGAAAAATTATCAAGCAGGTTTCTAAAATAAAAGATAACCCCGAAATCGGCAAGCCTATGAGATATGATCGGAAAGGAACCAGGGAATTATATATCCCACCTTTCAGACTATCATATAAGGTTGAAGGAGATATAGTCTACATACTTGTCATGTATCACAAAGACGAGCAATAAGATTTTATTTTCCTCTGTATTTCCTTATCTCTTCCACTATGTCAGAAGCCAGGTAAGTGTATCCTTTCTTCTTTTTTAACAAAATGTCGCCTATAATGCCGTTAATATAGGCTGCATTGCATGCTGACTGGAACAGGTTCTTTGTCTGTGCCAGATAGCCTGCGCACAATCCAGCCAGGACATCGCCTGTCCCTGCCTTGGTCATTCCTGCATTTCCTGTTTTATTGAATACCATCTTATTTTTAGAAATTATTGTATCAACAGGCCCTTTTAATAATAGAATATTATTCTTATCAAAAAATTCTTTTAACTGTTTTCTTATAAACAGCGCTCTCTTTTCCAATGACTCCCCTTTTGGAATCTTCTTTTCTGAATTTTTCAGGAATATTTCCAGCTCCTTTTGGTGGGGTGTAAGGATGGAATTGCTCACAATGCCTGCATCTATTGATTTTATGCAGTCAGCATCAATCACCATGGGCTTTCTGCATTCCCTGACAAATTTCCTGCAGAAAGTTTCTGCATGCATGCCTATTCCGTTGCCAATCAGCACAGCGTCAAACCATTCGCTAAACTTAAGTATGTCTTTTGCCCTTGACGCACAGAAATCATCGCCTTTGTATTTCTTCACAACCAAATCAGGGCTTAAGGCATTGATTGCCCAGCCGGTTTTTTCAGGAGCAGCTATTGTTACCCAGTCAGCGCCCGAGCGCAAGGCTGCCAGCCCAGCTAAAGCAACAGCCCCGACATAATCCTTGGAGCCGCCTATCACAAGAACCTTGCCATTGTCGCCTTTATGGCTTTTCGGGCTTCTTTTCGGGATGGAGATATCTTTCTTTGTTAAGTACTTCATGCGTATAATAAGAAAGAGCTAGTATTTAAATTTAAGTCAAAGAAAATATTTACCTTACGCTATTATCCGGGAGTGGATGTTCCTCAAGCAGACGCATTGCTGCCGAAGCCATCGCCTCTACTAGCTTTTCATAGGTGAATTGTTCTGCAGTTTCAAATGATATTGCAATATCAACAGGCGGATCAACATCATGGTTTCTTCTTAAAACAAGTTCTTTACCAACAAATAGTTCAAGCCCTGAGAAATACCGAGAATCTGCAAGTACAGGGTTCACTGCTTCTGCAATATCACGCAAATATTCTCTTGTTTCTATTCCAGCCTCATCTATGACAGACTTTAATCTATCCTGGGTTCTACCTTTCAATAAACCATTCTCCTCAATAGCATTAAGTAAACCAAATGCTCCTTCATTTCTTACATGTATTAAATAATTTATTGACTGTAATGGCCTTCCATACAACATAGCAATACCTCCATTAACATACCTATTTGGCATATCTTTATTTTTTTGAAAAACCTCTTAGAAGCTTTTCAATGGAAAAAAATCCCTAACAGGATAGAATATGCGGTCTTGGTTTATAAACCTTTCTATTTTTTTGCCATTAGAAGGGGACAATTTATTGAAAATGACATAAGACATTTTCATGGTGGGTTTAAACAACAGAATTCCACTCATCTGGATGAGTGGAGCACAGTGGAATCTGTGTGCTCAAATGTCAGAAATCGAAGATTTCTGAGCACATTCAAAAATCTTCGATTTTTGATGAACCACATAATTCGTGGAATTCTGAGCGCCAAAAACCACTGGCTGTTGCTTTTATTACAACATGCCGCCCATCTGTGATGGGTGGTTTTTGACAACCCCTACCTTTAGGTCGTCATTTTCAATCCAGAAAACCTCACATCAAAAATCTTAGTCTTTAGCCCGGGGATTAGTGCGGTTTTCGTTATCTGTTAATCCTGCTGCTGCGACTCTTTACGTATCCCAATATCCAGAATCTCCGTCTTGCCTTCCATGCCTTTAAGGCCGGCTTTGAGGTCATGGAAGCAAAGGATCAAATCTGCCTCTACAGCAGCATACTCTACATTGCCTGTGTCAGGGTCCATGCCTGAAGGGATGTCCACAGAGACCTTGAATGCAGTGCTCTGGTTGATTCCCCGGATGGCCTGCCTGAGGGACTCTTTCAAAGGCCCCTGTATGCCTGTGCCAAGCATGGCATCAACAATAATGTCATAATCGTCAAAGTCAACTTCATCCTCGTCGACAAACTGTATCCTGATGTTGTCAACTATCTTCTTGTAATTTAATGCAGCCTCATGCTTCAGCCTCTTTTCATCGCCTAAGAAAAGCACGTCCACTGATGCGTCATCGCACAAATATCTTGCTGCCACAAACCCGTCTCCGCCGTTATTGCCGTGATATGCTGCTACCAGGATCTTCTTGTTCTTTATGTCCTGCTTTTCCTTTATTGCATCTGCAATTGCCTTGCCTGCATTTTCCATAAGCACAGCTACAGGTATGCCTGAATTCCTTTCGAGCTCCATCATCTCAGCTGATGTTATCATCCAAAAACTCCCCAATCCTCTCTTTTGCCTGTATGTTATCGTCGAATTGGTTTATTAAATTATCCATTTCTTCCCTCGTATACAGGCCGGATTCGACAAGAAAATCCGTTAAATCAATTTTTTCTGCATTCTCAATGCGCCTTTTCAGGAATTCGTATGG
>Ga0209541_10009379_pt1 | contig 15867 bp, 16 predicted proteins | sample RifCSPlowO2_01_FD_184027 | JGI IMG/M metagenome (GOLD analysis project Ga0209541, IMG submission 184027) | Groundwater microbial communities from Rifle, Colorado - Rifle CSP2_plank lowO2_0.1 (SPAdes) (version 2) | ecosystem: Environmental > Aquatic > Deep subsurface > Groundwater | place...
TATCAAGCTAGTGGTAGTGGTTTTGCCGTCGGTGCCGGTGACTCCAATCATGGTGAGATTATTGGCCGGATGGCCGTAAAACCAGGCGGCACTTACGGCAATAAGCCAATGGGCAAAGTTTTTCAGTTGACGTAGCACAAAGGCTATTATACCTATTCTTGAGGGGGGATGCCGTAATACAAAAATAATTGGCGGGCGAGACGCATCCACAGGGGAGCGGCGGTGTCGGCGGCCCACTGGGATGAGGTGGGTTCCCTCAACTTCACCAACATAACAAACTTGGGATCGTCAGCTGGAGCAAATCCTACAAAACTGGCAATGGTTTTTTCGGCGTCGTAGTGTCCGGCTACGGCAATTTGAGCAGTGCCTGTTTTGCCAGCAATACGATACCCGGGAATTTTGGTCCACTGGGCTTCTCCTGATTGCACTGCGTTGACCATCATTTCGGTCATTTCGTCGGCTGCCTTTTTAGAGATTACTCTACGTACTGGTTTAGGGGGAAGAGCCACTGTGGTTTCCCCAATGATTTTTTCTACAACTCTTGGTTGCATCAGAATACCATCATTGGCAATGGCGGTAACTGCTGTGATCATTTGCATGGCGGTGATGGCAATTCCTTGACCAAAGCTGGCAGTAGCCACATCGATATCGCCCCATTTTTTTTGCGGTTTCATTTGGGTTACAGTCTCTTCCTGAAGATCTATGTTTGTGGGTGAACCGATGCCAAATTTTTGCAGATACTCATACAATTTCTCTTTGCCCAACTTATTGCCTACAAATACCATCCCGGTGTTATCAGAGTGCTGGATCACTTCAGTCATAGTTGTATCCGGGTAATATTTATTATTCCATGTGCTGATGGTGAATTTACCAATTTCTATGGGACCATCGCATGCGTCGCAAATGGTGTCGGGTTTAATTACGTCAGCATCTAGGGCGGAAGACATAACTATGACCTTAAATGTTGACCCTGGTTCGTACGCATCAGCAATCGTAGAGTTTTTATAAAGCGAGCGATCATAATCTTGGTATTTAACGGGGTTATATTTCGGTTCGGTTGCCAAAGCGATAATTCCACCCGTTCTTGGATCCATGATGATAATTTCACCGCTTTTCGCGCCATACCTCTCTATGGCTTTGGCCAACTCAATTTCACTCACACGCTGAATAGACCGATCAAGATGGAGTTTCAAGTTCCGCCCATTTTTGGGTTCGTAGCCTCCAAAAGTACCAACTAAAATTGGCTTACCGGTAGCATCCTTTTGCTGACGGATAATTCCTGGTCTGCCCTTTAGTTCCAAATCGTAGTACCCCTCTAACCCAAAATAACCCTGGGGATTACCATTGCTATTATCCCCCACAAAACCCACTAGATTAGCAGCCATGGAAGCTTCCGGGTAATAACGAATCTGTTCTGGTTCGAAATCGATGCCTTTTAGTTGTAATTGTTCGATAGCTTGTTTTTTTTGTAATAATAATTTACGACCGAGAGGGGCCCATATCCACCTTTCTCCACTTAACCGTGCGGCTAATGTTGCCTCAGCGTCTTTAATCATAGTCTCAATTAACTGAGCAGAAGTGGTCGTCTCGGGTGGATCGGGATGAACTATTGGAGCCAACAGTTTGGCTATCGAGTAAACGTCGGTAGTTAGGTGGGGACGATAGGCATATGCCAAGAAGGCCGGTTGATTGCTGACCAGATCGAAGTTGTCTCTAGATAAGATTTTGCCTCGTGAAGCAGGAATTTCTAGTAGGGCATTATGCTGGCTTTCGGCAAGGGCGGCTAAACTTTCTCCCGCAATTACTTGCCAGTAAAATAGACGAAATAAAACTGCTACTCCCGCAAAGCAGAGAAAATATAAACTGGCTCGAAGTCGATTGGCGATCATGAAGGCTTAAGGAAGTAAGGCCACTGGCTCTGGTGAGGTAAGGGTAATCATTGATGCGGGCACTGTCAACCCTAATTCATTAGCCCGAGCTTCAATGCGCAGCAGAGACTGAAGACTGGCGATTGACCTCTCTAATTCGTGTGCTTGAGACTCTAGTTGATCTGCTTGTTGTTCCAATTCCTGTAACTTGCTGCCTCTGGTGGCAATGGATGAAGAAGCCACAATATTTGCAACTCCGAGTGCGATCGAGGCAAAGATAATGGCGGTGATAATAGATCTTTTGGACATATTTACTTTTTGATAGCAGCTCTTAGTTTGGCACTGCGAGCATTGGGGTTTTGGGTGGTTTCGTCAGCTTGGGCTTGTAAGGGTTTTTGAGTGATGATGCTAAGGGTGTTATTTTCGGCTTGTGTTTTTAGCCAGCGTTTGACGATGCGGTCTTCTCCTTCATGGAAGCTAATGATTACTAATCTTCCGGTTGGTTCCAGCAGTTTTAGCGCTTGCGGAAGAGCTTGGGTTAAAGCATATAGCTCATCATTGACTGCAATACGCAGTGCTTGGAACACTTTGGTGGCCGAGTGTAATTTCCCACGCCTACCACGGTAAATTTTTTCTACCAAGCGTGCCAATTCACCGGTAGTTTCTATCGGCTTTTGGCTACGGGCGCTGATAATATCAGCAGTAATTGCCCGAGCACGCTCTTCTTGAGCCAAGTTAGTAAATAGGTCATACAATTCTTTTTTGCCTAGAGCGTTAATTAGGTCTCTGGCAGTAACTCCTAAATTGGGATCCATTCTCATGTCGAGCGGGGCATCGAATTGAAATGAGAATCCCCTGGTAGGGCTTAATAATTGGTGCGTTGAAGCACCGAGGTCAAACAAGATACCCGAGACTTGGGTAAACCCAGAGTTATGGGCAATTTCGGTGATTTTCTCAAAATTGCCTTGGACTAATTTAAACGGCCGGAAAGCAGTGTTTCCTCTAGCTTTATTCGCGTCATTAGAGGAAACGGGGTAGGCACTTTCTAACCGCTTTTTGCTAGCCATTAGGGCTTCGGGGTCTCGATCGATTCCCAACAAAACTCCTCCAGCACCAACGATTTGCTCTGCGTGACCTCCTCCACCTAAGGTGGCATCAATATATTTTTTCCCTGTTTGTACATCTAAAAGTTCGAGGACTTCTGTGAGTAAAACTGGGGTATGAAATTTATTCATGCTCTCCTCCTATATTGGCGAGCCTTTCAGCGACTTCCGCCGCTTGTTTTTCAGTGCCTGCCATATGCTGATGGTAAATATCTCGATCCCATATCTCCACCCAATCTAAAGAGCCTGCAACTACAACTTCCTTAGTTATTTTGGCGTAGCTGCGGAGAGTTTGGGGGATCAAGGTACGACCCTGAGGGTCAAAGACGACTTCTTGGGCATCGTGGGCAATTAAACGGATGAATTCCCGGGTATCTTGTTTTGTTAAAGGGCTGCCTCTTAAATCTGCAGTGAGCTGTTGCCACACTTCAGACGGAACGACAAATAAACAGCCATCGAGGCCTCGTGTTATTATGGGTCTTTGTCCTAACTGACGTCGAAACACGGGGGGAATTGCTATTCTCCCCTTGCTTTCCAGCGTATGATAGTAGCGTCCAAGAAGCATTTAACATATATTCTACCAGTCTATTCACCACTTTTCACCACTTTATAGTAATTACTAGTAAATACCAGACTGATATAGTCTGTCAAGACCAAAATAACCCGAATCTTTATTGACAAGGACGGACCTTGTCACTTACGCTTATTCAAGTTATCCCTATTATCTAGGTCTGAAAAATGCAATTTGGGTTAAACCCGAGGAGGTATTATCATTGTTGGGAACTCAAAAAGTTGCTTCATACAAAGATTTTGTTGAGAGTCATATTGGTGATGATGAAGAATTTTTAGGAAAATTGATTTTGGAAGACTGACAAGGACGGACCTTGTCAGCTTGCTATTTGACTACGACAAAGGTCGTGAAGCTGTCGACAGTGGCGGTGAGGGTTTGGTCGGATACAATGGATTTATATTCTTTCCAATCTGATCCAGTCCAACCAAGCAGTTTGGCCTCTGTAGCCTCTTCGGGCACTCGCACAGACACTTCGGCTGATTTGACGCTGACCTTGCCAACGGAGATGTGATAAGGGCCGGCAACTATTTCACCCTCTGGAGCCTCAGGTAAACCCATGGTTTGCATGATAATTACATAAGTGCTGCTAGGCAAGCCTGCTGAACCGACATCAACCCGGAATTTGCTGTCTCTGGAACTGAATTTGCCTTCTCTTTCACCCATTAACTGATAAGTCCATTCTCCTTTGACAGCAAATTTTTGACTACCACCACTTAAGCGAAGCAATAGAGTACCACCAGAAACATCTTTGTTGTAATCACACTTGCCACCGGCGCTGCAACTGCCCAGCAGCATGTTCCTGTAAATGGGGAGCTGTTCGGAAGTAAGACTCATGGTGCCAATGGCGGCTTGTAGCAAAGAACCTGCTTGGTACTCTAATTCGTATTCTGCCTCAGCGGCGTTTAGGGTTACAGTGTAGACTTTGAGTAAGACTTCGGTGCCAATTGGGTGATCTTTGTGCTCTGGATTATCGCCGCCCGAGTCCCCTGGCTCTAGGGTGACGTAGGGACGATCGCTAGTAGGGACGGTATTGACTGCTTCGGCAATTTTGGGCTTGGGCAGTTGTTTTTCAGCCCGGGGTCTAAAAAGAATAAAACCTAGAATAAGGATTATGCCGACAACACCCAAGACAATAAATATGATCGGAAGAGATTTTTTTGGCGGTGGTGGTGGTTGTGGGGGTAATACCGTTGGTGTGGGTGATGGGGAAACAAGTGGTTTATCCATAGCGAATTTTCATCATTAATATAGATAATGAGAGCACAAAAGTGATGGCGTTTGCAATATATACCGGGGGTTCGTCGATGAGCAGACCATAAATTAGCCACAAAAGCACTCCACTCACAAAAATCATATACATGGGGAGAGAGATACCTTTGGTATTTCTGGTTTTTAATGCCTGAAGAGCTTGGGGTATAAATGATATTGTGGTTAATGCACCGGCTAGTAACCCGAGCAGAGTAGTCATGCTAGTTTATTGTGGAGGTAATCCGGAAGTTTTGCAATACCTATGCGCTCTTGTTGCATAGAGTCTCGATCACGAACAGTAACGGCATTATCTTTTAAGCTATCAAAATCAACAGTGACACAGAAGGGAGTACCAACTTCGTCCTGAGTTAAATAGCGTTTACCTATATTGCCTCGATCGTCCCAGGTGACAGCTAACAATGGTTTTAGCATGGAATATACTGCTTTGGCTTTTTCAACTAACTCTGGTTTGTTCGGGAGAAGAGGAAATACTGCTACCTTATTTGGGGCCAAGCGAGGGTTTAGCTTGAATACTAAGCGCTTATCTTCTTGCGTGTAACCCTGATCTATAAGGACGTACAAAAGCCGGTCTAATCCAATCGAGGTTTCAATAACGTTAGGGATGAATTTTTCTTGGGTTTGGGGGTCGGTGTATGACAAATCCTGGCCACTATATTTGCTATGACGGGATAAATCCCAGTCTCCGCGGTGATTTAGTGGGGTCAACTCTACCCATTCTCCGGTTGATAACTGATACTCTACGTCGTTTTGCATCACTGCGTAGTGGGATTTTTCATCTCCTGAAATTTCGCGAAAACGAAATCTGGCTTCATCAAGCTGCATGTGCTTGGTAAACCATTCTAATAATAGATCCTTCCACAACTTGAATGCTTTTTCTCCATCTTTGGGATGCACAAAATATTCTGTTTCCATTTGCTGGAATTCGCGGGTACGCAGAATGAATTGCTTGGTGGTAATTTCGTTTCTGAATGATTTTCCGATTTGTCCCACCCCAAATGGGATTTTGACCCGCATGGTATCTAAGATATTTTTTAATTGCAGAAAAATAATTTGGCAGGTTTCCCCGCGCATGTATACTTTTTCTTTTGTCTCTTCGGTGCTACCTAGGGTAGCCTCGACTAGAAGATTAAATGTTTTCACTTCGGTTAATTCATTTCCATCAGGACTTTTGAGGTGGTGCTTCTTGATCAATTCCTGCATGGCTTCTAACTGCATTCCAGCTGTGTCAACTTTCAATTGTTCTTCAATCAATTTGTCTGCTCGAAATCTTTTGTGAGTGGTTTTATCTTCAACCAGTGGGTCATGAAAGGCTTCCACGTGGCCAGAAGCTTCCCATGTTTTAGGATGGCAAAAAATGGCTCCGTCTAACCCAACCATGTTATCCCGATTTTCAATGAAAAATTTCCACCAAGAACTAGTGATATTGCGCAGGAGTTGGGCTCCATTGGGACCATAATCGTAGGTGGCAGAAAAACCACCATAAATTTCAGATGACGGGTAGACAAAGCCTCGGCGCTTGGCGAAGGAAACAATGTCTTTTAGATCGGTCATATGTTCAGTATACAAAAAAACTCGTCCTAATAATAATGAGGGACGAGTTTAAACCCGTGGTTCCACCCTGTTTCCAAGAATTTGTATTCTTGACTCTTGTTTTTTTTGCAACTACCGCTTGCCAAAGGCGATCACTGCTGCGATTAACTTGTTATCTGCTTGCCACGTATAAGAAAAATAATTCCACCGCAAGCACAACTAATAGCAAACCCCCCACACCAATCTCTGTCGTAGTTAGCATCATAATTATCTTTTTCTTTTCTTCAAATATATCGCTGTTATCCAGCCTGAGACGTATATTACCCCTCCCAAAACTAAAAGTCCAGGCCTACCGGTCTTGGTGATCATCTCCCCAAACACCAAACCTGCCAGTGCATAGTTAGCGCTGTCCATTATTTTATCAGCAATAAATTGGCGTTGATCTGGGTTTAACTTCATATTGACAGCATTTTTTTGGAACGGAGTTCGCGCTCGATGATGTTTTCCAGGTGATTTTTTAGAGCTAGTTCACTGTCTTCTTTTGGTGCACCAAAACCCAAATATTTTATGATGCTTTTAGTTGTAGCTACTATGGTGAGTCGCTTGGAACCATCAGGGTGATTGAGGTGATGCAACTGGGCCAGGAGTAACTCATAGACTAATTCATGCTCTTGATGTTCAGCGGTTAAACAGTCAATTATTTCTAATATTTGCTGCAACTGAGTGATTTTAGTGAGGTTAGAGCGTAGATTTTGATAGCTTTCTTGGACTTGAACTTGGGTAAGGATGTCCCACCCATGGCCTTTGGCTAAGAGTAAAACTATATGCGTGCCTGGCTCTAGGCTACCTCCACGTCTGGAAGTAATTTTGCGTACCCCTTTGGCAATAACTGTTATCTTGCCGTAGTGCTTGGTAAAAAGCGTAATAATTCGATCAGCTTCTCCATGGTTGCGATATTTGAGAACGACACCTTCGGTTTTGTAGGTTCGAATCATTAGTTTATGATAACAGGTATGAGAAATCAGTTAATTGTTTTTGCTGCGGGGATATGCATATTCACTGTAGCGATGGGGATGATGATATTTGATAGACCATCGTCAATGTCTGCTGGTCCGTTGGCCGAAGATAAAGTATTAGCGGCTGCAGATCCTCAACCTCTGCCTGAGTCAGTAGAAAAATTAGAGACACTTAATTTATTGTTGCTGGGGTCTGGAGGAGCTGGACATGAGGGGGGTGAATTGACAGATGCAATTATTTTGGCACACATTGATTTTAGGCAAGCAAAAATTGGGTTGATTTCCATCCCTAGAGATTTGTGGATAAGCGAGAAAAAAATTAATGGTTTGAATTCCAGTTCATACGATTCTCTCAGGGACGCAATTACAACGGTGACTGGTTTTTCACCAACTTATTTTGTCGCTGCAGATTTTGTAGGGTTTCAGCGGACGATGGGCTATGTATTTGATGGAATTGAGGTGGAAGTGGGGCAAGACTTTAGTGATTCCTGGTACCCAACTGAGGGCAAACAGTTAGACCCTTGTGGTCATACCCCTGAAGAGATAGCCGAGTTAACGGCCAAATACTCCGAGTTTGAATTGCAAAAACAATTTGCCTGTCGCTACGAAAAAATTAGCTATAGAAAAGGCCAGGTAATTATGAATGGCGAAGAAGCGTTGAAATACGTGCGGTCACGTCATTCGAGTTCTGATTTTGACCGTTCCCGGCGGCAACATGAAATTTTGGAGGGGGTAAAAAATAAACTGTTTACTCTTAACGCCCTGGATGATGCAGGGAAGTTCTTCCTGGAATTTACCAAATATGTGCATACAGATATTGATCTAGAGATTGCCAAATATTTAGCTCCGGCTCTAAAAAATAGTAGGGATTACAAAATAATCAGCATTAATTTGTCACCGGAGAATGTATTGAAAGATGGCCGAGCTGGATCTGGAGCGTTTATCCTGATGCCAAAGAAGGACTGGAAAGATGTGCGGGAGTATGTGGCGAAACAACTTTAGAGCTTGATCTTGATTTCTTTATCTGTGGCTAGTTCAAATTCTTCCTGATGTTCTTGATTGACTGTAATGGTGTATTTGGGTTTCTTCTTGCCGGGTTGCTTTTGGATCAATAGGCGATATTCTTTATCCGCTTTGATAGGAACTGTATACTCAAAAACTAATTTACCCTGATTTTGGGGACGAAGTTCAAAAAATCCCTGGAAAACTGTCTTACCTAAGTCTTCTTTAGTTTCGACCTCTACTTCAAACCCTAAGGCTTCTTTCAATTTACTGCCCTTGGGAACATATAATCGCACTACATCGCGCATGACTCCGTTTAAACATAATTCCCCTGCCTCAAGATTGCAATTACTGCCGGGTTGAGTATTTTTGTAGGTTAAAGTAACTTTTTTGGTTAAGGTGCCGTCGTTATTAACTGTCACCTCTTGGGCCACTTCTTCCTCGATGTACATATTGGATTTTGCTCCTCCCAGATTGGCATCGTTGACATGGAAATAGTCACCCTCGTAGTCTTTGATGCGACCGCCAATATTGACTCCTTCTACTGCCTGTTGCTCAACATTATCCATCATATAAAACAACACATGTTTTTCGGTAATGTTGCGAATACCGGTTTGGAATAAACCTGGCCAGGCGTTTTTGGGAGAACCATAGGCTTTGAGCAAAATTGTTTGTAGTAAGGGGGCAATCACCCCTTTGCGATCTTCTTTAATGGTGGCTAGTGGTTTATCAGCTAAAAGTTCTAGCTGATAAATAACCTGGGGGCAATTACACTGCGGGTCTATTTCGCTGGTAAATTTACCATATCCAGGCACTTCAACTGGACCCAGTACAGTTACCAAGTCATTTAATACCTGAGTGTCAACACTGATGATGCCATCTACTTGGGGTTCCCCAGGAACATCTTTGTAGTAACTATAAAAGGTATCCATTGACTCCTTGTAGTCCGGGGACAAATTCATGTCTCGCAAATACCAGTAGAAAACTAATGGTAAATATTTTTCGATCATTTCCGGTGGTTTGACGCGTTTTTTGAATTTGGCATCGAGATGATAAATGTCGTCTGATTTTTCTTGGTATACCTTGCCTTTATCTACTCGCATGATAGCGTAGGCAGTCATAAAGCCGCCAGTAGGACGTAGCTCTGCGTCATTTTGGAAAATGACCAGATATTTGCGTTCGCCCTTGGCTCCTAATACTTGAGGTAACACTTCGAGGATAGGCTTGGCGTCGGTGACTGCTAGGTGGGCATCACGAGCAAATGACTGAGCGGTGACAATTGAGTCTTTTAGATTGCGACCTTTGAAGGTAAATGCGTATCTATTGGGATTAATCTTTGTTAGCTCTTCATCGGCTATAGCTACTTTATCTTTAACCTGGTCTATTTGAGGGACTACTTTGTCCAGTGTTTCGACAATTTTGGTAATCCGATCTTCGGCGGTTCCCCCGGTGAATGTACCAGCACCTGTGAACCCTAAAACGTCGGCGTATGGCTCTAGAGTTTGGCCTAAAATTTGCGCGGCTTCTATGCCCGCTATACCAGCCTTAAAGCCGTGCTCGCCGTCGTTGTAATATCCACCGACTACAGGAATGATTTTAGTCCAGACGAGGATTTTGTATACTTTATAGGTGTTATCTAATTCTTTTTTGGTGGCTGCTAATTTGCTATTAAATTCAGGAAGGTTTTGGTTTTTGCCTGCGGTGTATGTTTCTCTGGCCAGTGCCAGGGTGGTTTTAGCTGCCCCTAAAGTTTTGGCAGCGGGAACGGCAATTAAAATACCCACTATAACCCAAAAAAACAGTATTATAAGCAGGATTTTTGCCCATTTGGGAAATTTTTGGGGGGGTGGTGGTGCCAAGATGGGCTGTGGTGAGTGCATTTTAGACTCCGCCACGGCAACTGCAATTTGGGCGGTTTCACTGAGAGGGGTAGGAATTGTCGAATGATGAAATTCTTCCGGTTCCTCGTTGGTGTCGGGAGTAATTTTAGGAATATCGTCTACCATTTGGAAAACATTGCTTGTGGTGTTTTTAACAATATAACTATATCACGCCATAAGGACTTTGCGCGAGCATAGTTAGCATCCATATGGGCCCTCTTGTCAAAGGGAATTTCATTTCTGCCTGAAGTCTGCCAAGGACCAGTGATCCCCGGCTTTACAGTAAGAATTTGGGCAATCAGTTTTTTGGTTTGGGGATATTTACTGCTCTGCTCGTCAAGTTCTCTTTTTAAATATGCCCTGGGACCAACAATGCTCATTTCTCCCTTTAAAACGTTCCAGAGCTGAGGGAATTCATCGATGGTGACTGAACGCATTAGTCTGCCTAGAGGAGTAATACGGGGGTCGTTGGCCAGTTTCCAATCACCTTTTTTAAAAGCTTGTAACAGTTTTTTGTCCTTTTTAAACAATATGTCATCAGCGTTGTGGACCATGCTACGAAATTTGTATAGCCAGAATTCTTTACCCCGCTTGCCCACGCGCTTATGGCGATAAAATACAGGTCCGGGGGAATCTAACTTGATAAGCAGAGGAATAATTAGCCACACAGGCAAGAAAAGAATCATCAAGGTTAGGGATAAAACTACATCCAGAATCCGTTTTGTTTCTTCCCACGTGTTAGAGCTCATGTTTAGGTATATTTTTCGTTGGCCGTAGACTCGAAGCTACCCACCACTTTTTTAATTTCAGGCACTGATTCTTGTGGACAAACCAGGATGACATCATCGGTGACAATTACCAACATACCATCTAGGTCGATGGTGGTTACCAGCTTATTGGTGTAGTTGTATATCACTGAATCCCTGGAGTTGTGGGCATACACTTTCCCGTGAGTGATGTTTTCGTTTTTGGTTTTTTGAAGGGCTTCTTTCAAGGCTTCCCAAGCCCCGATATCACTCCAGCCCATGTCGGTAGTGAGGACAACGGCTTTATCCGGTTCAAGTCGCTCCAGGATAGCGTTGTCAAAGGAGATGCTTTCTAGTTTTGGGTAAATATTTTTTATAGATTGAGGTTTTTCTTGAAGGATTTTCAACTGTTTGTACATGTCGGGCATGAAGCGATGATATTGTTCCAGAATGAATCCGGGGGTGGCCACAAAATAGCCCGGATTCCATGAATAATTCGCGTTATTGTAATATTTGCGGGCTAGCTGGATGTTGGGCCGGTAGTGCCAGCTTTTGAATTTGTGTAGGTGAAACCCGTCAACGGCTGCGATTTGTTGTCCTTGTTGAATCCAACCCAAGTTTTGATTAGGGAAACGAGCTTTTTGACCAATGAATAAAATTTTATGGGGATGTTGACGAATATAATCTGCACCAACTTTGAGGATGTTTTTAAAGACATCGACCTTGTTGATTAGGTGGTCACTCCATAAAATAGCAAAAGGCTCTTCGGGATGATGTTTGGCCAGGATAGATGCGACATATCCAACTGCCGGGGCGACATCACGCATCTGGGGTTCGGCAATGACGTTGGCTGGGGGGAGATTGGGAATCTGTGACTGGATGAGCGAAACGTATTGTTCTCCGGTGGAAATATATATATCCTCCCAATTGAATTCTGGGCGAAGGCGTTCGACCGCTAATTGCAGTGTGGATTGCTCGCCGACAATTTTTTCAAATTGCTTGGGGGACTTTTTGCGGCTTAACGGCCACATACGGGTACCCACCCCACCGGCAAAGATAACTGCTCTCATGGGTGATTTTGATATTGTTTCCATAGGGTGTCTATTGTTTGTTTAAATTCTGCCTGGAACTTTTGTCGGTTAAATTCAGCTACTTGCCCTCGAATATTCTTAGAGTTAAAAGCGTGGGCATCGAAATTTTGTAGGACCTTTGCTAAGGATTGAGGCGATAGTGTAGCAAAAAAATGACCAGTTGTCCTCTTTTTAAGAATTTCGGTGGCTCCCCCACCCTGGTAAGCGATAACTGGTTTACCACAGCTTAGGGCTTCGAGTACGGTCAAACCCAGGTCCTCCTCCCCAGGAAAGATTAATGCCTGACACTGTTGATAGTACTTAAGTACCTCATCATCTGTCAATCGACCCAAGAATTCAACCGTTGGCCCGGCCATCTGTTTGAGCCGCGATTCGTCGGAACCCGTGCCAATTATTTTCAGAGGCAGCTGCAGCTGATTGCAGGCTTGGATGGCCAGATCAATGTGTTTGTAGGGGACGAGACGAGAGACAACTAGAAAGTAGCTGGTAGTTGGTAGTTGGTGGTTGGTAGTAGAGGGTTTGAAGAAATTGGTGTCGATGCCGGGGTAGATGACTGCTGAGTCGCGGTGATAATATTTTTGGATGCGGGTTTGGACGGTTTTGGAAATGGCGAGATAATGATCTGGGCGCTGAGCCGCCACGTAGTCCCAGGATCTTAGCTGGGAAAGAAGTAATTGATGCCCGTATTCGTGGGCATGACTCCAGAGGTAACGAGTTGGGGTGAGGCAATAGCAAACGTGGAGTGTTTCCGGTTTAGTAATAATGCCTTTGGCTTCGGCGCTGGTTATAGAAATTACTACGTCAAAATTGCTAAAGTCGAAACTTTCAAAAGCGAAAGGCATAGCATGTACGAACCATTCGTGGTGAGTTTTGGCAAAGGGAACATGCTGTAGAAACGATGGACGCACGTCCCAATTTTTGGCATATGGAGCACTCTCAGAGTTGTAGACGGCTGTAAAAAAGGGTGCCTTCGGCCAGATCTCATGCAGAGCTTGCAATACTCTCTCTGCCCCACCAATTTTGTTGATGCGGTCGTAGACAAAAGCTAGTTTCATAGAGCTTGGTCGTAGATATCCAAGGTTTGGCGGGCCATTTTGTGCCAAGAATATTTTTTGACTTGGTTTAAGCCTGATTGGATCAAGCTTTTGCGCAGTTTGGGGTTTTGAAGTAAGGTGGTCATTTTTTGAGCTAACTCGTGGGGTTTATGGGGATCAAAATACAAGGCAGCTTCGGCGTACACTTCAGGAAGGGACCCTGAGGTGGAAGCAATCACTGGTAAGCCAGATGCCATAGCCTCTAGACCAGTTAGACCAAAACCCTCAGATAGTGAGGGGTGAACCAAGGCAATGGCGTGCTGATAAATAGTCAATAGCTCCTCGTCGGTCAAGAATCCCAAAAACTTGACATATTTTTCTTGGTCAAGGTCATAGGCTAGTTTTCGGGTTGGTTCGGTAAAAATAGATCGCGAACTTATTAGTACCAAGTAAACTTTTTTGGAAGCCCGTTTATTGATTTCTTTTAGAGCCCTAATAATCACGCCCACATTCTTGTGAGGATAGAGACTACCTGTGTAGACAAAAAAAGGTTTTTTTATAGTGATGCCATTTTTAATGACCGTGGGAGGTTGTTTGAAGGTTGTCCCTACACCTTCGTAGGTGACGGTAATTTTCGTGGAATTGATATGGAACTCTTTGATAATCTGATTTTTGACTGCATGGCTTGGAGTGATAATAGTTTGAGCTCGTTTTATGGCTTGATTTACTACTAATTTGTAACCCAGATACTTCAAAGTGTAGCTAACCGGATCCAAGGTGGTGACATTATAGCCAGTTATTTGATGCCATAATAGATCGTGGATGGTGACTACAAATGGAGTGCGTAAAAATATAGGTACATTGAAATGTGGAATATGCACTAGATCCAGCTTTTGGCTATGAATTATCCGGGGAAACTCTATTTGCTCTTTTAGAGAGTAGTGACGAATGTCAGTCACAATGGTGGTAAAACGGGGATGTTTTGGAATGTCTGATTTGTGTTCGGGACGGACAAAAAATACAAAGTCGTGTTTAAACTCTAACTCCCTGAGCTGTTCAATATATTCCATGATATACCGACCTATGCCGGTATGTTCCAAACCATAGAGGCGAGCGTCTATACCTATTCTCATAATTATCAATTACCAATAAATCAATTTTCAATTATTTGCGGATTTTACTTACAACCCAAATTCCAGCGAGTGTTAGTTGTCTGATAATCCATGGATAGCGGTGTTTATAGTGTTTATCATAAAACAATTTCATGGTGTCATAGAAATGTTGGTTGGTGCGGCGACGGAGGTGCAAGTTGGCGGTGTCACGACCACTTTTCTTTTTGAAATGAGTAATTTTGACTGTGGGTACGTACATTATTTTCCACCCTGCTTGTTTGATGCGCAGTGACCAATCTATGTCTTCGGCGTACATAAAAAACCGTTCGTCCAGTAAACCAATTTTGTCGATAATTTTTCTTCGCGTGAGGTAAAAGGCCCCAGTAGGTGTATCTATTTCATGAATAGTACTCATGTCGTGCCATCCTTGATGGTAGCTTGCAAAAATTTGGCTGTGGGGAAATATTTTTTCCAAACCTAAGAAATAGGTTACTGATGACCAAGGGGTGGGAAAACCACGGTGAGAGGCGGGATCGAGAGAACCATCGGAAAGTTCCACTTTGCAAGTTGATACCCCTACATCGGGATGATTGTCCATGTAGTCAACCATGGTTTGCAGAGTATTAGGCAAAATCTCGGTATCAGAATTTAGCAGTAGGATGTAGTCGCCTGTTGCTTTTTGAATGCCTTGGTTATTGGCTGCTGCAAAACCCAAATTGTGTTGGTTCTTAATGGTAGCTATCTTGGCGGAGCCATCGGTAGAACCGTTGTCTACTATGATTACTTCTTTGGTCAATTTATCCGCGGATTGTTTGATCGATTTAACTAAATTGGAGAGATAATCTTTGGTATTGTAGTTGACGATAATTATAGAGAGTTTCATGTTATTTTTTTCCCAGCTCGCGGTAAATACTATCCAGAGTTTTGGAAATCTGTTTCCAATCGTATTGTTTGCGCACTAGCTCTTTGCCGTTGTCACTTAATGTTTTATGGAGGATTTTATTTTGCAGCACCTCGACGGTGTATTTAGCTAATTGATGAGGGTCATCAGATACTAGAGCATGTTTTCCTGGTTGGATATCCAGACCCTCAACTGAAAGATGTGTACCTACCACCGGAGTTTGGGAGGCCATAGATTCAAGAATTTTATACCTGGTTCCTCGGCCGTTTCTCACGGGAGCCAAGAGAACACTAGCTTGCTTGAAGGCATCTCTAATATCGGGTATCTCTCCCTCGACTACTACCCCGTCTATTTTGCCTAAATTTTTAATTTCCATAGTTGGATTAGCTCCCACAATCCATAATTTTGCCTCGGGGATTTTTTGCTTGATTAATGGCCAAATATCTTGAGCCAGAAAAATGGCAGCATCTTTGTTGGGTAACCACTTGAAGTTGCCGACAAACAATACAGTGGGGGTAGGTGCGGATAATTTTTTGACTTGGTTGAAATATTCTATATCTACCCCATTGGCGACGACGTCTATGTGTAATTTTTTGTTGGTGAGTTTTTGAATGAATTGTTTGTCCTCGTCCGACATGGTGACTAAACGATTAGCTTTTTGCCAATAATATTTTTCCCAATATTTTATTTTGGTGACGTCAAAATACAGGAATGGCTTGAGAGGTAAAAACTTGGATTGTTGAG
>Ga0209541_10009380_pt1 | contig 15867 bp, 22 predicted proteins | sample RifCSPlowO2_01_FD_184027 | JGI IMG/M metagenome (GOLD analysis project Ga0209541, IMG submission 184027) | Groundwater microbial communities from Rifle, Colorado - Rifle CSP2_plank lowO2_0.1 (SPAdes) (version 2) | ecosystem: Environmental > Aquatic > Deep subsurface > Groundwater | place...
TTTATCTGCTTGGAATGGCAGCAAATACATTCCATAGGGGTTCACCTCCTTTTGGGGAGTGTGACCCCCTCACACTCTTTTGACTAAAAAGAGAGTGTCAGCATTAATTAACTTAACACATGCCTTTTTTCCTTTTTTTAATAATGATAAAGAAAATTAACAATAAATCAATAAACAGAGCTATTAGGATAGGTGGTTGAAGCTTAGCATTGCTTACTATTTCTTTTACTACAAACCCTGTAGGGCCAGATTTTGACACACTTTTGTTTGTTTCCTGAACAATTTTTTCTTCAAGAGGTAACACTCTCTCTTCTTTATTCTCTTTTTGATCAACACTGCAGGATATAGAAGTTACAGGTTTTTTTACAGCAGTTCCACAATTATTACTATCAGAACACCTTCTAGTTTTAAATCCGTTCTTACATTCACTCCACCCACTGCATATCCAATCTTCATCACAATTCCTGGCACGAATTACACCCCTACTAGAACCGCCTTGTGGAGATTGTGGTGGTCCGCTTTCTATTGCTTGGATTTTTTCTCCTAAAATTCCGAACATACCAAAATCAGAAAAAGTTGCCACAATATAATTCTTATCTGTATCCAAGGTCGAATTGAGCAAACTCCAGTTATCAATATACTCATATAATTCGAAGCTGCTCTCACTATAATCAACAATTTCATCATAAAAAATATACATTGTTTTATTATCCAAATAAAAAGTTAAATTACTTGCATTTACTCTAACTATTTTTATTTCTCCTGCAGAAAGATTGTTTTGTCTCTCTATAACCATGCCCATACTGCTAAGATTTACATTGCTAGTAATTTCAAATAGAATATCGCTTGCGTTTATAGTTGTCATCTGTTGTTCAAGTAAAGAAAACACCAAGCTATTGTTCATTTCATAATATGAAGGAACACACTCTTCTACTATCGTTCTATTGATGTATTCTGCACCACACCCGTAAGTGCCGTAGCACTCTTGCATTCGTGTTTCATTAATACACATACTAAAATTTCCACTACACTCCCATACCTCTATGCAAGGAGTGTAACCACCTCCACCTTCTGTTCTAATCACCATTCCTGTAAATGAAGGAGAATAAAAATAAAGAAACGCCACTAAAGATAGGATAAGAAAGATTATGAATCCTCTTTCTTTAAACAAACTCATGTATTAAAAAGGGGAAATTGTTCTTTTAAATCTTTCTTTTGTGAGCTCTAACTTCCATATCTCCCATTTAGTTCTAGCAACAATTATTAAAGAAAAACTTTATATACAATAGAGAAGGAACACTCATATGAAAATCCTTACAATTCATGCAGATTACATCAAGATTTTACCTAAAGAAAAAGCAATCAAATCTGCTGAACCTTTTGATAAAAAAGAAATTGAAGTGAAGGAATGCTTAGTCGTCTTTACTGCAGTTGAAAAAAGAGATCAACCTAACTTAGATGAAATTTCAAAGAAATTAACTGATGAAATTCTTCTCATTACTGAACAAGTAAAGACAAAGAGTGTAGTTCTTTATCCCTATGCACATCTCAGCTCTGACTTAGCAAACCCAGAATTTGCTGGAGATGTTTTGAAAAAAACTGAAACTCTCTTAAAGAAAAAATGCAAAGTAACTCATGCTCCTTTTGGTTGGTATAAGGCATTTGAAATAAAATGCAAAGGTCATCCCTTAAGTGAATTAAGCAGAGAAATTATTTTAAATTCAGAAATAAAACCAAAGCAGATAGAAAAACAAATCGATTCTTCTAAATTGCTGAAAGAAATTGCTAGATCCAAAGTAGATACTACAAATCTAAAAGAGAATGATCACCGAATCATTGGTCAGAAATTAGATTTATTCAGCTTTAATGAAGTTGCTCCCGGTATGGTGCTCTGGCACAATAATGGATTCATTATCTATAATGCTTTAGTAGATTACTGGAGAGAGGAGCATCGAAAAGCCAAATATCAAGAAGTAAAAACACCCCAGATTATGGATAGCAAGCTCTGGAAAGTTTCAGGTCACTGGGATAAATACAAGGAAAATAATTTTACAACTTTATACGAAGAAAGACCTTTTCTAATCAAACCAATGAATTGCCCAGGAGGCATGTTAGTGTATAAAGCAAATACACGTTCCTATAAAGATTTTCCATTGAGGCTGTCAGAAATGGGTGTAGTCCATAGAACGGAACTCTCAGGAGTGCTTTCCGGAATGTTTAGAGTAATTCAATTTACGCAAGATGATGCTCATATCTTTTGTTCAGATGAAAAACAAGCGGAGCAAGAGATCATAAACGTAGCTGAAATGGTTATGGCTTTCTATAAAAAATTTAATCTTGAGTTCGATCATGTTGAACTATGCACCCGTCCTGAGAAAAGAATTGGAACTGATAAAAATTGGGATAGTGCTGAACATCTTTTGGAAATTGCGCTTAAGAAAATAAAAATAAAGTATATAATCAAGAAAGGGGATGGCGCCTTTTATGGTCCTAAGATTGATTTCCATGTAAAAGACTCATTAGGAAGAACTTGGCAACTTTCTACAATACAATTAGATTTTTCTTTACCAGAACGCTTTGAATTAGAGTATATTGGAAATGATGGAAAACCCCATAGGCCTATTATGCTCCATAGAGTCATTTATGGGTCCTTAGAACGATTTATTGCAATTCTGTTAGAACATACTAAAGGAGCGTTGCCTTTCTGGCTTTCCCCAATACAAGTAAGAGTAATCAACTTCACAGATAGGAACACCGAAAGCTGTCAGAAGTTAATACAGGATTTGCAATCAGAAATTCCTTCTTTACGCATAGATGCTGATTTCAGACAATCAACTGTAAATGATAAGATTAGAGATTCTGAGATGCAAAAAATTCCTTACACAATTGTTCTAGGAGATAAAGAAGAGCAAAATCATACGCTAGCTATTCGTGCGAGAGGAGCAAAGCCTGTTTTTGGAATTAAGAAAGAAACTTTTGTAAAAGAACTGAAAGAGAAAATTCTTCACAGAAACTAGCGATATCTTTATAAATAAGTTCAAATGTTCTTTGTCTTCTCATGAAGAATGGTGATTTTTACAGAACAATTGCAGGCTTGAAACTGCAGCGCGGAGAATATATTCTTGTAGCGGTGCAAGATCAGAATCCAGTTGCTCAAAGGGAACCTGGAAAGGGAATTTATCACATTCCAACAGTATATTATGCCCATGATTCTGGAAAATTGCTTACTACTGCATCGAAAGAAGAAGCTACAGGTTCACGAGTAAGACCTTCTTCTATTAACGCCGCAGAAATTTTGGATGTAACAAGGTTAGAACACAGACTTATGCAAGACTCTCCAGAGAGATAACTACTTTTCTGATAAATGATAGTATCTAATGACAACTTCTTCCATGTTTCTTGGCATTGTTAATGTTCTGGAAGGTTCTCCTAGAAATCGGTATGCATCTGCTGTTAGAGGAGCATTATCTTCAACAGTTGTAGGATAATGTACAGAAGGCCAAACAATAGTCTTTTCTTCTCCTATAGGGTATACATATGCTCTTTCATGTGTATCTGCAAAATGTAATGCTGTTACTCTTCCTTTTTCTAACAGTACGAGTTCTCTTAGTGTTGCTGTTACCATTTTACTACTAAGACAGGAATTTATTTAAAGATTGTGATTCCCCGTAATTGTTTAGCTCCCCTAAACAGAGGCTAAATTTTGCTTCTTTTTGATTAAAACTCTTAAGAATTTCAGAAAAGAAGGTCAAAATGAACTCCTTTTGAGAAAATGCCTCGATCAAGCTAAACAATTACGATTCCTCCAAACTTATGAAATTAATGGATAGAGTAATGCATGCCTATCAGCATGGAAGAGATGAAAAAAATCGATGGAAAGATGTTACAAGAGAAGTGTGTATTGCATCTGCTTTAATGGAAATGAATTTGGAATTTGCATCTGCATTATCCCAAGAGAGTTACAGAAGAAAAGCACAAGAAGAAGGTGCGATTCCTCAACCACCTGGATTGCTTGAAGCAAAAGTTTACGCTTTTGGATATAAATTTGGATAAGTTCTAAAACCAAAAGCTATAAATACAAGTTATTCTTATTTATAGAATAATTATACTAAAAATTAGAATGATACCAAAAAACACACAAAAAGTCATTGCTTTCCTTGTAAGAAACATCGACAAACCAGGATTTAATGTCAATCAGTTAGCGAGAGAGCTTTCTATTAGTCCTAGTAATGCCTTATATATTTTACAAGAATTCAAAAACAAGAGCATCGTTAAAACTATAGATCTCAAAACTTCTATTTACTACACCTACAATTTCTCAAATGAAGAGGCAAGAACCTTGGCTGCATTTGTTTTGTTGCAAAATGACTTTAACAATTATGCAAAGGTTCTTGTAGATGACTTAACTCCTTTGAAAGAAATCTCTTTAAGCTGTATCCTATTTGGCTCAGTTTTAAAAAAAGGGAAGGAAGCAGAAGATATTGATATTTTGCTCATTTCGGAAGAGTTTAGTAGATTGCATACTAAATTAAATTCTCTGAGAGATTTAAAACCTAAAAAAATTCATGATGTTCTTATGACTCAAAAAGATTTTGCCAAAAACATCGCTCGGAAGGACGCAGTTGTCTTAAATATTCTCAAGGATGGAGCTGTCTTATGGGGGTCTGACATCATTGTAAAGGCATTAGAGGAATCCTATGAAAAGTAAACTAGAATGGTGCAAGAATAAAGCACAAAAGGGCTTAATTGAAGTAAAGCCTAACTCCTTGAAAGCTCAGGAACATGTCAAGAAAGCTGAGCATAATCTTAGATGTATGATTTACCTTACAAAGGGTAATTTCTCAGATTGGGCAGTAAGTGCTAGTTTTTATGCAATGTATCATTGCTTATTAGCTATTCTGGTAAAAGAAGGTTATGAGTCGAAGAATCAGGAATGTACCTTTGTTGTTATAGATCACTTGATTGATCAGAAAAAAATAGATTTAAACCTATCTTTCGTAAAAAGAATTGCAAATTCTCTGGGAAGAGATGAAACGATTGTTAAATTAAGAGAAGAATTTCAGTATGAAACAAAAACGAGTTTTGATATGATTAAGTTAAAGCAATTAGAAACGGAAACAAAAGAGTTTATTGATATTGTGAAGGAAATTCTTAAAGAATAACTATAGACTCATTCAACTCTCACAATCTTTTTCTTATTCGTAAACCCTTTCACAATTCTAACATTTTTCTTAAAATATTTCGTTAAAACTTTAATAACAGCCCGATTTGCTTTTACGTGTTCAGGAGCTTCTTTGACAGAAACACAATAAATTCCTTCTTTCAAGACAACAGTATTTTCAGAAGCTCTTGTTTTTACTTTGACTTCAATATCCATAAACCAACAACCTCTTCTTCTATAAAATGGAGTTTTTTAGCAGGAACAATAAAACACTGTGGATATTTATCAAAATGGATTTTAACTAAACTTTTAGCCTTACCAGATCTAATCTCTTGTTCCCCCCCTAACTGCCAGCATCCGATACAGAGTTGTTTAGTATCCATGCCTTGCTCAAGTAAATACGAAATTCCTTCTTTCACTTTCACTTTTCCTTCAATATCAAGCAAAAACAAGGTATGCAAATCATTTTTAAGATTTTTCTGCAAAATTTCATACGGGCTCTTAACATTCTTCCTCTGAAAAGGAATAGAAGCAATAGCCCCAAAGCGATACAAACTTAATCCCGTTTCGCCAATAGCACTTAACACAGAACTCCCGTGGATTATTTCCACTTTAACCTTAGCCTTCTTAGCCTCTAAATATAAACTAATATGCGTAGTAGCACTAAAGATATCTCCAATAATAAGAAGCCCTATAGCACTTTCTTTAGCCTCTCTAACTAATGTTCCTTCCTCAACCTCTTTCCTTCCTACTTCTTTGAGAGGAACTCCTAAAAACGCACTTAATTCCTTTACGCTTTCTTTGTAGAAATTCGTATAATTTTCAAAATAAACACCATCACACTGCTTAATAGCTTCAAATGCTCGTAAACTGATATCTTCCTTCCTAAAAAGCCCTAAACTGATCAAATAAAGCATAAGGAACTAGGATTAGCAAGCTTTAAAAAATCTTCTTTTAACTTAAGGCATATGGAAGATGATATCTATGAAGATCAAGGTCTGGAAGAAGCTAAAGAATCTGATGAAATTGATGATTTGGAAGAAGGTTTCATGAAGGGCTATGATGACGAAGAAGAACTGTTAAGATGCAAGAAGTGCAAAAGAGTAGTAAGTGAAAATAATGCTGTTGAGAGAGAAATCAATCACGAAACTGTAATCTTTTGCTCTGAAAAGTGCGCAAAAGCCTATAAGAAAAAGAAATAATTTATTCAGCTGAAAACTCTTCTAAGCTCACTTTCATATCTGAATCTTTCTGAATAACTCCTTTTTTCTTTAAGTATTCTTTAGCTAAAATCCAGAAGATTAAGCCTAAGCTTTTCTTTCCTTTGTTATTGCAAGGAATCACTAAATCAATATTTGTACTCTCATTATTTGTATCACATAAAGCAATAACTGGAATTCCGCATTTTGTAGCATCAGCAATGATATTCTTATCAGGCCAGGGATCAACAACTACAAGTAACTTCGCTTCTGTAAAGGTTTCTAGATTAGAGTTTGTTAACATTCCAGGATTATATCTTCCTGCAAATACTCTAATGCCTGTAACCTTAGAAAATAAACTTACGACATCCCAGCCATTCTCTCTTCTACAAACAACAATGATATCCTCAGGATTATAATTAGACATGAATTGAGCAGCAAAACCCAATCTTCGATTAATCTCTTGCACATTTAAGACACTTAAGCCATCCGACCTTATCTTATAGATAAAAGAGGCCATGAACTTTGTTCTGAACTTTGTTCCAATATGGACTCCTACTTTTAAGTATTCATCTAACGGAACTAAAAATTCTTCTTCTGCCATGACTCTGCTAAAAAGCTTAACCTTTTTAAATCTATTGAAATTAGAAGTTTATCTAAAAAGGAGAGATGCTCTTGAGTAATGTTCACTAATAGATTTCGAAATCATCGAGAAGCTCACCCTAATTCGGATTTCGCCATTGAAGACAAAGGTGTATATATAAGAACAAAAGGTGTAATCTATCGTGAAACACCCCTCACTATCGACCTTTGCACAGAATTCTTGCATCAAGGTGCCCAACATACACTAGCAAATTGGATGGCATTGTCAGAGAGGACAGGAGCCAAATTTGGCGTAGGAAATCTTCCCCAGTATTTTGCCACATTACACTCTTGGTATCTTCATAGAGAGGATCCAAAAAACAAAGCAATAATTGGGGAAGCACAACACAGAATCAATGCTCTTTTCACCGATAAAAGGATCCTTACAGCATCCGAAGTAAGATATACTGCTTTAGAAGATATCGTGGCTCATGACCCCCATACTCCCAAAGAACGCACATTCTCTACTCCTATCTCTGGCAAGGAAGGACCCCTCAATCCTCTTGTAAATGATCCGGGTTTGAATGTTCTTTTCGAAGCAGAGAATACGCAGCAAATCAACGACGTACTTTCCTGGATCTCAACAAGACCCGTATATATTTTTCGCCATACAAGCACAAAAAAAGAAACACTTACTGTCCGTATTGGTAATTACTCAAATTATTTCTTTGTAGGCTTAGGAAAAAGCATGCATGATGATTATTCTGCTATTGGTATGAGAATACATCATTAAAGAATTATTTTTTATGTTCTCTACTTATCTCTTCATAAATTCTTAAATAATTCTGAGCCATCCTTTCTAAACTGAAACTATCATTAACATGATCTCTACAATTTTTCGGTGCAATATCTGCACTAAAAGCAACGTGTTCTACCATCTCATCAAGTGAATCTACAAAAAATCCAGTTTTTCCTTGCACAATAATTTCAGGCAAGGCCCCTTTCCTAAATGCTAAAACCGGCGTTCCACAGGCCATAGCCTCTAAAGGAGCAAGAGGACAAGATTTATCTTCAAAATATGGAGCTAAAAACACTTGAGCATGTTGAAGAAATGGCAATTTTTGTTCATCATTAAGTTCACCCACAAAAATAACTTTAGAATTACTCCCTAAGAGAATCTTTGAACACTCTTCAAACGGGTTTGCTGTAGTTGTTATAGAGGTAAGATGGGGAGCAATCTGAGTTTCATAATAAGTCCTGTCTACAATATTTCCTGCAAGAATTAAATTTTTCCCAAGCTTTTTTGCCACAAGAATAGCTTCTCGTTGACCTTTATGGGAGAGTAAAGCAGCCATAGAAAAAAGAAAATCTGATTTTTTGCTACTTAAAGAATACTTGTTAATATCAATACCATTGTAAACAAGAAAATCTACACTCCATCCATGACTGCTATATAGCTCTTGTTGAACCTTGCTCAAAGCAACAAGAGGAGTTTTTTCATCCACAAGCCCAGGATTTAATTCTCCCTTCCAAAATTCTTCATAAAAACAACAATGGAGAGTAGTAACCATAGGTTTTCGAAGCGCGGAGGAAAAAGGCAATAAATAATCGTCATGAGAATGAATAATGTCTGGATCTATCTTTTCACAAATCTGTAAGACTCTTGCTACATGCTGTAATTTTTGGTAAGTATGCTCTCTCAATACTGCAGCAGGAGTCATTGGACTATACAAACTTGAGACACCAATGCTAGGAACAGTGGGCAAAAGATGGTCTATTTCAGAGTCTGAAGGTGCAGCGATAAAACATTCATGCCCCATCTCTCTTAATTGAGTATACAGTCCTAAGATTACTCTTTCAGTTCCTCCATATCGTAAATCAGATTTAATAGGCAAAAAAGGTGGTGAAATTAAGAGGATTTTTTTTGACATTGGGATAATTAGGGTTGTATGGTTTCGTAGACCTTCAAATAATTTTCAGCCATTCTTTCTGATGTAAACTCTTCTTCATAATGCTGTCTGCAATCAGACGGAGAAATTCTCAAATTTTTAATATGAGAGATAGCTTCCTGAACACTCTGAACAACATATCCATTGAATCCTTGTTCAATCATCTCCGGAATGCCCCCCTTACGCCAACCAACAACAGGCGTTCCACAGGCCATAGCCTCTATAACTACTCCGGGAAATGGATCTTCAAAGGCAGAAAAAACAAGAAAAGCGTCTGCATGCTGGAATAAAGGAAATTTCTGTTGGTCATTTACACTTCCCGTATAAATAATTCTTCCAGAATCCACAGGTACTCTGGATACAAAAAAGAGTTTATCCTGCTCTCCTTCAATAAAGTCTGTAACATGGGGTTTAATCTGTTCTTCAAAGTATTGTAGATTCTCAGGATCTAGATTTCCGGAAATGACCAAATTTTTACCCAATTTTTGAGCAACTTCTATAGCTAAGTGATGTCCTTTTCTCGGGGTTATGATTCCTAAAGAAAGAAAATATCCTATTTTCTCATCTGAAAAATACTTTTTATCAATATCAAATCCATTGTGGACAACATATTTAACATTCCAGCCTCTTTCATTAAATAACGTTCGTATTCTGTTGCTTACAGCACAAATATGCAAGTCTTTCGAAAATAATCGAGGATGAAAACGAGGATCATAATACTCATTAGGGGGTGAGTGAATAGTAAAAACCATAGGTTTATTCACGACAGATGCAAAAGGAAACATATTTTCGTCATGACAATGAATTACATCAAATGTTCCGCGATTGGCATGTTCTAAGGCTGTTGCTATGTGCTCTAATCTGAGGTAATACGGAGTAGTGGAAAAAGGAAATGCATCTTCATTCTGAGGAACCGTACCATTTCTCATTCTTTCTAGTAAAGTTGCATCACAGCGAAGTCGAGAATCAAGTAATTTTCCACTTCCTTCCAAAAGAGTTATTGGGAATGCCGTTGTTGGGTACAATGTTCCAATAGGTTTTGAACCTTCAGTAGCTGACATACTAGTATGATACCCCAAACGAGTGAGAGCCCCATCCAAACTGTACATAACCCTTTCAATTCCACCATAAGTGATAGCAGCATAAATAGGAAGAAAAGGAGGTGCAATTTGATGGATATTTTGAATGCCCATTAAATTCTCCTCATGGGGGGGTTCCCTTTTTGTTGAATATCCGAAGCAGCTTCAAGAACGGAAGGCCAAATCTCCATGGCTTCAATTATAGACTCGAGCTCTTTTACAACAATGCCCTCAACGTGAGATCGAAAAGGTTCCAATTGAAAACCACAGTAATAATGTTCCAAATCTTCAGCAAATTGAAAAAAATAATCTTTTGATCTGGCTTCTGTCTCATGAGTTGCTCGCTCCAACGCAGCGGCATGATATACTCTTACATGTTCAATCATACGAGCTGCATCCTGAGAACCAATATGCCCATCCCTTTCAAAAGCAATTGTTGTAGGAGCAATATCTTTTGTCAGAAGTCTTAACTTCTCTCTGAGGACAGATACAACTTCTTCATTAAAAATATCATAACTAATACTTCTTCTCATGGTTGTTGCACGTAGATGCCCCTGAACAGCATCGACATGAGCAGCAGCTAAGTCATAATGTTGAAGAAAAATTCTAAAAATATACTCTTCTGTTCTTAATTCCGTTGGAATAAACGGAGGTAATCCTTCCCGATTATCATATGCCGCAACTCCAGTTTCAAATCTCCAATTAGTTGAAGTAACACAAGGACGATGATTTCTCGCAAGATATATGAGTGAAATGTGCTGTGTATGATTATTTGCATCAAGAATATCTTTCGCAAAATCAACAGCATCTAAATCAGCGAATCCTGTTTTGAAAGACTGGGCAACGATAACTCGAGCTTTTTCATTTACAAATCCAGGCTGAAGAACGAGCGTATTTTCAGCACCTTCATGAACACTGGAGAGAGAAGTATTAGAATACAACTCGCTCATAGAATCTTGTAAGGTATCTCCTCTTAAGAAAGAACTGGGGGCTTGTTGAACCTCTCTACCTAAAATCTCTAAATAGGCACGCACTAAATCATACTCTCGTAACACACTTTTTTGTTGAACCTCTTGTTTACGTCTAAAAACACCAGAAAAAATCTCATTTTTCCCTAAGGTTAAAGATTCTCTGGATTCTAAAGCAAAAGGAGTCATATCATCATCAAAACTCATAAAAAGATTTCCTAATGTGTACAAAAGCGTAAAGTTTCTATTTCCCCCATAACTAGGTCTTAATAGTTTTCGAATTCCTGATTCATAAGAGGGACCAACGCCCTCAATTAGTCGCTCGAGATATTGCTCTTTTTCTACAGGCCCCACGTACAATGTACCCGTAGGAGCTTGTTGCATAAATTCAGGAAAATCTCTTTTCCAGATATCAACAGGAGAGTCATCAAAGACTAAAATGGGAGTTTCATGGCCAAATCTCCTAAAGTGCTTTCTATAAGCATGTGCTGTTTTGGCCGCATCTTGCAGCCTGTAGGTTGGTATTGTTAGTAACATAGTGATGAGCAACACACCCTTTTTTTGCTCTGAGAAATCACTAAGATTTCAAGCTTAACTTAGAAATAGCAATATTTATTTAAAGATATCGAAAATAGAATAAAAAAAGAAAAAAATTAGAATTTCTTCTTCCAGTCAGCTATTATCTTGTTGGCATCTCCTTTGAAACCTAAGCCAAGTCCAATTCCCAAAGCTAAGGCAATTCCCAAGGCAAATCCACCTATGATGATTAAGATGGAATTTTCTAGAATACCAACTTCAACGCCAATTTGTTTTACAGCCATGACAAAGACCATCAATAAAATGATGACTTTGATGGCCTTTGCAATTCCACTTACACCTTTTACCTTGCTATGTTCAGTAATCTTCATTTCGATGAAATGAGTAATTACAAGTCCAAACAAGACAATCAATGCAGCTGCAATCACATTAGGTACCCAGTTGACAAATTTATCTAATATACTTGTCAAGGTTCCTAGGCTTAATACCGAAACACCTTGTTGTAAGAAGATTAAGAAGATATACCACTTCGTTACCTCTCCTAAAATAGCTGGTATCTGCGTATGTCCTATGGATTTGCTCAAATTGCTTTGTTTTATCTTATTATCTAAGCCAAGTTTTTCCAGTATAATCTTTACAGCATGTCCCAAAATCAAAGCTATAAAGTAACCAATGATTAGTATGATAATCGCAAGTACTAATCTTGGTAGAATATCTCTAAAACTTAACCACAATGTATAAAATGGATCTAAAATCACAGCGCCTGTCTGTGCAAAATCACTTACCAAAGACTTCACCTCCCTTTTGTATAATCTTAAAGTCTTATGAGTAACTTTTGGATTTTTGCTTTATAAACTTTTCGTTATTGAGACTTTACTTTGAAATAATAACAAAGAGAAAATATCTGAAGTTTTACGACGTGGAATCAATAAGGGTAAGAATATTCCTAATCTTCAATATTTCATTGCTTTAAACTTCCTAGCTACATTCTCACGTATCTTTTTGCCAATTTCTTCAGCATCCTTTTCACTAAGTTTACTCTTTTTTACCAATGTAATCAGAAACAACTCCTTTAGGAGATTAGGTATTTCACTAATTCCATCACTTCCAGCAAAATGACCTTTCTCTTTTTCTAAAATGATTTTTGCGTTAAGCTCTTTCTTAAAAATATCTGAATTTTCTTTGAAAGGCACATACGGATCATTATCTGAGAAAAAGGCAGTAAATTTTGTCTTATGGGTTCTAATTTTCTTGTAATTAATAGGAGTCTCTAACCAAGGCTTTGCTACCTCTTTTTCTTCTTGAGTTTCTAATCCTTGTAAGGTAACCCATCCAGCTATAAAGAAAACATAAGGTATTTTTTTAGAAGTTTTTTCCAAAAATCTCAAAATAGTTTGGCAGCCAATACTATGACCAATCAAGATAGTTTCTTTTATAACATTTTTCTCTAAGAAAGAGACCCATTCAGCAATAACCGGTTCATCCGGATGAGGCATCTTCAAAACATGCACAGAATATCCTTCCTTCGTTAATGCTTCTTTCAGCCAAGGAAACCAACCTTCATCTGGATGCCCTTCCCAGCCATGTACTATAACTACATTCATTTTAAAGCCCGAATCTCATTCTCAATAGCTTTCACTCTTTCTAATTTAGCAACTCGTTCAGCCCCAAAAATTCCGCATTTAATTAAAGGACAATGAAATCCAACAGCTAAATCACTTAAGATGTTGTCATTCGTTTCTCCCGACCTATGAGACATAATACAATGGATATTATTCTTCTGTGCTAAAAGAATAGCCTCTCTCATCTTCAAGTAAGAACCAGCTTGATTTGGCTTAATAATCGTAGCGTTAATGCATTTTCCTTTGATGGCTTTTGCTAATCTCTCTGGATGCGTAGCAGTTAAATCATCCCCCACAATTAAACACATTTTTCCTACTTTTTTTGTTAATTGCGCAAATCCATCAAAATCATTTTCTTCTACCGGATCTTCTAAGTAAGCTACCTTGTATTTCTTGACAATCATCTCTAGTAAAGCAAGATGCTCTTTTTTAGTCAATTTCTTTTCTTTTTCATCTCTTGAGAAATTTTTGTAAACATAGTGTTTTCCATCAAAAAAACTTGAAGCAGCAACATCTATTCCTATACTTACCTTGAAATCAATTCTTGCATTAATCTTCTCAACAGCATTGAATAAAGCATCAAGAATTTCTAAATTGCTTAAATTAGGACTCCAAGCACCTTCATCCGTAATCTCCTTATGGAAGGTTTCATCCCAGGAATTTAATTTCTTCCCCATGAATTCATAGAGTTCAGTATTTGCTAGAATCGCTGAATTTACCCTAGGAGCATCTAAAGAGAACAGTAAAAATTCTTGGAAATCACATGCTGCTTTTCCTTTAATATGCTTCCCACCCCCAATACAATTCCCTAACGGTCTTGGAACTTGTTTTGCTTTACTATCTAAGAATTGCCAAACCTTTCCTTTGCTTAAAGCTTTTAGCACAGCAGCTTCCAGAGCAATAAAGCCATTCCCTCCAATTTCATTGACATTAAATAAGGCTTCTATCTTCTTTAAATCCTCAAAAGAATTAATTTCTATATCTTTGAAAGAGTGTTTATTGATTAAATCAGCACTTTTTTTGGCTCCCAAAGGAAATGCAACAGCTTCAAAGGAACTAGTACTTGCGCCACTAGGAGCTGAAGCTTCATAATTTCCATTGCTTGTTTTGATAATAACCTTAAGAGTCTTTTCTTTCCGAGAATTGTCAATGACTTTTGCTCTTACCTTTTTAACAATCATACACTTGGAAGAATGAGTTTCCTTATAAAGATAATTATTTTGCAAATTCTACTTTTCTAAACGATTCATTTCCTGTAAGAAATTTAACTCCAAGCTTTTTGGCAATAACATACCCGACAGCATCAACATAGCTTATTTTGAATTTAGTTTCTTTGATGAAATGTAATCTAAATTCAACTGCTTCTTTAATAACAACAGGAGTAAGGCGAACACAACTTTTAAGATACTTATCGAATTTAATCTCTGCAATCTCTTTATTCCCTTCCCTTACAAGCATGTGATAGAACTCCATTAAATTAAGAATAGAAGTAATCAATCGAGAGTCTAAATATTTTTGGTAATTGGGATTTCCTTTATTAATCTCAACAAGAGCATACGTGTCAAAATAATAAAAATCAGTTCCAGCCTTCATCAATCTCACGCATAATCTTCGTTGTTGATTTTTTTAATACGCTCTTCAAGCTTCCAAACTCATCTCTTAAGGAGACATCATTTTCTGGGATCATAATTGTTAACTTCTTTCCGATTTTCATATTCTGGTCTTTCATCTGCTCTTTAGGTAAGATAATAGCTAGTGAATTCCCCCATTTCTTTATTTCAGCTTTTACTTCAATCATAATGATACAATGTATCACCCATATTTAAACTTTTCTATATTATCTGTTTCAGATAAGTTCTATAAAAAGAAATTTTTGGATTCGTATTGTTCTTACTGTCTTCTATCGGTGTTATGATGGTGGCTTACCATATCTCGAGTTTGCCCCTCGAGATATATGATGTGAATATGATTTTAAGATTTTTTTTATTTGTATTTATTTGATGCTATAGTCTTGTTAAATACCAATACCTCTAATCGTGCTTCATCATGTTTTTTCCAGTAATCAACAGCACCATTAAATATTCCTAGGATCGTGCTTAAAAATTCAGTATTTTTTATGTTTGTATGGTTTTTTATCATAATTACCAGTCTATTTGGATTGCCTAAATCAAAGAAGTTATATAACAAATCATTAAACGAATTTATATTATTATAAAAGTGTTTAGGTGCAGTAATTTTCTTCTTAAATAACATATATAATTTTTTTTCATTTCTGACTCTTTCTCCATCTAATTCTATTAAGATCCAACTCTTTCCCAGGTATTTATTCTTAATTTTAGAGTATTCATCTAATTTCAGATATCTTAAATTTGGGTATTTCATTTATTTTTTATACAAATCTTTTCTAAATACAATTAATAAAATTAAAATTAAAATTCCTATAATGTTAGGTAAAAAAATTATATCTGGATAATTCTGTAATTTAATTACTTTAATGAAGGTCAAAGTAAAATAAAAAAACTGGTTTAAGTTAATTAAGGTTTTTTCACCAACATTTATAATAAATATTTGTAAAAATGCCCATGTAAAAGACAAATAAAGGCCATTTTTCTTATTTTTGAATAGAAGAAGACCTCCAAAAATACCAAACATTGCTAGAAAGAAATTTAATGGTAAAAATATAAATTTTGTAACAACGAGAGATGTGTGAATAACTCAGCCCTAAAGGGACTGAGCGTCACCTAATTAAATGTTGCAAGAAGTTTCTGCT
>Ga0209541_10009382_pt1 | contig 15864 bp, 18 predicted proteins | sample RifCSPlowO2_01_FD_184027 | JGI IMG/M metagenome (GOLD analysis project Ga0209541, IMG submission 184027) | Groundwater microbial communities from Rifle, Colorado - Rifle CSP2_plank lowO2_0.1 (SPAdes) (version 2) | ecosystem: Environmental > Aquatic > Deep subsurface > Groundwater | place...
CAATCCGCCCATCATCTTCAAGGAAGGAAAAGCGACCAAGTTCTGTTCGGCCGCAACGTTTACCCACCAACCCAGAACACCAAACACAAAAAACACCACACCGGCCAGTATCATACAGATCGCCACAGCCAGAAACGAATTATCTTTTCTTTTTCCAAATAACATCTTTACCTCCACTTCCTACTATCATAACACTCTTATATAAAAGTAAACCCCTCGTCTAGGAACGGCTAACAAAAAACCCTGGAAGATTTTCCGATAAAACCTACCACCAAAAAACACTGCAAGTATCTTTCCTATATTAACCAGTAGTCAAAACTACTGCGTTTTACCTTTGGACGACCACCACCAAATTAAGGCGATGACGACAACGGCGATTACTACCCACCAGTACCACGTCATATTCGTTTAGTCCTTCCTAGGTTCTTAATACTTGCACCTATTTATATCATTGCACTTAGCAACAAAAAGGCAAGCGACCTCCGGCCACGACTAACGCTACCTAATCAGGTAAAAGCTGGCGACAAACATCACAACAAAATTAATCGCCGAGATGACGCACCAAGTACAAAACGCCTTGAGGACGAAGCCCTGCACATAGGTGAAATACATTGAGAATAAGAAGCCGATTGTGATGATTGCTCGCACAGCCCAGTAGGCCCAGATAGCCGGAGCGAAGAGATACATTAACACCAACAGGGCGACGTACATACAGAAGCCAAGAATCGGGTTTGGAATGCCAAAAGTTCTGCTTTGTGGAGCTTGCTGAACGGTTCGACACCATTCAGGCGGAAAGAAAGGACAAGCAACAGGAGTTTTAGTGATGAAGTGGTAAATCAGATAAACTGTGTCGACTATACCGATCCAGGAAAAAACTAATATCAACCAAGTAACTGTGTCCATACGTCTCCTTTCAGTAACCAGCGTACACCCAAAAGCTAATCCCCCATAGCTAGCCTACCGCTACGACGGGACAGGCCGGCCTAAAGATTACTTTTTAGGCGCGGGCAGAGACAGGCCGTTTAGTTGCCAAGTGCCGTTAACCTTGGCGAGGTGAACAGCGCCAAGAGCCCGCTCCTCCCCCTCTTTTGTTGAGTTGAAGGTGAGCGTTCCGGTGAAGCTGTCGCCCAGCATTGTCCCGCCGGGAGCAACGACATTGCGAGCCAAGAATGATTTGGCGCTGGTCACGGCGGTCGTCAGTTCCTTAACGCTGGTCTTCCCTTTGAACTCGGCCGAGCCACTGTTGTAGAGCTCCTGAACTTTGTCCTGTTGGGCCAGGGTTACGCTGGACTGGATGAGCTGTTTGATCGGCTCGAATTCGTCTTTAGTAACAGCGTCTTCGACGCCGATAAGAGTCGCGATTGTCTCATAATAAGCGTCACTATTCTCTTTGGCGGCGACCATAAACGGATGGCTTCCGCCTTGGATATGGAGTTGACGGACAAGCTTACCATCCTTACGGACAGTGATTGTCGCGACCCGGAACTTACCGGGCATCGAGTACTTAACTTTGATATCCCCACCAAGATTCTTTTTCAAGTCTGGTAGGAGAGTGTTTTTAACATAAGTTTTGACATCCCCGTTGTCGTTGGGCTTAATCTGGGCGACTGGCTGAACGGCAACGATAGCAGCGTCAAAGAGTTGTTCGAAGTTGTCAATTTTAAGGTCGGTCAAGCCAGTTGAGATTAACAACTGAACACCGGGCATTGTTGATTCGTCAACGTTGAATGATTGGGGGACTGCAAACATATAGTTAGCACCAAAGCTAACATAGCGAGCATGTTCGGGGTAGCTAGTTCGAGCCGTTTCCAGCAGTTTTTCTTGATTCGGACCGCGCTGGCTATACTGATAACCTAAATATCCCCCCACGGCAATAACTGCCACAATAACAATTGTAACCAACAGGCGTTTTAATTTTTTACCACCTGAACCACTTGCGGTGCGGTCGGAATCGGGAACATTTTGCGCATAAGGACTATTGTTTATCATAAATCCACCTTTCTTTTATTATCATTAACTTGTGCTTGAAACTTGTTGATGGACGCTTTTGGTACTCCAAGGATCGCGTACAGCGGCAAGTTTCAAGCACCGACCTCCTTAATCTTCGTTTTCCTCACATTAACACACCGCCCCATCCTCATCAACCCTCTGCTACTTGGCAGGTTCCTGGGAGGCGCCGGTGATAACGCTACCAGGTAGTTGAAGGATATACAATTTCCACTCGCCGGTCTGTTGCCGGAAAGTTAGACTGGCGGTTTTATTGTTGGCGGGCTTGTCCCGGTCGATGTATAGGATAGTTACAGCCATCTCTTCTTTACTCAACTTGACACCAGAAACCTTGGCCTCAAGAGTAAACAAATCCTTTGATTTATCTGCAGCTCGGTTCATCTCGTCGACGCTTGTTGCTCCTCGAAAGTCTTCGTGAGCGAGTCGGTACATATCTTCAAACATCCGATTGCTTAGCATGAACGACTGAGATAGCGCTTGAAGCTTCATCGCTTCGTAGTCAGAGAACTTAGTCGAGGCCTGGCGGATCGATTCCCCAATCTTTCGAAACGCCTCACCGTCATCTTTGGAAATTACCGCAACTGATTGCGGTAAGTTAATAATATATTGGCGACGAACGACCGCTCCGTCCTTTTTCGAAGTAATTTCAGCTACTCGAACATCGTCACCCTTACGGTTACTGAAACTGACCTCGGCTGTTCCATTAAACGCTTTCTGAGCCGATGGCTTGACGGATTCATTAATGTATCGCTCAAAAGCGCCTGTATCACCGCTGAGTGGGATCAGCGCCTGCACTGCGATTGCCCCACCATTGAAGAGATCGTCCAGGGTATTGGTCTTGAGGGCTTGACCTATATTATAAAGAAACTGTCCACCAGCAATGAGCCGATCATCGGCAGTTTTTGGCTTCGGTACCTCGTAGTAGTAGTCGTCAAAACTAATATAGTAGTTTGTTTTCTGGTCGATTGTTTGTTGAGCGGGTTGCGAGGAATCGGCCGATTGACGAAAAAAGTAACCCCCAAAAAATAATCCGGCCGCGATCAGTAAAAAGACCAGCCATTTCAGACTACCCTTATTTAGAGAAAGTTTTATTACCATCGATGGCTTCAATCATAACAGTGTCGCAATTAACAGTCTAGACCAACCAAAAAAGGGCCGAAGCCCTTTTTTGGTTTGAGTATTCTTTGAGCTTAGAACTACTCTACGGTCGGGTTCATCAACTGGAAGTTGGTCCCGTCGTACACGATGTGCGCAATCGCACTGGCTAGGATGTCGCCGTCAGCCAAGGTTGTCGCAGCTCGCTTCTCGATTGTCTGAGCACCTAAGCCGTCGATATTGATTGTCGCGGCGCCGGTGTTGACCGTGTTAGCGAAGAAGTAGTACTGCTGACCAGCCACATATCCGGTAAGAACCGGAGCTGTTGTAACGACGTAGGTGTCGTTAGCTTGGGCGTCAACTGCGTAGTTGAATCCACCTTGGATGGTGACAGTAGCACCAGATAGTCGGACTGTACCGACAGGGGCGCCGGTGATGTCACCCATGGTGATGACATTAGCAACATTACCAGTGGCAAGGTTAACCGTCTGAATGGCGGCACCAGTACCAATAGCAATCGTTCGAGCGTCAGCCGATGTTCCTAGGTTCAAGCCACCGGTACCAGCGTGGACGGTTGTCGCGGCAGCGGTACCAGCGGTGGCGTTACCAATGATGATAACATGAGCAGCGTTACCCGTGAACATGTTGACGGTCTGAATAGCAGCACCTGTACCAACAGTCCATGTGCGAGCGTCAGCCGTGCTACCGAGGACCATACCACCTGTACCAGCGTGGATGGTTGTGATTGACGCACCACCAGCTGTGGCGTTACCCATAAGAATGGTCTTAACGGCGTTGCCTGTGGCGATATCAATTTCTTGTGCGCCTGTGCTTGCACCAATGGTAATTAAGCCTGTGCCAGCCGTACCTCCGAAGACCACTGTACCGCTGGTTTGAGCGGCACCAATAGTAATGACGGAAGTAGCGGCGGTAACAAGAGCGAAGTTACCAGTACCAACATTCAAGGTTATTGAAGCGGCACCAGTTGTTGAACCGATAGCGATAACATTAGCGGCTGCGCCAGTACCAAAGTTCATCGTTTGGACAGCGGCGCCGGTTCCAACATTGAAGGTGTTGGCAGCTGCACCAGTACCAATGGCAAAGGTGCGAGCGTCAGCGGAAGTACCAAGGTTGAAACCACCCGTACCGACACCGAGGGTCATTGCCCCAGCGGCGCCAACCGTGTTGTTACCGATGTTGACAACATTAGCGACGTTAGCAGTACCGATGTTGATGGTCGAAATTCCACCGGTTGCCAAAGCGCCAGCAACGTTGATTGTCTGGGCACCACCAGAAGCGGCGCCAGCAACCGTACCGTTAGCAATGTTGATTACGCCAGCGGCAATAACGCCGCCGCCGACCCATATGCCGCCGGTTGTCAAGCCCTGGCCGATAGACATATTACCTGTCGTAGTGTTCGGGAATAATTGGTTCGGAGCGCCAGTTGTCGACGTCAGACCACCGTTGATGATGGTTTGGCTCGTTGTAGCGGCCGCGTTACCAATCGTGAAGTTACCGGTTGTCAAAGCACCTCCTGTGGCAATTGAGCCAGTCGTTGTGCCGTTGAACAAGGTGTTGGCGGCAGTTGTTCCGCCGTTGATAACGGTGATACCGCTTGTGGCGGCTGCGTTACCAACTGTGATGTTACCGGTCGTGTTAGCGGCACCGACAGTGATTGAGCCAGTCGTTGTGCCAGCAAACAAGGTGTTAGCGGCCGTTGTTCCACCACTAATAACAGTTGCGCCGGTCATAGCGGCTGCACCAAGAGTCAAAGCACCAGTTGTTAAACCAGCACCCATGGTGATCGAACCAGTTGTTGTACCAGCGAAGACCGTGTTGGCGGCGGTTGTGCCACCAGCTAGAGCCGTTACACCGGTCTGGGCAGCGTTACCCAAGGTAAGAGTACCTGTGGTAAGTGCGCCACCGATGGTGATCGTCGAAGTGGTTACAGCATTGAACAAGCTGTTCGCTCCACCAGTGATACCTCCGTGGATAACGACATTGCCGGTTTGAGTTCCGATACCAATCGTGGTTGTGCCCGTTGTTTGAGCGCCACCAATTGTCAAGTTACCGGTCGTTAGACCAGTCGCAATACTAACAGCACCAGTAGTGATGTTGTTGTAGAGTGTGCCGGTGCTGGTTACTGCCGAACCGTTATGGGTGTTAGCCACTATAGTTGTGGCATTGACAGTACCAAAGGTCGGGGTGCCAGTGAAGGTAATTGTGTCAGCGGCGGCGTCACCCAATGTGACATTACCACTGAAGGTCGCATCATTGGTGACTGCTAATGTGCCAGAAATGGCAGTATTACCAGTGGCACCAACGCTGAAGACGGTTGTGCCAGCAGCGCTATTCAAGTTCAAGATGTTGGTGTTACCACCTGATGTCAATTGAATGGCCAAAGGCACGACATTAGCGGTTGGCATCAGCGTTTGAGCTGTAGCCGGAGCCAAAGCTACCGCACCAGCGGCAACAGGCAGATTGGTGAAGGTTGTTCCGGTGGCGAAGTTGACGGTTGTACCTTGAACGGTTAGTCCACCAGACAAGGTTGTCCCGGCCGGAGCACCAAGGAATAGGGCGTCGTCGGTGTTAATTCGCAAATTCCCGTTGTCGAAAATTTGAGAACCTCCCCAGCCACCGAGCTGATTTTGGAAGTTAATCGCACCTTGCACGCCGGCAAGGGGCTTAACCCAGAAAGTGCCAGCAACACTGCTGCCATTTTCAAGGGAAGTTGGGGCGGCCAACGCCGCCATGGGAGCCGCACTCACGACAAGTGCGAAGATGGAAGCAGTGGCCACTCCCACTAATAAGCCAATGCTTTTTTTAATGAATGATAAGTTTTTTATCTTTTCCTCCTTTTTCTTATACTACTTGCATATCTAGCTGACTGTTGTCGACCAGTACAAATCAACTACTTACTATTCTACTATGGGCGATACTAACAACTTGTCAAGACCTGCCCTAACAGGTTCAAATAGTTTCGGAAGCGCCAAACAAATAGATAGATTGCCGTCTTTACCGAGAAAATAACCACCCAACCCCTGCCACTCGCTTTAGTAACAATTTAGATCGAGCGCTTAAAGTACTTCGTTCCCGTGCGAGAGCTAAATTGTTACTAATATAATTATAATTAGCTCGTGGACTTTGCCTTCCTCTACAGTTCAACACGAGGGGTTTTACTTCCTGGCGAAAAATACTACTATAGAGAGCGATATGAATTATCGCGAGCTAAGGAGCGTACTCGCGACTATTAATAACGAATATAAATCTAGATTAGGAGAGTAAGGTATGAATAATAAACTTTTTGGAACGGTTCTCGGCGTTATCGTGGTCGTGGCAGGGATTTGGTACGGGTACTCTTCAATTCAGAGTTACAAACCCAACACATCTGGTCCACGACAGGCAATCTTTTTAGCTGATGGGCAGATTTACTTTGGTTACGCTAGTAGTATGCGCAATCAAATAGTGAATTTGGTAGACGTTTACTACCTTCTTCCATCTTCCACCTCGAACGACAAAACTACCGTTCCTGCGACTGCCCAAAAAGTCGATCTTATTAAGCTTGGTGCCGGAGGCGCGGATGACCTAGTTGGCGCCACAGATAAGATGAAGATCAATCGCGACGGCATTAAATATATCGAAGAGATGAAGGACGATTCCCAGATCAATAAAAAGATCCTCGACTACCTCAACAAAAAATAACTGATTAGATGGCTGATGTTTCTTCGGCTCGACGGTGCTTGGAGTACCAAAAGTCTTCGCCGAAGAAACATCAGCCAGAATCCGGATGGAGATTCGTTACTCCTTCACTACCAGAATAAAGTTTCGTTATCTTTCAAATGCTTGAGTAATCGCGGAGGTTGTTGCTAATCGATCGCTAGTATAAATGAATAGCTCTTGAACCGATTTCGGCCCGCGGACCTTGACTCGGATACCAGCGGGAACATCGCTAATCTTGATACTCTTGCCGACAGGGGGCGATTTAACCAGTTGAATAACACCCAAGACAATCTTATTGACGCAGTCGAGTTTGGTGGCTGATTTTATCACGCCTTCAGCGACATCAATTCTACTGGTGTGAGTACCGGCGATTTTCTTACTAGCTACATTCGACATCTTGTTTCTAGTAGTATGCCGTAATCAAGAATCAAGAATAGTCGCTTCGCTCCTGCTCTCGCCGACAAGCGGCTCGACATCAAGAATCAATGCCCGTTGGTAATATATCCCTCGGCAAAAATGTTACCATTTACATATGTCGCCCACTCACACCGACCTGCAACATTCGGGAATTGTACGGTTTATTATTCAACAATTACAAGCGGAGACTAAAGACTGATGTTGGTATTAACCCTGTTGATACTGTTGATTCTTTCGGTATTTGTTCTCTTTTGGCAGGGGTCGCTACTAATTGCGACTATTGTCGGCTCACCGATTGTTTACGCTAGCCCAAAGGCAATTTGCGACTGTTGGAAGTTAGCTGGGGTTAGACCAGGCCAGACGGTCATTGATCTCGGCTGTGGTAACGCTCGAGCACTGATTATTGCCGCGAATGAATTTGGAACTAAGGGTGTTGGTATCGATCGATCTTATTACAGCTGTTGGCGATCGAAAATTAATGTTTGGCTCGCTAGAAAGTCGAATAATATCAAAATTGTTCGGGGCGATTTTCGTGCGGTTGAGAGCCAGTTGGCCCGGGCTGATGTTGTCTATCTTTATTTGCTCAACGAGACCCTCGCCCAAATCGAGGCCTGGCTGTTCCAGCACATTGGGCCACAAACTATTGTTATTTCACTGGCTTTTTCTTTTCCTAACCACCAACCAATCAAAACGGCCGAAACCCAAAACCTGGGCCAAAAAACGAAGATTCGGCTCTACCGGCGGTAGTTGGGTTACTACTTACAGTAATCGCTCGTTTTACCGCTCGTGACGTCTCCGCCGGGTAAAACTTTGAGAATTGCCGTATCTGTCGCGCTTAGCCAGTCGAGCCAACAGACTGCGTATATCGCTTGGTCGCCATCTTCTTTATGACTTGAAACCCAAGCCGGATCTTTGGAGGAGGCGTTTTTCTGCCGTTTATCGTAAAGTCCAAAGTCAAACGAAACGTTCGGACCGATGGGAGCGCCAGGGGGACTTTGCTCGAAACCGACAGCCGTGGCAATGATTTCGCCGCTAGTCACGGTTACGCCCCTGATATTAGTTGTCTGAGAGTCGTCTACCTTGGCTGGGGGTAGTTTATCAGCTACTTCCTTAAGCTTTGCAGAAAGTGTTTTAAAGTGGTCAAGACGATATTCTAGGCCGCAATCAGTTTTGAAATCAAACATATATTGCAGTTCATTCATTTCGATATAACGACTGCCTCTCGTGACCTTGGCCGCCAACGGTGCTTTAACATCAACTAAGTTGTTTTCGGTGTTGTTCAGTCGAAATCCGCCGTGCGGCTTGTAGTCGCCACCGCGAGTTTGGCCGGGGTAAAGAACGGATGTAACGAGTGATACATCAACCGGAGTGATAAGCGCCGGGCACCCCCCGTTTTTTGTCGATACCTGCTCCCCGCTAGAAGCGTTATTGGTTTTGCCACCACCGCCAAAAGTGAAATAAGCTGTCAGCCCAAAAATAATCAGTAGCGGTAGTGCGATAAACAGGAAAATCTTGCGAGTTTTAGACATTCACCCGTTAATTGGGTCAAGCGTCAGGCAGCCAAGCACTGGATAGGTAGATTCGTCAGGATAGAGCGTCGTGTCACCGCGATATTCTTCCCAGGATTTCATTAACGAAGAGAGTTGTTTGAGGGTGGTATCTTTTATTGAATCGTCAAGGTAATTGAACGGGCAGTAGTGTTTCGGCGTTTGTCCTCCGTTTAGCAACCCGATTTCAAATAGACCAAGGCCATCGTAGCCGTGAGCGGAGTAGTCACTGACCTCTCCGACTACCTGGCCGGCTTTGACTATGTCGCCCTTTTTGACTACCACGTTTATGAGATGCTCGGTTTCGTAGACCCAAGCAGCATTTTTCCCGTCGTAAACCTGCACCGAATAATCGTTGGAGTATAGCTTGGGTACTTCAAAAACCACCCCATCAACAAGTGACATTACTTTAGTTCCAAGCGGGGCGATAAAGGTTGGTTGAGGATTAGATTTGTCTTGACCGGAAGCCGAATTCGCCGCCTTGATAACGTACCCAAAATCCGAGAACAAGAGCTGGATGCCAGAGGTAAATTTGGTTTTAGAGAATTTCAAATCTCCTGCCATACCAGTAGCGGGGTTGAAGTCGGCGATGTTGATACCAAGAGACTTAATCTTAAGCGGTGGCTTGTTGGACTTGCTAGTCTTGGCTGGAACCGAATTATTGGTACTTGGGGCTACTGCAGTATCGTTTTTGGTCATTACACCTTGTTTATTGTTCAACATCCAGAGAACAATAACGGCAAGCACTATCAATAGAGGCAGGGCGATAAAAAGGAAAGTCTTTCGTGTCTGGCTCATGTAACCAGCGTAATGATTGCTACCGAAGATGTCGAGTTGTTCATAAAATGCTGTATTCTACTTGTATGTGGAGGACGTGGAAAATTTGGGTTGGGCTAATTTTGGCTATCATTTTGATTGCCGGAATAGGTTTTTTCAAATTGGGTGGAGGTGCTGGCAGTATTGATATCGAAAAACCAAAACAGTTTATACAAGCAGAATTCATCGATCTAAGTCGTATCGGGTCAGTTTCTAAGTATCGCTCCGGTGCCGGTCACGATTACGCTGCCAACGGTGAAACTTGCCGCAGTATGAAACACTACTTTACGCCGATAACTGACCCGACTAATAACTGGCGACGCAACAGTACTAACGGCCTACCACCGCCACCGGACGGTAAAACTGATATCCCGATTTACAGTCCAGTTGATGGTAAAATAACCAGCGTCTCCGAAGAGCAAACCCCAATCGGGAAACAGGTTTGGATCCGGTCCGATAACGCCCCAGAGTACAAAATTAGACTTTTTCATATTTATCTATCTGATGGTATCGACAGCGGAACAAGAGTTAAGGCTGGACAACAGATCGGGGTAATTGGCGCTCAACAAGGCACGGATATTGCAATAGAAGGTTTGGCGCCGTGGACCAAACAAGCTGTTTCGTACTTCCAGGTACTGCCGGATAATTTGTTTCGGGCCTACATCGATCGCGGATTAAAGAACCGAGAAGATTTCATTATTAGCGCCTCCGAGCGTGATGCCAACCCACTTCAGTGTAATGGCGAGCAGTTTGTCCGTTCGAATTCTTACGATGAGTCATCTGATGAAGTCCAGCTGACTGGTTATGTCGAACCCACACAGTAAAATTTTTGTTTTCTAATTTATTTGGTTATTATAAATTTGATGTTCGGTTCAACGAGAAATTGGACTTCCAGTCAAAAGCGTCTACTAGTAATAATCCTGGGTGGCCTTATTTTGATAGGGCTGACCTGGTTGGTAATACGACAAACTTCACTGATCGCTCCTAACATAACGACAACTAATTCCGGAACCTCAACCCCCACCGCTAAAAATAGTGGCGGTGATATTGTTGATGAGGGAGACACCGCTAATTCAGCTGGCTCACCGGCATCAGGATCGGCCGATTCGACGGGCGGAACCACCGGTTCACCCTCTGGCAACTCCGGATCGTCGCCAGCCGGGTCAGGTTCAACCCCGGCTCCATCTCAACCGACTTTAACCACCGCTACAAACTCGAAGAGTTTTGGTGCCGTCGCGTTTGACTCGGTTACGGCGACTTGCCCTTCGGGCACGGTCGCTGTTGGTGGCGGCTTTCGCGGTGCCGAGAGTAGTCATTTCTTCGCCAGTTATTTAACTAATAACGGCTGGTATGTTAGAGCCGTCAACGGCACCTTGAGCTCGTCCAATGTTTTTGTCTATGCCCAATGCGTCGCTAATATTCCTGGTTCAGTCAGCGTTACTACGGCCACCACCACCATCCCAACCACTAGTAACGGGACAGTCAACAAGGACTGCCCGAGTGGCTCGACAGTTGTCAGCGGCGGGTTTGACAACACCGGTAACGAGCTAGCCATCACCTTTTCGTCCCGGGTTAATAACGGTTGGCGAGTCAACGCCGATAGTGATGTCTTGGGCGCCCAATCGCTGAAAGTTTTAACCAACTGTTATTCGGGCGGCACCGTTAGCGTCGTTCAGACACTGTTGACGGATAGCGTTCCAGCCGGCTGGACCTGGACCAAAGCCAAAGCCTGCGACAGCGGTTTGGCGATTATGGGTGGATTTGCTTCTAAAGCCGAAGCATTCACCTCGTATTTCAACGTCAATAACTCCAAATGGACGACAGCCGTTTATAACCGAACCGATGACGCAGTTAATATGAAGGCCTATTTTTACTGCGCTACCTTCTCTAGCTAGCGTACAATCACAAAATACTGTTTCCAAAGTAGGAAATGTCGAGCTACTTAAGAAACCGGCTAATTTCCTGCTTAGTAAGTAAGCGATTGAAATTACAAAAGCTGATCATCCCATTGCTTGGCTGATGCGCGAAGCCGATATACTCAACTTTGAGCTTTTTCTGTCGAGCTTTTTTGATTGCGGGCGACAAGTCGGTGTCGGAAGAAACGAGAATCGCCTTATCACAACTTTTCTCGTAGGCGGATGCTAGTAAATCAGTCGCCATCTGTACGTCGACGCCCTTTTCATGATACTTGCCGTCGGATTTCATTAAGTAACCAAAGCTGTAACGTAGGCCGGATTTTTTCAGTAGTGCAATCAACTTCTGTTGGTTAGCGAAAAGCTTCTCAGTTTTTTCGGTGCCATCTTGGCGGATTCGCCCAACGTAATAGCAGGCATCGATAACCTTATCCTCGTTTGCTAGAAATTCCACAAAAGTGCCAAAGTTGAAACCTAGCAGATGGTTGAGTTTGAGGTCTTTGAGTTTGAAGTAAAAATTGCTGCCATCGATCAGGATGGTGACTTTAGACTTCATCGTTTTTAGGGTATTCAAAAAGCCCTGCAAATGCCAGAGGCCTCACAGGGCGTTTTAGTAACTAAATAATAACAAGCCCTCACTTTCATGTCAACTACGAATCCTACTCCCGAACCTGGCTTGTCCGCCATAGTTTTAACGAAGGCGGGAAATGTCGAGCTAGGGTTCGATAGGAAAATCGAGTTGTTCGGGCGGAATATCTAAACTCAAGCCGTAGTCGACCGCGGGTTTCCATGTCGATTTATCATCGTGTAAAATATGGAAAATTTTGTCTTTGAAAGCGACAATTACGTCGTTACTGCTCCAGAAGTGCATATACCACGACCCTGCTTTTAAAGATTGTGACAATTTTTCAATTTGATCCTTGGTGACTTCGACTTTGTGCATACGCCATTCAAGATCTGACGATACTTCCGACTCGACGATTTTGAAGTCTTCAAGTACTCTTTTGTTCTCTAAACTTTCCTCGATAATCACGCCCGAATAGTTCATGCTCGCTTTAGGAAACTAGCTATTTCGTTAATCACTGTTTCGTAACCCAAATCGTTGAAATGAATGCCGTCTTCCTCATGGTAATCGACGCCACTATCAAACATTCGTTGGAAAATCGCAGAATCGATATAAGCGACCCCCTCCTCATCTAGTAATTTTTTAATTGAGTTGGCATACTTCTCGATCGTTTCATTAGAACGATTGCGGCCAGGTTCCTGTCTCTCTTCGTGAATTGGAGGCGGCAATAGAACAATCACCCTCGAACCGGCAAAAATATCAATTATCTTTTTCACATTTTCAACCACTGAGTCCAGCTCGAGTCTTCGGTCAGGAGTAGAGTCGTTTGTTCCGAATGAGAGTACTACGACTTCGGGTTTCAGTTGGGCAATGTATGTAGCTTTTCTAACGCCGTGGTTTGTATCCCAGCCACCCGTCGCACAGTTGTAGACATCGAAATCTACTGCCGACTCAATCGCTTCGGTATTGCTGCGGCCAAAGTTGGCAATCAAACTGTCGCCAAACAGGATCATTTTCTTCATTGTCCCGAATCGTGGAAAGGGTCAGAGCAATACTTCATTTCTCAACAGCTCACTAAGAGTTATTGTCAGTTTTTGACTTTATCCCGACTATTAATAGAGAGCTAAAGAATATAATCGCCGTCAGACCGTAAGTTACTAAACCTTTATCCCCATTGTGCATCAGCCAGTACTCTATTCCGAGCAGGGGCAGAAAGAGTGAAACGATAATCGTCTGGGGAGATCGACGTTTCGGTAGGAGTTTCTTGTCTAATAGCATCGCTCCGGTAAGTCTAATGAATAATGCGAAGAAGCAAAATAAGAATACAACGATGCCTCCGATCGCTAAATATACCAAGAGAATACCTCGCTCCAAATCTAGCGTATTTTCAAATACATGAGTGAAAAAAAGAATCGGTGGCACAGTCGATAGCACCAGGAAAACCAGGATAAAATGGAAAGAACTAGACCTCAAAGTCTTTGTAAGCTCAGACGCAACTGGTTTAATAACAGGTTGGATGGCCCCCTCATTATTTTCTTCTTGCATAGAATCAAATTAACTCAATCTGAGTTAGTAAACAAATTATCACCCAAATTTAGATACTAGTTCTAAACCTGTAAAAAGTTTTACTCCGAATCGTACAGGATGTTAGGACTAGATTAAACAAAAAGATAACCGTCACCTTAAAAAGTGACGGTATCGGGCATGTGCTACCTCTCTCAGGGCATACTATGGCCGAGCTCTGAAAGAGCGAGCCACGCCTTTGCCTCGATTCCTGCACTATTGCTGAACCAAGCTGAGACGAGAGAGCAAATAGCGTCTTGCCGGGTAACTCGTTCGGGGTAGGCAGCGGCAGTAATATCGAACTCGACATCTGCCAACATTCCTTCCCTCGAAGCGGAATGTATCACCCGGATGCTGACCTCGTTGGGCTGAAGCTCTCGTTCGTTGCAAGATAGTTCTCGGGCGATGAGTTGCTTCAGGCGGTCACAGTGAGTCAAGAGGAGCTGTTGATGCTCCTTCGACGACAGAAATACATTTACTGTTGGCATAACCAGGACTCTATCAAAGAATTACCCATATGTCAACCTGTCGAGCCCTGAATCGTAGATGACGTTAGACCTGAGATGGGTTGGAGCATTTCCTAGAAACCCATCTCTTCTAGTTTATTAAGATAAGGTTTGAAAGCAGGATCTTGTGGAATATATTCCCGGTCAATAATTTCCCTAGAGCTTGTGTTAGAGTCTTTTTTATCCATGTCATGTTGATTTTGCCATTCTGCTAGAACGTCAGGAAATCTAGCCTGGAGAATGCCAATAAAACGAACCATCATCGGTAGGAATATTTTATTTCGTTCCACCGCCTGTTTATTAGCTCTTTCCTCGTAATCAGGCGCCATATAATCGAGTTTTTCAAATTTCCTCGTTGTTAGGGCAATGCTTAAGTCCATTATCTCTTGCGGGAGCTTATATCTGCCCCTGTCCTTTTTTAGGTGATAGTCCAAAACAGAGAATCCTTGTTCTGAATCAAAAATAAAATTGGATGGTTTTGGATCGATAGTAAGCCCTCGAGCATCTAGGTTACGCACAGTTTCAATTAATTGTATTATTTGCTCGTCAGAATATTCTGGTGCACTTTCGGGATAAAGTTTTGTTACATCCGTTCCAGGTAATAGTCCCATCACAACAACACCATCTTCGAACGAGTAGCTCTCTAATTGGGCGGTATGAGGGATGCCCATTGCTCGAATTAGTGGCTTAATCTCAAAGTTTGCTTGCGAGAGGCTACCAGAGAACTTTGCAGCGTAGGTCTCGTCCCCAGCTTCCATCCTAAATGCCGAGCCATTACTTCCGGACCCGAGGTATTCCGGAAGCTCCCTGAAGTTTCCTTGCGCTATTTTTGCTTTTAATTCCAATATGGTCGGCCGAAACTTCTCATTGTATGTCTTGACGTTAGCTTCGATGAAAGATGTCTCTATCTGTCGTTCTTGGCGTAAAAAACTAATATACGCATCCTTGTGCTTTTGGATCAATTCAACCAACTCCTCCGGAGTATCTTTTGGTAGATTATTCAAATCAGTTATCTTCGATAGCTCGGCGGAATATTGAAGCAGTGCTCTCTGGTCTTCGGAAAATTCTTTTACGCCTTTATCTGCGAAAATTTCAGCCTGCGCCTGTAAGCGCTCCTGAGTCTTTCCTCCCGAACTGGGAATGCTGGTTTCTGATAGGGGGGCTCGATCAGCTCCCTCGCCATTAGTAGGCGCTACAAAACTCTCGGCAGCGTGTCTCTTTTCCTCTGATCGAAACCCAGTTTCTTCCATTACATTAATTCTTACCACAGTTCGAACTTCTACGCCCTAGTACAAGGACTAAGCCTGTAAAAAGTTTGGCTCTGGGGGTGGGAGGATCGTCGCCAAGGCGACTAGATTTTCCTCCGCTGTCGCCTCGTCAAATCCGCACCTATTAGCTAGCGCTAATGGTTCGATCCACACTGAGAGCAACGACAAAAGCTCGCCGAAGCGAGCTCTCATCGTTGCTCTGGGGGTGGGATTCGAACCCACGACCAATCGATTACACTTAATCCATTAATTTCTTAATGGCGTGGACCATCTCATCATCCACAAGGGATGCGGGGCGTATGGCCTCTGAACCTTCCAATTTATTTCTAAATTAGCTTGGCTGCGGATTACCCACTTGGTAACAGTTCCCAAGGAGGGCTTCCCGACAATTAACCCCGTTTTTCAACCTCGATTGCTTGAGGAAGCTGCGTATACCAATTATTTCAA